>Ga0070717_10000119_pt1 | contig 61576 bp, 66 predicted proteins | sample LARL113metaG_FD_71366 | JGI IMG/M metagenome (GOLD analysis project Ga0070717, IMG submission 71366) | Corn, switchgrass and miscanthus rhizosphere microbial communities from Kellogg Biological Station, Michigan, USA - LAR L11-3 metaG | ecosystem: Host-associated > Plants > Roots > Rhizosphere ...
GCGGTCGTTGACCACGAGGCTCCACCGAGTGGCTTCCGTCGAACTGTCAGACGGGTTCTCTCGTTGGAGGTAGTCCATCCGAACGTCGGCAATCGGAAACCAGTAGGCGGGCGGCCGCTTCGTTTCGTAGACGAGGAGCACTCGATTGCTGTCCGCGATCACCTTGCCACCGAAGTATGTCCTGACGCGGCGAGGGCTGAGCTCGATGTGAATCCCATCCTTCAATCTCGCCCGATCGGCCGCCAGATGCACAACATTTGTTGCTTGCAAATCAGTCGTCTCCCTTTGGATCCGGAAAGTCAGCGCGACCTCGGATCGTGAATGAAGAAATTGTCTTGCTCCGCATGAACTTCATGAATCTACCTGGGCCATGCTCGATTCCGAACAGCAATCTGGAAAGGGCACGGACCCGGTTGGTCCGGATCCGTGCCGAAAGGAGGCGTGGCTTATCAACGCGGCGGGAACTGCGAGTTAGGCGCGGGCGCGACGAGGTTCGCCGTGGGGGCCTTCGCCGTGAAACCGATCACGGCGCAGTTGATGTCGATACCGACGCTCCCATAGGGCGCGCCTCCCGGACCTGTCAGCAGGTCAGGGCGGGTCGCGGCAAGGTTGAAGACAACGTTCTCATCGATCTGTCGCGTGTTCAGACCCTCGTCGATCGCCTTCTGGGTCCACTGCCCAAGCTGCGCGTCCCACAGGGGGCTGTAGGCCTGGGCGTGCCTTGGATCCGAGAGAGTTGGAAAGTCGCCGAACACGTTGAGCAGGTCGCCGCCATTCCGTAGGGCGTTGATCAACGCGCTGTTGCCGGCCGAGGCGTCCTGCGAGGCGTGACCGTCAAGCACTATGTTCTGGAACCCTTGCGCCTGCCGGTTGTCGGCTCCGGTCTGTCCATTGATAAAACCGAAGAGCCGCTCGCGCGACGATCCCAGGAAGTCGTCCCCACCGTTGTACGCGGCATTCGCGAGGGCGGGCACATAAGTCGCTCGCTCGAGGACAGAGGCAAGCGGATCGTCAGCCTCCGTGCTGAGGTAGAGGATCGGCTGTCCGGCGTCGAATCCCTTCACGACCAGTAGATCGACCCAGCTGTCGAGGAACTGGCCGGACGGAAAAGGTGGCTGGGCGATATGGACGCCGAGCACGCGATCCGCCGTGTTGGTGTGCGTGGTCACGTCGAAAGGACCGTCACCGGTGGCCACGATCGGGGCGTTGTACACGACCGAGCTGCCGGCAATCCGGATGAATGGGCTGTAGCCGGAACCGGCGACCGCGCCGGGCGAAAAGCTGGCGGGCGGAAAGCCGTTCGGACCGGGAACCAGCGTTCGCGTGGGTGTGAAGTCGGGCTCTCCCTGGAAGTGGACGGTGGCCGGTCCGAACTTGTTCTGGTCCGCCGTCGGTGAATCGAGCGTGACCGTCTGCACGCAATCGGGGCAACCGACGCCGATGTTGGCGAGCTTCGGAGCGTAGTTGAGTCCGCTGTTGTGAGCAAGTCCGATGTCCGAGGCCTCCGTGAGGATGAACCACACGTCGTGGCCGTTGGCCGTCCCTTTGTACAGGGGTAGGCGAACCGTCTCCGCGGTCAGATCAACCTGCAGCGCGCTTTCCAGCACCAGGTTTTCTCGAGGCAGCAGTCCGCTGAGTTGACCGAGGCCTTGAGCAGCGCCGGGTGCTCGAACGGCAGCCTTGGCAGGTGATGTCCACCGGCCGGCGACTCCAAGGGCCAGCGCTGAAAGCCCGATCAGGATCGCTGCCAGGATCCTTCGGCTGTTTACGGCACTCATAACACGTGCTCGCGTCACGGCAGCCTCCCGGATGACACGAGCCTCTGGCAAACGTTCTTTTGCATGCGGTGAACTCCTTTCGTGGTGACCCCGTCCGGTGACAGTGTCGAATGGAGTTGTAGTCCCGCTGCGGCGCCAGTTGTTACAGGCTGGTCTAGGAGTCTCTCCAGCGTCGGAAGGCCCGCAGCAACGAGTCGCGGGTCGCCGGCTCGATGGATTTCGCGGTCACACTTCCACTGAGCCGGATCAGCGCCCGCATCTGCTCGAGATACTCACGGCAGCCTGGACACATGGCGAGATGGGCGTCAAAACGCGCGCGGTCAGACGTGGGAAGCGTGCCTTCGAGGTAATCCGTGATGACCTCGACCAGCTCCTGGCAAGCCATCTCATCAAGAGTGTCATCGCCCATTTGCGGTTGCCAATCAGTATCGGAGGTCGGCGCCACGTTACGCATCCTCCGCGAAATATGTCTCGAGGATTGCCCGTAGCCGGCTCCGCCCACGGTGCAGCAAAACACGCTGATTCGCCTCACTCAGTTCGAGCGCCGCGCACACTTCATGGGCTGGCCATCCTTCGACATCTCGAAGCATCACGACGGTGCGCTGCGAGCGTGGAAGGTTCTCGAGGCCTCGCCGCAAGACGTCCATGGTTTCGCGACGAAGGACAGCCTGGTCACCGGCTACCGACCAAGGGTGAGGCGGGGTGGACCAGTGACCAGGAAAGCTGGGATGGTCGGGGGGAAGAAAGCGTTCCGGGCTGACGACTGGCCCATCTCCGTCTTCGGGTCCGAGCTCAGAGAACCGGAGCACCCGCTTTTCGCGCGCGGCTCGGGTCTTGGCGCGATTGGTCAGGATCTTGAAAAGCCACGTCTTCAGGCTCGAACGTGCCTCGAATCGGCCTATTCCGGTCAACAGAGCCAGCCATGTCTCCTGGACCACCTCTTCGGCCACTGCGTCGAGTGAGACGAACGCCAATGCGAGTCTTTTGAGCGAGGGGCTGTAGGTGTCGACAAGCCAGGTGAAGGCGGCTTCTTCGCCACGCCGCAAACGGTCGATCAGGTCCGCCTCAGATGTGCGATCCCCGGTGCTGAGTGCCACGGCCGATTCGTACCGACCCTTTGTTACAGGCACGTGACACGCAATACCCGGAGGCGTTTCGCGGTACCCCTCACAGTTCTGGCCGCGGAGCTCGCCACCAGAAGTGCCGCTGATCCGAAGCGTCACGAGCGCGATCCGCCATCGCAAGAATCACCCCGGCGCCGACAGACCCGGCAAGCTGGATCGTCTCCTCGATCTCCTCGTCAGTCGCTCCTAGCTTCTTCGCACCTGCGAAGTGAGATACCGCTCAAGGTTCGCAATGCAGGGCGAGGACAAGAGCGAGGTGCATCAGCTCCTTGGTTTTGGCGTCTAGTGCGCCTCCGGCATGTGTCTCCTTGAAGAAGTCGGAGTAGCTCTTGTGCGAGTCGAAGTAGCGCCGCCGAAACTCAGGCATTTCCCACCCCGCAAACTCGAACCGGACGCGACGATGACAGTCTCAAACCGATTCGTGACCGCGGTGATTCCAGGACCACGACACCAAGTACGGAGCGCCGTTACCGATCCGCCGGGCGCGCGCGAAGCGTCCTAAACGGAAACTGGCTCTAGCTTTGCTCGCTGCCGCTCCCAGCGCGCCTCGGCTTCGCCAATCGGTGTCGAGGGGGGGCCCATCACGAACGGCCACAGCTCCTGTCCGATCCGGCGCCAGTTCGCTGTGGCGTTCAGGCTGCCCAGAATTGCGTAAAGACCCAGGTTGATCCGCTGAAGGACGACGTAATTGCGAGGGACGTCGCTGTAGGGAGCCAGAGGTCCCTTCGCATCAAAGAACCGCCTGACAATGGCCGAGGCGAAAGCCGGAGTTATGGTCATCGGTGCGTCCTGGAGCACGGTGGAGTAGAAGAGGCCGAAGCGATCGACGATCGTTTCCGTCGGTACAGGCGCACCTGGTTTCAGGAATCCGGCGCGCTCCAGCGCGGATCGAAAGCAGTCCCCGTCCTTCTCGATCACGAGACATCGCAGGGCTTGGACGAGCGGCACAAGGTCTTGATCGTCGAAGTACTTCGTCAGCCCGAAGTCGAGAAAGCTGACCCGGCCGCGCCCGTGGAACAGATAGTTGCCGGGGTGCGGATCGCCGTTGAAGGCATGCAGCCTGTAGAGGCTGCGCGAGACGAACCGATTGATCGTCTCCGCCGCCATATCCCGCTCGTGCTGGTCCCACTGCAACACCTTTTCGAAACGCTCACCGCTAACCAGCTCAGTGGTCAGTACCCGCTCGGTGCTCAGCTCACGAACTACCCGCGGCACGTGGATGACCGGATGGCCTCCGTAGTACTGAGCGAAGTACTCCTGGTTGTCGGCTTCACGCAGGTAGTCGACCTCTTCCCGAAGTCGCTCGCCCAGCTCGTCGATGACCGATTGCGTGTCCATGCCCGGAAAGGCGGCGGAAATCACCCGGCGCAGCAGCGCGACGTTCCGGAGGTCCGAGGTGATGCTGCGGGCGATGCCCGGGTACTGCACCTTGACCGCGACCGCCCTGCCGTCCTTCGTTATCGCCCGGTGCACCTGCCCGATCGAGGCCGCGGCAAACGGCCGCGCGTCCCACCGGGCGAACACCTTATCCGGAGCATTGCCTAGCTCGTCGACGATCACCGAAGCCGCGAGGGCGGGGCTCATCGGCGGAGCGTTGTGCTGCAGACGCGCCATCGCCGACCGAAATGTCTGCGGCATATCCTCGTCGACATAGCTCGCCATCTGGCCAAGCTTCATGAGGACGCCCTTCATGTATCCGAGCTCTTCGGCGACCTCCTCCGCAGAGCGCAGAGCCAGGTCGTGGCGGAGCTCGGTGCGGCGCTCCACAGATGCGAAGACCAGCTGCGGCGACCGCGCAAGGTAGCGTCCTCCGATGCGCAGCGCAAGCCGCGCCAGCGGCGCCAGGCGACCGATTCGCGACTGGTGAATCGACTTGTGACTAGCCGCTTGCCGCCTCGACTTTGGGCCGCAGTGTGTCTATGCGTTCCCAATCGGCGGTCCTGAGTCGCGCGCCTGACTCGGAGATCGCGTCATAGAGGTCGAGGGCGCGGCTGAAGCAGTACTGAGCGCGGGGCGTCTCACCGCGACGTTCGCGAATCGTCCCCTCCTCGGCAAGGAGAGCGGCATACATTCGGACGCGGTCGAGGTCGTACTTTCCGATCAGATCGACGACGCTCGTGGCATCGAGACGTTCGAGCACCGGCAGAAGATTACCGAGCACCAGGTCAGAGGTCTTGCGCACGACGATCAGGGCGAGGTCGAACTCCCCGTCGTGGATGAGCGCGGCGATCTCTGCGACGGCCGCGGCGACTTGCTCGATCATCCGCACGAGGTAGTCGCGCTGAACGATGCTCACGCAGCTCTCCTGCGGCGCATCGCCACAGCGACCGTAAGCGTCAGCACCACGATCAGCCCCGCTGCAACGGATCCCACCACGAGCGCGGTCGGTGTCGGAGGCGTCGATGAGCGGACCGCCGCAGGTGCTGGACCAAACGCTGCGCTGGGTGGACCAACGGCCACCACGATGTGACCTTCGCCGTGGCTCGTCCCGTTGTCCGCGATGATCGACGTCACCCGGCATGACGTCAGGTCACACCTCACCGCCACCAAACCGGCGCCGCCCTCGGTCCCGACGAGCAGGTCGCCCGCCGCGCCTCCCGCCCGCGCGAGCTCGGCTCCGTTCAAGGCCAGAAGGTTGTCCGTCCCGGGATGCAGGTTGCCAGGCGTCGCACGATCGGCGAAGTAAACGGTCGCCCGAGCCAGCTCGATGTCGGGGATGAAACCGGCCGCCTCTACCCCGACATCCCCGCCATGTGCCAGGTCTGGTGTCGCGACCAGCCGCGAGCTGCCGTCCGGTGCGATCGCGTAGACCTTGCCGGACAGCTCGTCCGGCGCGATCAGGTCACCGGCGAACTTGCCAAACGTCGATGGGGCCACGGCCAGGCCTCCCTCGACAATCGGCGCTTGCGCCGTAATCACGTTTACCCGGCCATCTCCATCGATCGCGGCAACCGTGCTGTGATGGGCATGCGCGCCCGTCACCAGCAGGCGATAGCCGAAGTCGCCGGTCTCGTCGAACGCGATGCCGTTCATCAAATCCACACCGGCTACATTCGCGAAGGGGTGGGCGATCCCCACTGAGTCGATCCTCAAGATGCCGCCGGTGGGCTTGAGCTGAAGAACGAACACGTCATCGACATGGAAGACGGTATGCCTCGCCACTGCAGCCGGCACGACAGCGATGTACGGCTCCTCGCCGCCCGCGCCGGGGTAACCACCGGGGCCGCCGGCAAAGCGATCCAGGGCACCGGTGGCCTGATCCATGAGAAACAGCTTTCCGCCGGCCGCAACTACAAGGCGTCCATCGGAGCGCGGGCCGGCGACATCGAAGACGTGTGGAATCGGGTCTGCCAGCGGCCAGACGACCGGCCCCGATGCCACGCCGATGAACATCGCCATTGCCGCAATCGGGAGGATCACGTGCTTACCGGATGAAACCCCGATACTGGCGCATCACCAGCTGGGTCTGCAAAGGCTTATCCGATCTGCGCCCCTGATGGCGACACGACGTACCAGGGGGCGCCGAATGCGTTCACACCCTCACCGCCGGCCTCTCCGGCAGCCTTGTCGTTGATGAACCGGTAGAGCGGGTGGCCGGCGTATGTGACCTGGGTGGTTCCATCGGCGCGCACGGTCGTGCCCAGCAATGAAGCGGTCACGCCGGATCCGGCTTGTGGAGCGCCGGTGGTGAGGACGGCCGGCCAGTACTGCATGCAGCTGGAGCTGTTGCAGCTCGACGCGGTGCCCTTATCGGCGAGGAAGAGATACACGGTGAGCCCGTTGGAGTCGACAAGAACCTGGCCCAGCTTTGTGCTGCCAATGTTGATCGCCGTGCCCGTGGCGGCCGGCGCGGCCGGTGGGGGACTGGGGACAACAGCGGGCGCCGCACTCGGGGCGGCGCTTGGCGGCGGGGCGCCGTAAGGGTTTGTCGAGCCCGTGCTCGGCGAGCATGCCGCGGCGATGAATGCGGCGGACAGTAGGCCGCCGGTGAGAAAGAGTCTTGAATGCATGTGGGTGCTCCTGAAAAATTGGCTGTTGTTTTGCGAACAACTACCAATCGCCGTTACAAGCGAAGTTCATGTTTGTAACGCAGGGCGTAGTTGTCATCGATAAACCCGACTAGCCCGGATGAGATCGGTCCCCGCTAGCCACAGCAGCCCATCCGATCCAAAAGGAACACCATGCTCACCATCGTTGTCGTGATCGTCGCCGCCGTCATCTTCCTCTTGCTTCCGCGCTCCGTTCGAATCGTTCAGCAAGGCCTCGTCGGCGTTGTCAAAAGGCTCGGCCAGTTCCACTCCATCCGGCCCTCGGGCGTGACATTCCTCATTCCATTCGTGGACAACATGACCACCATCGATGTGCGCGAGACGCCACGTACCGGCGACCGCCAGGAAGTCATCACGAGGGACAACGTCTCTGTCGCGGTGAACGCCACCATATTCAGTCAGGTCGTCGAACCCAGGCTTGCTCTGTTCTCCGTGAGTAACTACCTCGTCGCGATCGACAACCAGGCAAGGACAACCCTGCGGGCGGTCTTTGGGTCGATGTCTCTCGACGACGCCCTCAGCCAGCGTGAGCGGATCAACGCCCAGCTCCAGGCGCAGATGGAGGTGGTCACGGACAAATGGGGTGTGCGCATCCACAGGATCGAGATCGTGGACATCGCTCCGCCGGAGCAGATCCTTCGAGCGATGGCGCTGCAGAAGACGGCGGATCAGGAGAAGCGAGCGGCGATCCTGCTCTCGGAAGGCCAGCAGCAATCGGCTATCAACGTCGCAGAGGGCGCCAAGCAGGCCGCGATCAAGAATGCTGAGGGCGAGCGCCAGGCGCAGATCCTTCGCGCCGAGGGCCAGAGGCAGGCCGCCATCCTCGAGGCCGAAGGCCGGTCGCGAGCCATCAACGCGGTGTATTCGGCAATCCATGACGGCCACCCGGACCCAGAGCTGCTCGCCGTTCTGCAGCTGGACACGCTGTCAAGGTTTGCCACCAGCCCGAATGCGAAGATCGTTGTCCCCTACGAATCGGCGGGGCTGATGGGTGCGGCTCAGGCGCTGCGGTCGGTGCTCGGTGGAGTCCCAAGCGAGAACCACACGCCGGCCCTCGAGGCGATTGGCGCATAGGCGACGTTGACGCCTGGAGGCTGCGGCACGAGTACGTGAGGATGGCGAGCGGGACCCACTCCGCTGCAGCGGGGTGGTCCACGTTCGCCCCCGCTGCTGCCCATCACAACGCGACATAGCAATAAGGAATGAGCGTCCAGCGGCCTGGATTCAAATCCTCGTGATCGACTTCTCGCCTCTCCGACGCCGGGAAGCGAGCCTTCAAGACCTGGCGAACGGCTTGACTACGGGCGACCTGGCCAATCTCACACAGGAGATGTGCGAACTCCAGCTCGAGTTGATCGCCGGTGCTGAAGATGCGGATGTCGTCTTCGTCCCGGACGACCCGGAGGCCAACGACACATTCGCAGCCAGGCCCGAGGACGTAGGACTGTCGTGGACGCTCGGCCACGTCGTGGTCCACGCGACCGCCTCGTCGGAGGAGTCCGCGGCCCTGGCCCTGGTACTGGCGCGAGGCCTTCCGGTCGAGGGGCGTTCTCGCTACGAGGTTCCGTGGCAGTTGGCAACAACGGTCGAATTCATCCGCAACCGCATCCAGGAGAGTTTGCGCATGCGGTTGTCGATGCTCAACGCCTGGCCCGCCTCACCGCACCTGGAGAACTTCTACGCCCCATACGAAGGCCGGCCGCCGATGAACGCCTTCGGCCGATTCCTGGGTGGTCTGTCGCATGACGATTCGCACCTGGACCAGATCCGAAAAATCATGTACCAGGGAAAGCAGCGGCGATCGATGTCCCCAAACCAATGAGCGAGGCGACGGTGCTCTATCAGGATCGTGAGAGCAAAGCATCATTCGCAGAGCCCGAAGGAGACGAACTCTGGCTGACGCTCGCAGAGCTGAAAGCTGTGAGCGGTTGGGAGCTGAAGCCGGAAGGCGTTTGCAAGGATGAAATCTGCGTGCCGGTGCCCGACCATCAACCGTGGACGCGGCTGACGGACGACCGATCGGAAAAGCTGTTCAATCTGAGCCAGTTCGCTCGTCACATTGGCCAGCCATTCGCGCACGACGACGCGAATGCCGTCTGGTACTTCGGTCCCGCCGGCTGGGAGTGGAAAGACCGGTTGGCGTCACGCCAGGCACCTGACTTCGCACTACCCGACCTGTTCGGCAAAATGCACACCCTCTCTGAGCTACGGGGAAAGAAGGTCTTTCTGCTGTTCTGGGCCTCGTGGTGAAGCTGCCGTTTTGACCTGCCGGTCTGGCAGGAGATGGGGGAGGAGCTCAAAGGCCAAAACCTCGAGGTCGTCACCGTCGCAGCGGACGCCAAAGGCCCCGATGCGGCAGAGGCATTCATCGGTACTTCGAAGCATCCGAGCCTTATCGATGACAAGCTCCAGGTGGCCGAGATGTTTGATGCGCGCAATGTGCCCGCCGCTTTCTGGATCGACGAGTCGGGGCGCATGGTCAGAGCGAACGACCCGGTCTATGCCCAGCGCCGAAATCGCGAAACTGGCGAAGTCAGCATCAACAACCAGTACCTCGATGCCGTACGTGACTGGGTTGTCAATGGAGGGAGGAGTGTGCATGTGATGGACTCCGAGCGGCTCAGCTCACGCCTGCCGGCGCTGGAGCCGGACGACGTCCTGGCCGCCGCGCACTTCCACCTCGGCACGTATCTCGCGCTTCACGGGCATGCTGATGACGCGGTCGTGCACTTCAAGCGTGCGCACGCGCTGCGACCCGAAAACTGGACGTACAAGCGTCAAGCCTCGAGCCTGGGCGACATCGAACGCGACTACGGCGCCACGTTCCAGGAAGCGTTGAAGGATCCCGCCTCCGGGCCCTTCTATCCGCCGCTCGATCTCGAAGGACGTGGGTAGGCGGACTGGGCCCTGCGCTCCACACAACGAACGAGCCCGACCGTGCTGGTCCTGATGGGCGTCGCGGGCAGCGGCAAAACGACGGTCGCGGACATTCTCGTGTCGCGTCTGGGTTGGAGCTTCCAGGAGGGCGACGCGCTGCACCCTCAGTCGAACATCGAGAAGATGCGAGCTGGGCATTCGCTTTCGGACGCCGATCGAGCGACGTGGCTGAAGCGCGTCGCCGGCTGGGTTGATGAGCGCCTGGAAAACGGACAGAACGGGATCATCACCTGCTCTGCACTCAAGCGCTCCTACCGAGATGTGATCAACCGACGAGGCTCTGGCGTCCTCTTCGTATTCCTCTCCGGCCTGAAGTCGACGATCACCCAGCGGCTGGCCTCGCGCCAGGGCCACTTCATGCCAGCAAACCTGCTGGACAGCCAATTCGCCGATCTCGAAGAACCCGGTCCCGATGAGCCGGCGATCCGGGTCGACATCACCGGATCAGCAGATGCGATCGCCCAACGCATCGTGGCCGAGCTGGGCCTGGACTAGGCGCTCGGACTCAGCTGCGCGGCGGCTTCGTCGAGTAGCTCCGTCAGCGCCGCAGCGGCATCCTCGCGTCGCACGGTGGCGAGGAGGACCGGCCGCCCCGCGTCCCGCATCGCAAAGATCGTGCCGAGGGCCTGCGCGTGCAGAAATCGAGCTTTGTAATCGGCGGCGGCGCCCTCATGAACCCCGGCGTGTACTACGTGCGGCCCGTCGGTTTGTGACCCTGCGGCGGTAGGTGTGACGCCGCAAAGCCGCCCGCGGATCTGGTCCAGCACCGGCGCGCTGATCCATTCCTGGCGATCTGCGCTCTGCTTTGCGCCGCTCGATTCCCAGACGCCTCTCGGTTACTCGCCTCTCCTTCACAGAGGCCCTCCCGAGTCGCATGGCTCAGCCTCCTCGTGCTGCCCGAGTTGTAAGGCAACATCCGGTTTCCCGCAGGTCGCGATGCAGCGGGCGGAAAGACCGAGCGGGTCGGTCTCCGCCCAGACTGAGAACGCTTTTGACGCAGCTTGTTACGCATCGGTCAGCGATCTTTCGCTAAATCCGGGCAAGCGTGCTCACGCGATCACGACGTCGGTGATCACCACTGGTTTGTGCAGCGTGTAGTCGAGCTCGTCGCTTTGCAGCACGCCCGCCGGCGTCAGCACGTCCATCGCCTTGGGCACGGTCGACGGATCGACCGTGCAGCGGGGGTCACTGCTCGTCGCCGCGCACACGCCGAACTGGAACGGCTGAGGCGTTGACGCGAAGCTCCGAGCCTGATCCGAGCTGAATCCGTCCTGCCCGGTCAGGACGACGGTGAAGCCCCATCCGGTTCCGGGGTGGCCGAGGCTCGACGCGGGCACGCTGAACGTGATGAAGCGCGAGATCTGGTTCGCTCGGATCGAGACGGTGCCCAGCGTCGTGCCGTGCGCATCGATGTACCGCTGCCCGAAGCCCTGCACCTCGATCAGACTGCTCCACGACGCTGACGGCGCGATCTGATAGTTGCGCTGCGAGAACGAGGCGGCGGTCGACGTGTCCGAAGGTGCCGCCCCCGGATCGTGGACGTAGACGTCGACCAGCTGCGCTCCGAGCGGGCTGCCAAACGTTGGCGACAGGTCGCGCGTCTGGACGCGGAAGATGATGTTGCCCGAGCCGGCGCTGTCGTCGTAGACCTGGAACTCAGTGATGTCGAACGCTCCGGCGTGGAAATCGCTGGCCGTCGGATACGCGTAGTTGCCTGGGCCATTGTCATCGCCGCTCGAGTCGATGACGTCGAGGATCTTGGTGCCGGGCACGAAGTCCCACACCACCGTGCGGTTCGCCTGAGCAGTGGCTCCGCCGGCCGCAGTCGCGGCGACCGTGATCACGGTCGTACCTGGCGAAACGGCCACAGAAGCGCTGAACGAGCCATCTGAAGCCGCGGTCGTGGCGGCATTGGCGGTGGTGAACGACGTGTCGGTGTTGGTCGCCGCGACCGAAACCGCGTTCCCAGCCGCGGTCGTCCCCGTCACTGTTATCGGTGAGCCATTGATCGCCGACTCGTTTGCCGGTGAGGTGATGCTTAGCGTCGTTGCGCCCTGCTGGTGGGTCACATAGCGATCGGTCGTGTTGGCCGGCTGGTTCAGCGGTTTGCCGGATCCGACGTCGGCGGCCAGGCGGACGAAAGCGGCCGCGGACCATGTGAGCGGCGCGGCCGATCCCGCGGGCTTCCCGTCGACGAATCCAATCGAGGCGACCGTGGGATCGGTGCCGTACGGTGAGGGCGCGAGACCGGGCAGCTCCCAGTCCTGCTCCGGAATCAGGCCGACCCCCGAAGCGAAGCTCTGCATGCCCTGGAGCAGCGAGATTGCCTCCGCCGGGTCGCCGGCCTGCAGCCCATTTTCGCCCCGTTCCGCCGAAAGCACCGGCCACAGATGGCCGTTGCCCCTTCCGCTGGGCGCCCATGGGTGGCCGTCGTTAGAACCATCCCCGTAGCCGTCTCCGTTGTAGCGATGCCACCCGGATCCGCTCGGGGTCGTGGTCTCGATGGTGGCGTCGACCACCGGCAGCGACTCCTGAATCGCCGGGTCGGACGCGGCCAGCTCACCCAACCGGGAGAGTTCGAGGAAGCCGGCGTCGACGACATCGCGCTGGTCTAGTGTCGGTCCCCCGTTGCCAAGGTTGTACGAAATTGCGGCGTTGGGGTCGCCGGTCTTCGCAACGCGGATGAAGTACCCGTGCGACGCAAGCGGTCCGGACGTGGTGACCGTCCAGCCCTTGATCGAGCGCTGCCATTGGTCGGCGGTGGCGCGAAACACGGTGGCTGAGGCCGCGTCGCCGTTGACGTCGGCGATGTCAGCCGCTGAGATCAGCCCCGCGATCTCCGCGGCGATAGTCGAGGGCGAGTATCCGCTCTGCTCCTCCCACCGCTCGGGGCCGAAGCTCGGACCGTGGGCCACCACGAAGTACGCCGCCGCGCGGATGTGGTGCGTGTAAAGCGCGGAATCGGTCATCCCGAGAGTCCACGCCATCAGGATCGGATACGAGCATTCGTCCAGCTGTGTGTTGAAAGAGTCAGGCGCGAGCTTGCCGTTGACCAGGCTGTTGCGCGGCATCGAGCCGTCGGGCTGTTGCTGCCGCTCGAAGAGAAAGGTCACCGCGGCGCGCGCGGTGGCAATGTCCCCATCTGCCACCAGTCCAGTCCACGCTTCATAGAGGTCGCGTGCGAACACCTCGCGATACGAACCGAAGTAGGTGTTGTTCGGATCGCCGGCCGAGACCGCCTGGCCCCAAGGAGACGCAAGGCTCGCCACGATCGCGCCTGGAAACGTCTTGTCCTCGGAAGCCTTGATCACGTTTGCGCTCAGGTAGTACTCGGCGGCGAGCTGGTGCACGGTCGTCTCGCTCAGACCGGAGAAGTGACTCGGCGGCGTATTCAGCCCCGCGTCGTATGTCTGCCAACCGGTTTCGAAAGTGCTCCGCACTGTGTCGAGGTTGGAGCTCAGAGATCCCTCGGCGCTCGCGATTGCGGAGGGCGAGCTCGGGCCGAAGCCCAGGGCGAGCGTGACCGATCCGTTGCCGCGCGGTGACAGCGCGAGACGACCGGTCTGGACTACGTTGCCGTTGTCGGCGTCGGTGTAAAGCTGGGTCAGGCTGCGCGAAGCGTCGAGTTGCGTGAGGCCGTCGCTGGACGTGGCAACAAAGCCGCTGGTCGCCTGGTCAAACGGACCGTCGAGCGCCGCGAAGATGGGCTGGGCGTAGTCGCGGTTGACGGCGTTTGTCGCGGTCTTCGTGTCGTACGAGACCAGGACCGGATGCCCGGTTGAATTGTCGACCGTCGAGGAATCGCCGCCGCCGTTCCCGGCCCCGCCTCCTCCGTTGCCGTTCACGCTCGCGTCGAACCGAACGTATACCTGGAGGTCGGAGTGCGTCGAGTTGTGGACACGCACCTGCATCAGGAGCGTGTTGCGGCCGGGATCGGTGAAGTAGTCGGTGACAATGCGGTATGCGCCGCTTTTTGCGGTTGCGGTGACCTCGCATTCCATGCCGCCCGGGTCGACGGCGCGCACCGTGTATGTCATGTCACGGATCTGCAGGTCAGTGAAGGTCGAGCCGTCAGTGACCATGTACTGAAGCGTCTCGACGTTGGTGTTGTCGACGGTCGGGTAGTAGACGTCGCTCAACACGCCGCCCGCGACCGTGTACCACACCTTCGATGCCGTGCCGGCTGCGGTGCCGAGGCAGTCCTTCCTTGCGAGGTCGAAATGAGAGACGGCGCCCGGCCCGCCGGGAGCGACGGTTGGAGTCGCGGCCAAGGCGGTCGAATCAGAGATCGAGACAGTCAGCGCGAGGCAAGCTCCGCTGAGCGCTGATGCGACCTTGAGAAAGCGTCGGTTGAACCTTTGCATCGGTTCTTCTCCTGACTATCGGCCTCTGCCAGGCTCACCCGGGCTCGGCCTGAGGGAGCGCCCGAAGGGCGGTACGACCAATGATGGCGTCAATCGGAGTGGTTGGGAAGGGGTCCATTCCGGGGCGGGCTGCGATCTCCAGTCCGATGTGCCGTGCAGGGGCCGCTTCGGGTCCGTGGTCGATGGAGGCAGAGCTGCCTCACACGGTCTTCTGACCCTTTACGAAGATGTTCCAGAGCTCAACCAGGACCTTCGAGAACCTCGAGTAACTTCACGCGCGAACGCCCACGCGAGCGCATCACCACGGCGGAAACAGGCACATCAAGCTGATCAGCCACCATCTTGATGACGGCTTTGTTAGCAGCACCGCCAACAGGGGCCGCTGTAACCCAGACCTCAAGCAGATCTCCGCTCCAACGCGCTTTCGAGCGCGAGGCTCGTGGGTGCACCCGCACGGTGATGATCACGGCTGCAATACGTTATCGCTGGCATGCACAGCCCAGGCCGATTGTGGTAATCGCGCGCACGCGCGTCCTTAAGAACAAAGCAGCCGGGACGCAGCCGAAATCGGTGGCTTCCGCAGAGCCAGGCACGCCCCGGCGAGGTGTCGAACGGCCTTAATCTCAGGGCGGGATGGGCACGCGCGCCAAGGCGGTCTCAACGTGGGCGCCCCTGCGCATCGGCGTCTTTCGCGCGATGTGGATCGCCGTCCTGGTCAGCAACATCGGGACCTGGATGCAGACGGTCGGCGCCCAGTGGCTGCTTGTAGACCTGCCACACGCCGCGATCCTTGTCGCTCTGGTGCAGGCGGCCGACAACATTCCCGACGTCCTTTTCGGTCTGGTCGGCGGCGCGCTGGCGGACGTGTTCGACCGGCGACGCCTGCTGATCGCGGTGCAGATCAGCATGGCGTGTATCGGTGCCGTGCTCACGGTTCTTACCTTCGCCGGCCAGATGCCGCCCGCGCTGCTGCTGGCGTTCACATTTGCGCTGGGTTGTTCGTCGGTTTTCACCAACCCGGCGTATCAGTCGATCGTGCCGCAGTTGGTGCCGCGCGACCAGTTGAGGTCCGCATCTGCTCTCGGATCGATCAGCATCAATCTCGCGCGCCTGATTGGTCCGGCGTTGGCTGGGATTCTTATCGCCAGGGTTAGCGTGACCGCGGTGTTTGCCCTCAACGCCTTGACCTATCTGTTCTTCGCGGTCGTGGTCGCGGCGTGGCGGCCGGGGCCAGGCACAGCGCCTGAGCTGCCGGAACGATTCATCTCGGCAATCCGCGCCGGCGGCCGTTACGTTCTCAATGCCCCAGTCGTCCAGCGGATCCTGCTGCGGTCGGCGCTGTTCCTGGTCCCCGCCACCGTCTTGTGGGCACTCCTTCCCCTTGTGGCCACGCAGCAGCTGCACCTCGGCGCGGCCGGATACGGCGTCCTGCTCGGAGCGGTCGGAGCGGGGGCGGTCGTTGGAGCGCTCGTTCTGCCCCGATTCAGGGCACGCGTTTCGATCAACTTTCTGGTCGCCGCTGCCAGCGCCGTCTACGCGCTGGTCCTGATGCTGGTGGTCGTGGTACCCAACACCGTCCTCGCAGTGATCGTGTTGCTGCCCGCAGGCGCTGCATGGATTGCCGTGCTTTCAGACGTCAACGCTGAACTGCAGCTCTTCCTTCCGGCCTGGGTCCGAGGCCGTGGCTTCTCGGTGTTCCAGATGGTCTTGTTTGGCGCCCAGGTGGCCGGCGCCGTCGTCTGGGGAGCGATTGCCGAGCCGCTCGGCGTGAGAGCCGCCTTCGTCATCGCCGCGGTCATCCTGTTGGGCACAGTCGCAGCCTTTCGCTTCTGGCCGTTCATCGAAACGTCTGGAATGGATCGGCAAACCCAGGCCTACTGGCCCGAGCCTGCGCTGGTCGTCGACGCGAATCCTGAGAGCGGGCCGGTCGTGGTGAGGAGCGTGTACACGATCGCGCCCGAGAAAGAGGCGGAATTTCTCGAGGCAATGAAGAGCGTTCGATTGTCGCGACTTCGCACGGGCGCAACCCGGTGGGGCCTGTTCCGGGATGGTGAGGTACCGCACAGCTTCGTTGAGATGTATTTCATGCCATCGTGGGACGAGCACCTGCGCCAGCATCGCTACCGGATCACGGGTCTGGACCACGAATTTGAAGCACGGGCCGACTCGCTGTCCGATCCGCCACCGGACGTGTCTCACCTGATCGCGGTAGATAACCTGCCCTGACCACGCAGGCCGTTTGAATTCCCTTACGGGCTGCCGCCCATCGCGTCGTTCACTTCGTCGCGGGAAATGCCGTGCCGGTCGCCAAACTCTTCCAGCTGTTTGCGGTCAAACTCTTCCGGCATTTCCCGCAACGCGTCGTCAGCCGCCTGCGTGTAACCGAGGCGACGCAGGATATCAACCAGCCATTGCCTGGTATAAGCCATTTGAACCAGCATCCCCCATATCGATGCTCTAGCACGACCCGCATAGCACGGCGTGGATCAGCTTCGGCATCAAGAAGGCTGAGCAATCGCCGAATCACAATTCAGGCTACCAGGGCGTTTCCGAGTTGGAAGGTAGGGACTACTTACAGCCTCGCGCCCGCGTCTCCTAATACAGGCGCTGCCGCAAGTCAGGGCTATCATCGAGATCGTGTTCACGGAGCGCCTGCTCAAGGCATGAGCGTTGGTATCCGACCGCGGCAACGCGCCGTGCTCGCCGACCGAAAGGCTCGCGAGTTCCTGCGCCAGGCCGACCCGGTGCTCGCGGGCGTCATCGACGCGCATCCGAGCTTTCGTCCGCGAGCGTGGCTGGACGAGCTCCCGCCGCTCGATGCGTTCGCGACACTCATTTTCCAGGTCGCCGGTCAGCAGTTGTCGGTCGCCGCGACACGCACGATCGTGTCCCGCATCGAAGAGCGCTTCGGCGGTCGTTTGCCATCGCCGGCCGAGCTGCTGGCAGCCGATCCGCAGGTGCTTCGTGCCGCCGGGCTCTCGGCTCGCAAGGGCGCGACGATAAGGGAGCTTGCGGAGCGATTCGTGGATGGGCGGCTGAGCGATGCGGGGCTTGCAGTCATGACAGACGAACAGGTCGTGGCAGCCTTGACCGAGGTGAAGGGTATCGGGCCGTGGTCGGCGCACGGTTTCCTGCTAGTCGCATTGAACCGGCCCGACGTCTTTCTCACCGGCGATATCGCGTTACGTCGCGTGATCCAACGGATCTACGGTCTCGACCGCGTTCCGTCCGAAGCAGAGCTGGTCGAGATATCGGACCGCTGGCGGCCGTATCGCAGCCTGGCCGTGAGCTACCTGTTCGCCTCCGAGTACGAGGAGCCACGCTGACCAACGTCAGCGGCCGGCGCTTGATTTGCCTCACCCTCGGGTTCGCATACCCAATTGGCGCTTATGGTGAGGGACATCGGAGCATAGGTTCGGGCTCTTCGTGAGCAAGGTCTCGATATTGGCCGCGTGGTTCAAGGAATCTGAAGGCAATCTCATGGGAATCGCACGGGTCACGCCCAACACCTGACAGTCCACGCCCACCACATGATTTTCAAAAGCTAGTCCCTGCGCGGAATGCGTCCCGATCCATCTGTCGCTGGTGACCATGTCCTGGCCATCGAAGACGCATTCGTTGCTCACTGGGCTAACTTTGGGCTTGGACCCGGAGGCAGCTATCACGATGACGGCGACCTGATCTGGATCGAAGCTCCTGTCGCTCAGCTTCCCTACAACGCGGTCATTCGGACCTCGCTGTTCGATAACGTCGACGACAGGATTGCGAAGGTGACCGCCCACTTCCGCCGGAGAAACGTCAACTTCTTGTGGCTCGTCCATCCAACTGCCCAGCCTCTGGAACTTCCCGCGAAGTTGGCCGCACACGGACTGGCTCTGGCCGAGACAGCCACCGGTATGTCGCTGGACCTCTCCTCGTGGACCGAGAACCGAACAACAGCGGCGCCGGAGGTGGACGGCCCAATTGTTTACCGCGAGGTCCAAAACGACGCGGACATGGACGCATTTGAGGTGTTGATGGCCTACTACTGGGAACTTCCGCCCGAAAGCCGCCGTTATGCGTATGGGATCAATCGCTGGGTCGGCTTGGGGCCGAACGCACCAGGTGTTCGGTGGATTGCGCGCATGGGCGGCGAGCCCGTCGGGAAGGCTTACCTCTCGCTTCTTGGGTCACCCGATACCGCAGCAATCTTTGGGGTGAGCGTTCGCGGAGAAGCCCGCGGACGCGGAGTCGCGACGATTCTGACCGAGCATCTCGTGCAACGGGCCGTTGACCTTGGCCGACGGCGGGTTGTGCTTCACTCCTCGGAAACGGCGGTGAATCTGTATCGGAGGATGGGTTTCGTGCAGCGCTGCGCACTGCCGGTCTATGCAACGGGCGCGCTTCACACGCTTCAGACATCGTGACCGCCCGGGCCGCGCGCTAAAACCGCGTCTACTTGCGGACGCGGAACCGGAGGATGGTGACCGCGCCGGACCGCGTGCTGCTGAGCGGTTCCAGGTCTATCCTCGCGAGGCCCGGGGGCGAGAAGCGGATGCCGGCGCCGAGCAGCACCGGCAGGACATACACCAGGATCTCGTCGACGAGACCGCGCCGAAGGCACTGGCCGGCCACGTCAGCACCGAGGATTTCGAGGTTCCTCCCACCAGCGGCCTCCAGCGCGGTGGCGACCGCTTCCCCGATGTCACCTGTGAGGAACGTGACCGCGGGGTCCGGCGGGTCCGGCGGCTTGTGGGTCAGGACGAACACTGGCCCGGAAAAGGGGTACGTTTTGCCGCTCGATGCCGACCCTGGCTCCGTGCCGGCATTCATCCTGTTGCCCACCTCGTAGGTCCGCCGGCCGATGAGCATGGCGCCGGTGGCCGCCGCGATCTCGGGGAACTCGTCCGGCGCCATAAAGTCGAAGACCCAGTCCATCGCATCACCCGGACCGGCGATGAAGCCGTCAAGCGACATCGACCTGTTCACGACCACCTTGCCGTTTCCGGTGCGCGTCTCGTTCAATCTGTTCCTCCGAAGAACCGTGGGATGTTCCCTTGATCCGTTTCGGGGCGTCTTGGGCCGTCATTCTATTTGTCGCTGCGAATGGGCACGGAGTGATGTCGCGAGGTACGCGATCGCAACGCCCGGTGACTTGAAGCCACTAAGAGAGCTCTCTCAGTAGCCTCCGTACGTCGGCGTCGAAGGCGCCGCCGTTGCCTGGTGTCCAAAGTCAGCCGACTTCGCGCTGCGCAGGACGAACTGGGCGACGGCGGCGCCCAGCGCCTGGCCGGAGACGTCATCGAGCGGAGTGTGCTGTCCGGCGTAGATCCGGCTCAACCCCGCCTCTACTGCAATGGCGTGGTAGCTGGTGAACGAGCGGACAGTGCCGGGGAGCGCGTCCGACGCCACGTCGATCCGGCTGTCGCCGCCGAAGAATGCCGACAGGATCGCAGCTCCACTGGCGCTGACAGTGCTGTGAGCGCCGGGGTAGGACGGGTCGGGAGCCGTCGTCGCGAGCGGCGTCCAGGTGGGGTCTCCAGTGATCGCCGGGTTTCCGATCGTATCGCCCAGGCGGATGGCGGTGACCGGTCGCCACACGAGGTAGTGGTACTTCGCGTCGTAAAACGCGATCACGGCGTCGGCAAAGCTCAGATTCAGAAGCGCGAGGACGCGCGCCCCGGTCTCCAGGTTCATGTGATGGCTCGTCACGGCCTGGTCGGCGATCTCGTTCCACGTGTTCCAGATCGGCGGGGCCCAGAACTTCCCGGCCTCTGTCTGATCCGCCGTGCGGGTGGTGCTCGTGTTCTGCCCCAGGCTCTTCACCTCGTTCAGGGCGTTCGCGTAAGCCGCCGTGGTGACCGCCGGCGGCGGTTCGGGCCGAAACTGCGAGCCGGTGTTGAGCACAAATGGCCGCACGCTTGCCCAGCCCGTGAAAACGGGCGCGGGGAAGGCGGGCGGGGTCGGCCGGTAGGCGCCAGGCTGAGTGCCGGCCACGAAGCTCGGCGGTTGTGCGGTCGAACCATCGGTGGCGCGTGCAGCGATGAGGCTGGTGGCAATCTCGCTGCCAACGGCGATCCCCTCCTGCTTCTGCTTGCCGTTCGGGATTGCGTCGAGCTGCGAAGCGAGCAGGTCATCGAGCTGGGTTTGAAACTTGGGGTAAAGAGCTGACAGCGAATCGTGGCCGGCCTGCGCCGCGGCGGCATCGATTCGGGCGCTGCGCGGAGCCCGCACAGATAAGAGGTATGCGGGATCGTCCTTGGTGATCGAGACGACGGAGTCGTAGATGGCGGCGTGCAGGATGGCGAAGCTCCGTGTGGGGTGGACGGTCGCCGGTTGGGCGCCCGGGGTCTGCACGATGTGCAGCAGCTCCTGGTTCCACGCGACGACGATCTCCGCCGAGCGTCCATCAGTGCGTGGCGGCGCCGGTTTGTTGGTGCCGGTTGCGGCGCCCGTGATGACAGTTGTCGCTCCAAGTCCGAGGACGATCCCGACCAGGACCGTCAGCGCGATGATCGGTTTCTTCATGTGTTTCTCTCCTGTGTTCGGTCACCTGCGTGACCGTCAAGCGGCCGGTGGCATCGGAGCGAACTGCGACTGCTCGAAGCGCTGTCGCAGCCGGTGGACGGTCTTCTCCATGAGGTCGCACGCGATCGGGTTCACCAATGCGTGGGTGAAATGTCGTGCCTTGCGCGCGACGGCGACGTGAAAGGTCATGGCGATCGCGCAGCCCGGTGCGTCGTCTTCGATCGCCATGGCCATGCGGACGCGAACCTCAGGCATGATCGCGTCGGGGTGTCCATCGAGGCGCATCGAGGCAGTGCGCGACCGCGGATTGGAACCGACGATCCTGCCGGTGGCCGAGTAGGGCAGCCTGAACGGGCCGACGGGAAGGACTATCTGCGCGCGAAACTTGCGTGGACCGTATAGCGTCGTCAATCGGGCGCCCGGCACGCAGCTCAGCAGGGTCTCGGGATCGTGCAGCTCACCGAAGACCTCGTCGGGATCGCGGTCGAGATGAACGACGGCCTTGAGCTCGAGCTCGAGGGTCTTGTCTGCACCGGCCTCGACCACGACTAAGCCTTGCCGACCTGGGAGCCTGCCGCCGTGAGGACGAACCAGTCGGCTCCGAAGCTGCTGATCGCCTGGCCGGTGGTGTCGCCGGCCTGCTTGTCGGAGACGAAGTAGTAAAGCGGGTGACCGTTGTAAACGACCTCGACCGAACCGTCCTTGCGCGTCGTCGTGCCGAGCAGGCTCTGGTTGAGGCCCGATCCTGCGACCGGCGCACCGGAGGTGAGCAGCGGCGGCCACACCGACGCGCAATCGCCGTAGCAGCTCGACGTGCCGGCCTTGTCGGCCTCGTACAGGTAGAGCGAGCGGCCCCGCCCGTCAACGAGGATCTGTCCGAGCGCCGTGGAGCGAAGGTTGACGGTGGCGGAGGTCACAGGCGGCGCCGGCGTGCCGGAGGGGGAGCCGGCGACGCCGGGGTAGCGCCCGTTGGTGGATGGCGACGTCGAGGCGCCGTAACCGGAGGTGCTGTAACCTCCGCACGCGGCGATCAACAAAGCGGCGCCCGCGATGGCGACGTTGAGTCCGATTTTCCAGTTCACAGTGTTTGCAATCTCCCTTGTGTTTGATGTGACGCCGCTAGATATGCGGCCCCGTTACAGAGTTCTGATCAGCCGCTGATCGTCGTGCCGTCGACCACGATGTCGGTGCCGTTCGGTCCGGCCTGCCACGTCAGATGTGAGAGCGGGCTGGTCGCAGGTCCGTGCAAGACACTGCCGTCGAGGGCGAACTCGGAGCCGTGGCACGGGCAGACGAAGTGTTTCTTGCCGTCGTCGAAGGCGTAGGAGCAACCCAGGTGCGGACACGTGATCGCGAAGGCGCGGAGCTGTCCCTGATCGCGGGTCACGAAGCCCGCGAATGTCGGATCGCCCGGCGAATTTTGCTCTCCGCCGTCGGCCATCAGGAAGGCGGTACCCGCGGGCGCATCGAAGCGCGTCACAGTTCCTTCCTGCAGCGAGGAAAGAGGTCGGTCGAGCGCGACCCGAACCTTTTCTTTGACCTGGTTCGGGTTACGGGGTGGAAACAGGTAGACGGCGAGCGGTGCGACCGCAGTGACGACCGTCGCGGTCAGCAGTGTGCCGAGCCACCAGCCGAGAAATGTCCGTCTTGTCGTCGCGTTGGTTTTGTTGTCTGTGGAGCTCATGACACGCGCAACTACGTGCGCGCATTACACGAGGCTCAGACGACGTAGAGCTCGATGGCTCCTTCGTTCACGCGGGATTGAATGAGCGGGAGATTTGCCGGAGCAGCCTTCAACCGGTAGTACAGCACCTTGCCCGACCAGCTGAACGCGGTCTGGTGGCACGGACAGTTGAGCTTGCGATTCGCGTCATCCGGCTGCAGCTTGCAGCCGAGGTGAGTGCAGATCCCCGAAACAGCGCTGATGTTGCCGCCGTCATTGATGATGATTGCGTCCAAGTTCGCGGTCGACACCGGTAACGCGTGGCCGACCGGCACCGCGCTGAGTGCTGCGACTGGTCGCCAGCTCGCGCCGTCGGGCAGCAGCGTCGCACTGCCGGGTGCCGTTCCTGGGCCTCCAGGCCCGCCGGGCAGCTGTTGATTGGTGACGACCTTGTCGAGGGCGACGCCGACCACCACGGCCGCCGCTGCGGCGCCGGCCGTGCGCAACCAGTCACGCCGGGAGAACTGGCGTTCCAGGGCGGGACTTTCGTTCAGGGTTTCGCTGAGCCTTTTGTGGATCCGATCGAGCGCGCCTTTGTCCGGCAGGTCGGCACCCACTCGCGCCGCCGCGAGTCCGGCGGCGGCAGCCATCGCTTCGGCTTCCTCGGGCGACGCTTTGAACCGTCGAGGCCTGCGCCGGTGGAGCAGGTCGTCGACGAATTGAGCGACGCGGTCGGCTGAGCTGTTCATCGAAGCACCTCACGCTCGAGCTCTGCGGCCTTGCGCAGGGCTCGAAATTGCATGACACGCGCGTTTGACTCAGTCACGCCGAGCTCGGTGGCGGCCTCGCGGACCGAGTATCCGCGGAGGAACCGAAGCTCGAGGATCGATCTGAAATTGTCCGGCAGCAGCGCGAGCAGGCGTGCGGCGCGGTCGGCGGCATCGGGGTTGGCGCTGAGCTCGGCCGGCATGCGCTCGAGCTCATCGGCTGCGTCGCGGGCCGCGTAGTGGCGGCGCCAGTGGTCCGCAAGCACGGTGCGGGCGGTCTTGACGAGGTACGACCGAACGTTGTTGACGGGAGCGGGCAGGCGCAGGGTCTTCAACGTATGCATCAGCACCTCCTCCGCCAGGTCCTCGGCGTCGGCGGCGTTTCCGACCTTTCGAAAAACAAGCTGATAGATGCCGACCACGTTGTCCTGGTAGACGGATTCCCAATCCGGGTAGAGGGCGCCGAGAGTGTCTGGGGGCGGATCCGGATCTGGCGCGCCGACTATCCGAAGTTCCGTCACGTCGACCACCTGGGCCCCCTGGTCATGCAGACCAGTTACGGAGGCTTGTTACACGCGTTCGTTCCGCCGCGGTCCGCAGCCGGCGCTCGATCATCCCGACGAACCTCCGTTCAGGCAGGTCGTTGCCCGCGATGGCGGCCTGGACGTGGGTCGCGCCAACCAGCGCGGGCCATGCCCGTGGGTCGACGTCGAATCGCCGCGGCCGGGCCCCCGCGATGAGTTCGTCCACGAACGCGGTCACGCATTCCTCCTGCGCGATTCCAGCCGGCTCGGGTGGAAGTCCGATCCCCTCGGTGACGTAGGTGAGCGCACTGATCATGGTTGATCCGGCCGCATCCTGACGCATGCGGAGCTGAGCCCCGATCGCGGCGAGGCTGCGCTTGCGCAGGAATCGGAGCACGAGAATCAACCGCATCTCCGCCGAAAGTCCGTCGAAGAGCGCATCCAACGTAGAAGGAGGCTGCTCCAAAACCGCCTCGGCACGGTAGATCGCGCTGCACTGAACCCTCCTGACCCCGTACCTGTCCGACCAGTGCCTGGTCACGGCTCGGAGCGCGGCTTCGTTGATCTGCCCGTTTACCATCCGCACCTCGGCCGGCAGCGCCAGCGAAACCAGCAGGTTGCTGAACACCTCGGCGGTCGCCTCCTCGCTGTCGATGCGACTGCCCGTCCAGCGAAACGCCATCTGGTAGGTGGGGACAAGCCAGCGATTGAAAATCTGCGCCGGGTCCGTGTAGGTGAGGCCGTGAATCACGGCAAGCGACGGCAGGTTGTGGGCCGCGTCCTCACGCGAGACAAGACTCATCGCAGCGTCAACTACGTCCCGCTGTTACAGCAACCGTCCGAGGTAACGGCTGCGCGTAGTTGCTCGGCGTTATGAGACAAGAAACAAGAGCGACAGACACAGCGATTGCGGCGCCTTCACCACTCCAGTTTCAGATCGTGGCGCGCGCGCCTCGCCCACGACAAAACCTTGCGGCTTCACGGACGCTCATCGGGATCGCTTTGATCCGGATCACATTTGGAGTGATCTGGGCCGTCGATGCCACCCTCAAGTGGCAGCCCGCATTCCGCGCCAACTTCGGCCGCATCGTCGCCGGTGTTGGCAACGGCCAGCCAGGCTTCCTCAGCTGGTGGTTTCGGCTGTGGCAGCTGGTGGTCGCGGGCGATCGCGCTCCAATCTTCGCCTTGCTGACGGCGACCACTGAAACCTACCTGGCATGCGCGCTGATCGCCGGCTTTGCCAGGCGCGTCACGTATACGGTCGGATTCGCGTACGGACTGTTCGTGTGGTCGGTCGCGGAAGGATTCGGCGGACCCTATGTACCGGGCACGAGCACCGACGTCGGCGCCGCGATCATCTACAGCCTCGTTTTCCTGGCGCTCCTGCTCGTGGACGCCGGGCGCTTCAGCGTCGACCGGTGGATCGTCCGCAGGATTCCGGCGTGGCGCCTGGTCTCCGACTGACGGCCCTGTTTGAGGTCTGACCCCGCGCGCGTTGCGGTCACCCAAGCCTTTGACCGACTACGTTTTCAGCATGGTGAGTGCCGCCTTGTTGGCTTCGGCCCGGGCAATCGGACCGCAGATCGTAGAAGACCGGCGCCGCATCCACTCCTATCCCGAGCTGGCTTATCGGGAAGAAGAGACCTCGAGCCTGGTGCGGGCTCGGCTTGACGAACTCGGTATCCCTTTTCGCTCAGGTCTCGCCAAGACCGGCGTGGTTGCCACGATCAAGGGCGACCTGGGCGACGGCCGGTGCGTGATGCTCCGGGCAGACATGGACGCCCTGCCAATCGAGGAGAGATCGGGCGTCAAATTCGCCTCGCAGGTCCCTGGCCTCATGCACGCCTGCGGGCACGACGCGCACACGGCGATGCTTCTCGGTGCCGCCCGGCTCCTGGTGGACCACCGGGCCGACTTCGCAGGCACGGTCAAGCTGATGTTCCAGCCGGCCGAGGAGGGCGCCGGCGGTGCTCCGCGCATGATCGAGGCGGGTGTGCTCGGAGACCCGCCTGTCGATGCCGCCTTCGCTCTCCACGTCCGCCCTGCCCTGGCTGCCGGGAAGGTTGCGTGTTCGGCCGGGCCGCAGCTCGCCGGCGCAGACGCTTTCACGATCACCATCCAGGGCCGGGGCGGCCATGCGGCGGAACCTCACACGACGAGCGACGCCGTCGTGGTCGGGGCTCAGGTCGTGCTGGCACTCCAGACCCTGGTCGCGCGCGAGGTCCAGCCGGCGGTGCCGGCGGTGCTGACTCTGGGATCCTTCAATGCCGGCGAGGGTTTCAACGTGATCGCCGGCACCGCGGTGATCAAAGGCACCATCCGGACTTTCGACAATGAATTGTTTCTGCATCTCGAGCAGCGCATGCGTGAGGTGGCAACCGGAGTTGCCTCGGCCCTCAATGCGACTGCGCATGTCGACCTGCTAGGTCGCTGTCCGCCGCTGGTGAATCATGCGGCGATGGCAGAACACCTCGCCGCGAGCGCGCGGTCTCTACTGGGAGCGGACTCGGTGGTGGGCGTGAATGCGGAGATGTGGGCTGAGGACTTTGCGTTCGTGCTCGAGAAGGTTCCTGGGGCGATGCTCTGGCTTGGCGTCAAGAGCGCCGACTGGCCGGAGCCAAAGGCGATCCATACAGCCGAATTCGAGCTGGACGAGTCAGCGCTGCCGATCGGCAGCTCGGCCATGGCGGGCGTGGCGCTCGACTATCTCATGCGCGCTTGAAGCGTCGATCCGCAGTTTCCCGATCCGGGCAGCTCCGGTGACCAGAGACGGACCGGGCTAGGTCATTCCTCCCAGCCGGCGAGGTCATTATGAATTCGTCCAGCTCCGCTACTTGATCGGGAGGAGATGACCGTGAACGTTCGCCGCGTAGTGACGGGTCGCACGCCGGAAGGCAAGTCGGTCTTTGTCAGTGACATGGAGGTTGCGCCCGTCACCCTGGATCTCCTCCCGGGCGCCGAGTTCCACCGGCTCTGGGGCAGCGACGCACCGGTGCAGCTGCCCTCGGATGGTTCGCCGCCGCCGATACCCCTGTACTTCCCGCCGCTCGGCGGCTTTCGGTTCGGCCTGTTCACTGTCGGGCCGGACGCAGTGACTCTGCCTCCTGATCTAGATATCGCGACTGCGTTTGCGGAGATCCAGCTGAAGCTGCCCGGCCTGGCCGAGGTCCTCGAGGTCGACCACCCCGGCATGCACACCACTGAGACGATCGACTACGAGGTCGTCCTCTCAGGCGACGTCTGGTTGGAGCTCGACGACGGGCAGGAGGTCCACCTCGAGCCTGGGGACACTGTCATCCAGAACGGAACGCGTCACGCCTGGCGCAACAAGTCATCGAGGCCTTGCGTTCTTGCGGTGACCCTCATCGGGGCCAGGGCGGCGAAGTGATGACCGGTCGGAGCCGGCGCGGCGGCAGCAGGCCGGTCCGCACCGTCATTGAACGCGGGCCCAAAGGGAAAAAAGCCGTGGCGTTTGCGGTCGACTGGCCGGGCTGGAGCCGGGGAGCGAAGACGCCCGAGCTGGCGCTCGAGCTGCTCGAGTCCTATCGCGAGCGCTACCGGCCGGTCGCATTGGCGGCCCGGATGGCCGATGAATTCGACGCGGGAGGACCCCTCGATGTTGCCGAGGATCGGGTCGGCACAGGCTCGACCGACTTCTGGGGTATCTCCTTTTCTCCATCGGGCTTCGAGCACGAACCGATGGATGACGCAGAGATCGATCACAAGATCGAGCTGCTACGCGCCTGCTGGGGGTTTTTCGACGCCGTGGCGGCGCGGGTGTCCGCTGAGATGCGCAAAGGCATTCGTGGTGGCGGGCGCGACCGCGACCAGATCGTCAGCCATACCATCCGCGTCGAGAGCGAAGACTTCGCGAAGCGATTGGGGTTGCGGATACCCGAGGGTGGCGCGCTCACGCCGAAGGGTCTGCGCGACTACCGAGAGAGTTATGTCGCCGCCATGCGGGCGTACAACGCCGGCGAGGGCAAACGGATGCAATCGTGGAACCTGCCGTTTCTCATTCGCCACAGCGCATTCCATGCGATGGACCACGCATGGGAGATGGAGGACAAGGACCTGACCGCGCCCGCCCATTGATTTCGCGGAAACGCAAGCCGTCAGACGATGTCGACGTCTGGATCGTGCGTAAGGCTTTCCGCCATGACCAGACGAGCTGAACGATCGCCGAATTTGACGCTGTGTGACGTGATCAGAACCTGAATGATCGTCCCGTCCTTCAACCTGTGGCGCCAGGGTCCGGTCCGGTCTGAAGTCCTCGTGTCGGGAAGCAACTCCATGAACTTAGCCACGTCCTCCTGTGGTCTGAGGTCTTTGACCGTCAATCCCAGAAATTCCGAGCGTGAGTATCCGTACCGCTCCGAAGCCGCCTCGTTTACATCGAGGATCTGCAAGGTCTGCACGTCGTAGACCCACATGGGTTCGGGGTTCAGACCGAAGAGTGAGAGGTACCTGCCGAAGGTGGGCCGCGAACCCGTGTCGGCCCAAAGCTGCTGCTTCAAGGCAACCTTGATCGCCTTCATCAGCGCCATGCGGTCCGCGGCCGTCCGGATCATGCCGCGGGAGGCGCTGCGGCAAGTTGGCGGGTCGGCAATGTGAACCAAAAACGCGAGCCTTTGCCTGGCTCTGACTCCAGGCCCATCTGTCCACCCTGGAGCTCCACGAGCTTGCGGGCGATCGACAGGCCGAGGCCCGTGCCACCGTAGGTCTGAGCGATCTTGTCGCTGGCCTGGCGGAACTCCTCGAAGATCCGTTGATGAGCGGCCGGCTCGATGCCAATGCCCGTGTCGAGCACCGAGATTTCAGCCATCGCTCCTGCGGGCACGCTTCGTATCGCGACTGAGCCGGCGGGCGTGAACTTGATCGCATTGGATACGAGGTTGGTCAAGATCTCACGAACGCGAATGGGATCGGCGACGACTCGTCTGGCTTGAGGTGACAGATCGCTGGTCAGCCCCAACGCTTTTGTTTCGGCAATCTGATGCATTGAGCTGATCACCTGATCAACCACCGAGGGCAGATCGACTTCCTGAACTGCGATCTCGATCTTGCCCGACTCGATCTTGGACAGATCGAGTATGTCGTTGACGAGCTCGAGGAGGACGAGCCCGCTCTTGTGAATCTCGGTGACGTCTTGAGCCTGATCGGGACTGAGCTCTCCGTCCATTCCTTGCGTGAGCACCTCGCAAAAGCCAATGATTGCGGTCAATGGAGTCCGGAGCTGATGGCTCATCTTGGCCAGGAACTCCGATTTGAATTGACTGGCCCGAGAAAGCTGAGCGTTCGTCTCGCGGAGCTGCACGTCGTAGGCGTTTGCGATCCGTACGAGGCTTGAATCGGCGTTGGCCTGAACGGCCGCGAGGACTCCTGCAGTAACCTCAGCCGGCGTTCCGAGCCGGGTCGCCTCTTCGCGCACGACTTCCATCACGACGTCGCGCCAGTGAAGGTGTCCGCGAGTGGTTTCGACCAGCGGAACTCCCTCCCGTGCCGCCGCACCGCCGCTCCTGGAGATCCATTCGAGCTCCTCTGTGTCCGCCGCGATCCCGCTAACCAGCCAGCGCGCTATCAGCAGCGTGCCGACCACGCTTCGGCCCCAGCGGTAGTCCAGGTACGCGTCGCTGAGGGTGCCTGACGGGCCCTTCCGATACAAGAGCGCGATGGTCCTCTCGTAGACCTCGTCAGCCCGCCGGCCAATCGCCAGACCGAGTTGGGCGCGCTGGTTCGATTGCTCCACGGAGTCGTTTCTTACTCGCATTTTTGGCGGGTCGATCGCACGCGATCATATGCCTCGCGGCCGCCAACCCATCCCGGTTTAGGGCCCTTTTTCCCTCAATTCCGGGCAGCCCTGGGTGCCGTTGTCGACGCCCTACCCGCCGCCGCGGAGAGCCGTCATCGCCGGCTGGTGGAAACCGATGTTCTCAGCCTCGTGCCACTCGATGCCGATGAACCCGGCCTTCGCGGCCGCCAATCTAAGGGCATGCCGACCGATGGCTCGGTAGCGAGCGCTGTGGTGGCTGACAGTCCAACCAACTGCACCCTCGGTCAGGATCAAAAAATGGACCGTATACATGGGGCTGTCAGGCGCATCCCAGTCGTGCAAGCGCACCACGACCTTGCGCGGTGGTCCAGGATCGATTCGGGGCGCGGTCGTGGCCAGTCGCTCGACAAGCTCTTTGTCGTAGTCGCGGACGGTAATGACTAACAAACCCCCGGGCCGCAATCTGGAGCGCATCGCCCGAAGCGCCTGCCCAACGTCGTGATCCGTTTGGAGATGAGGAAGCGCGTTGTCACAGGAGGTCACGACGTCGTACGTGCCCTGCAGTGTCTCCAGGTCGCGAACGTCGCACGCGGTGAAAGCAATGTCCAGGGCGCGCCGAGTGGCTTCCAGGCGAGCGCGTTCCAGAGCTCGTTCGCTGATGTCCGTTCCGTCGACCCTGTATCCGTGGCCGGCCAGGCCAAGCGCCTGGGTGCCGATCCCACACGAGCAGTCGAGAACGGACCGAGCATTCGCCAGCCGGCTTCGGATCAAACGATCAAGGGCATCACCCTGGTGCTCGACCGCCTTGTCCCAGTCTTCGTAGATGAGGTGGTACTCGGGCGCCAGCTCGTCGTAGAAGTCGACTACCGACACGCCGAGTCTTTAGCCACGCCTGGGCCGTGATCCCGTTCGGATCGCCGCTTTCGCCGCGGCCAGCTCGTCGATGAGCGACTCCCACCGTTGACTACCCAGGCTTCTTACGAAACGCGTCTGCGCTTGCTCCCAAAGAGGCAGAGCGGTGGCGGCCGATCGGCGGCCCCTGGCTGTGAGTGAGATCCGACCCGGCTCCACGAGACCTCGATCCCGAAGAACCTTCAGGTTCCGGGTCATCGTGGTCCGATCCATGGCCAGGATGTCGGCGAGGTCGGTGATGGTGGTGGCCATCCCGGTCTCCACCGCCATCAGCAGATTCAGCTGCGTCGCACGCAGCCCTGTTGACTGCAGCTGAGCGTCGAATTGAGCCGTCACCGCGCGCGCCGCCTGGCGGAGGTTCATGACCGCGCAGGCTCTCACCGCCTTCCGATAACGGGCGAGCGTGACGGCTGCGCGCTCATACATTCAGCTTTCCCCTTGCCAAACCATACCGGACCGTGTATATACACGGTGTGCCACGAACGCGCTTGAGCTTGTTCTATCTCGCAACGTACCTGCTCGGCGCCGGCATCGCCCTCATCCTGGTTCCCTCGTTAACACTCACGCTACTGTTCGCCAAAGGCCACTACGGTGACGTCATGCCGAGGCTGCTGGGAGTCGTGCTGCTCGCTCTGGGCATTGTGATCGTCCAGATCATCCGTCACCGGCTGGAGGTGCTGTACACGACCACCCTCCTGGTGAGGGCGTTCATCATGTTGGTGCTAGCGGGCTTGCTCGTCTACTCGGGCGACCCGCTGTTCATATCGTTGATGGTGGTGGTCGGCCTGGGCATGGTGCTCACCGGCACCAGCTACCTGAGCGAGCGTCGAGCAAAACTAGCACCAGCTAACTCGTAAAGTCCGCGATCGCGGAGGTGCCCTCTCCGCAAGGTCGAAGCGGCGCGGGCTAACCTGAACCCCCGATGAGGGCGAAGCTTCTGACCGAGTTCATCGGCACGTTCATCTTCTTGAGCACCATCGCCCTGTCCGGTTCAGCCGGCCCACTCGCTCCGCTCGTCATCGGTCTTGCGTTGACGGCCCTCGTGTACATGGGCGGTCACGTCTCCGGCGCGCATTACAACCCGGCGGTCTCATTCGGTCTCTTTCTCCGCGGGGTCATCGCGCTCCCAACCATGCTGTCGTACTGGATCACCCAGATCGTCGCCGGAAGCCTGGCCTTCGTCTTTGCGTTCCTGATCGGAGCGCACCTCTCAGGAATCCACCCCGGCGCCGGCGTGCAGTGGCAATCGGCCGTTGCTGCGGAGATCCTGTTTACTACCGGGCTTGTGCTCGTCGTGCTGAACGTTGCCGCCACGAAAGAAACATCTGGCAACTCCTACTACGGTCTTGCGATCGGCTTCACAGTGGCTGCCGGCGCATTCGTTGTCGGACCCATCTCAGGTGCGGCGTTCAATCCGGCCGTTGGCTTCAGCGCGACCCTGGGGGCTGTCCTGTTCTCTCACGGAACCTGGTCAGACCTGTGGATCTACATCGTCGGTCCATTGGCCGGAGCCGGCATCGCGGCCGCTGTTCACCGAATGCAGGCAAGGCCGGAGCCTCTGCCGCCCGAGGTCTCCGAGCGCAGGGAGGCGGGGCGGTAGGCTCAGCGACTCAGGGCCGGCCTGCGTGTGCGACGGATACGCGAGCCGTTTCGATCTTCCCGGTCGTCGACTGAAAGAGCTCACCCATCCTTTCGACACCGCGCCACTCGGCGTTCATGAGGAACAGCGTCTTGCCGTCTGCGCCGCCGAGCATGCACGCGAAGCAGGCGGCGTCGTGAACGATTCTCTCCAGCACCTCTCCGCCCTCGCGCACGCGCAGGCACTCGGGTTGACCGCCCGAAACGCCTGAGCACCAGATCGCCCCTTCCGCATCGAAGCAGATCCCATCACCGTCGACCTCTGCCCAGACGCGACGATTCAAGAGACCGCCGTCGTCCGCGATGTCAAAGGCCGTAAGCCGGTGAGCCCACGACTCGGCCACGACAAGCGTCGAGTTGTCGGGTGTGACGACCATGCCGTTGGGGAACATGACGTTGTCGGCGACCTGACGCACGGCTCCGCCAGGCGTCACCAATGCGATCGTTCCAGGCCGGAAGTCTTCCTGACCGAAGCTGAAACCGACGTTGTTGACGTAGATGTTGTTCCGGGCGTCGACCGTGACTTCGTTCCAACCCTTGCCGAGCGCCGCCAGGTCGGCGTGAGTGACAAACGCTCCGTCGGGTTCGCGACGCAGGAGACGATCCTCGCCGGTCACGAGCAGCCGCCCATCGGGTAGGAAGTCGATGCAGTAGCCGGCCGGCTTCGGTCCCCTGGCCACGACCTCGCTCTTGCCGTCCAGGTCAACAGTCCGGATCTCCTGGGCACCCCAGTTGCAGAACCAGAGGCGGCCGTCATGCCACCGAGGCGACTCTCCAACGACCAGGCCGTCGATCAGGGTCTTCAGTTCGGTCATCAATTCCTCTGCCACATCAGACTGCGTCTGAGCTCGAAACTGATCGTTCGCGCCGGTCCCGACTCGTGCGCTGTTTGCATCCAGGCCGCGGGAATCGGCAGACTCAAAGCATGCCGGGGTTGGAACGGGAGATCCTCGTGGATACCGCCGACGGCCCGATGAAGGTGTTCCTTGTCCGGCCCGATGATGTGGGGCCGCATCCGGTCGCCGTTGTCTACATGGACGGCGTCGGCTACCGCGAACAGATCAAGGAGAACGCGCGGCGCTTCGCCGCGAGTGGTTACTACTGTGTGGCCCCGGACCTCTACCACCGCGCGGGGCACGACCTCGCGTTTGACTTCTCCAAGATCGCATCTGAGGGTATGAGCGGCGAAGAAGGCAAGCGCTTGATGGCCGCGGCCTCCACCGTCACGCCTGAACTTGCAATGCAGGACACGAAGACGATCCTGCAAGAGATCGCGTCCGATCCGGCGGCCCAGAGCGGGGCGACGGTCTGTGTCGGCTACTGCATGGGCGCGCGGATCGCGCTGCGCGCGGCATCGGAGCTCGCAGACGAATTCGCCGCCGCGGCCGGGATCCATCCCGGCGCCCTGGTCACGGACAAGCCGGACTCGCCCCATCTCGATCTTGCCGGCGTGCGCGGTGAGCTCTACTACGCGTTCGCCGAGATCGATCGTTCCGCCACTGCCGAGCTGGTCGACCGGTTCCGCGATGAGCTCCATCGCAACCGGGTCCGGGGAGTCGTGGAGCGGATTTCAGGCGTCGCGCACGGTTTCGCGATGGCCGATCTTCCCGTCTACAACCACGACGCCTCGGAGCACCACTTCGAGAGAACGCTCGACCTCTGGAGACGAAACCTCGGCGCTGAGCCGGTGAACTAGCTACGAGCGCCGGCCCGCCTCCCATGCCGCCTGGCATGACACGCAACGAGTCGCTTCGGGGACGGCCGCGAGGCGATCCTGACCGATCGGCCTTCCGCACACCTCACAGGATCCGTACGTGCCCTGCTCGCGAAGCTCGGCGGCGTGCCGCGCCTGCTCCTCGCGCGCAGCCCGCACCTGCCTGATCGCCTCGTCATTCTCCTCGGTGCTCATCCGCTGGGAGGTGTCGGCGTCCCTGAAGCCCCTGCTCACGAATCACATTCTGCGCCGCGCCAGCTCTTCCGACCCAGGGACGGGCTGCTTGGCGACTAGGCCCGGTTGGGAGACGGAGCGCCGGGGGGAAGGTACGGTGCGGGGTTGACGGGCTGCTGGTTGATCCGAAGCTCGAAGTGGAGGTGCGCGCCGGTCGAGTTGCCGGTCGAACCCTCGAGCCCGACCACCGTTCCCTGCGTGACGCTTTGACCGACCTTGACCAGCGCCGTCGACAGGTGCCCGTACAGAGTGTCCAGCCCACCGGCGTGCGCGATGACGACGTAGTTGCCGTAGCCGCTGCTCGAGCTTCCGACCAGGGCGATGATGCCGTCGTCGGCGGCGTACACCGGGGAACCGAACGGCTCCACAAGGTCGATCCCGGTGTGGAAGTGCGGGTAGCCGCCGTAGGGCGGCTCGAACCAGAACGTGCTCGGTCCGAACGGCTGCGAGATCTGCGCCTGCGGCTCCGGCCAGATGAAGCGGTACTGCGTAGAGTGGCCGCTGCTTGTCGGTATCTGCCCGACGTTGTTCGACTGCAGCCAGATCTGCATCTGTGTCCAGACCGCCTGCATCGCCGCCGCGATGATCGCGTCCTGCTGCTGCTGCAGCATGTCGGTGACCTGCTGGGCGAGAGCCGTCGATTGCGAGTTGAGGCGAGCGAGCTCGCTGCGCGTCTCCGCGATCTTTTGCTGCAGCTGAGACATCGAGGTCTCCTCCTGCGCCTCGAGACCTCGCAGCTGCGCCATCTCGCCGGCGAGCTGATCGCGCTGCGTGATCTGCTCCTGTCGCGCCTCCTGCTCCTTCAGGCGCTCAGCCTGGAGGTCGGCCAGGTCGTTCTTGAGCGACGCTTTCAACGTCGTCGCTCGTTCCCCGGCGACGTTGAGGTCGGCAATCCGCGTGAGAAGGTCGCTCAAGCTCTGCGACTGGGCGAGCGTGACGAGCGGAGAGGTGGGAGACACGTAGATCGCGCGCGCGAGCTCGTTGAGCTGGGCGCGCTCCGCGTCGATCCGCTGGGCAAGGAGCGCCTCGCGGCTTTCAGCCGCCGCGATCTGGGCATCGAGCGCCGCGATCTTCGCCTGGACCGCGTCGATCTTGGCCTGGACGGCCTGCTGCTGGGCGGCGTTGTCCTGCAGGGATTTCTTGAGCTGATCCTGCGCGGCCATCGCGTCCGCGATGTTGCTGCCAAGTTGCGCTCGGATCTGGTCGATGACCGCAAGCTGCTGCTGCGGATCAGCCGGGTTGGAGTCGGCGCTCGCGCCGAGCCGGTCGCCTCCGAGCACGAGCAAAGCGAGCGCGATGGCGACGACGGCCCGCTTCATGACTCCATGTGCCTCCGCAGGCTGATCAGCGACGAGCCGGAGCCGAGCGCGAGCCCCACCAGCAGCACGAGGGCTGACGCGTACGCGGCCACCGGCAGCGTCACGCCAGGTGCGAATCGCGTGAACGCGCCCGAGGCGCCAGAGATCGCGGCCAGCGTCAATCCGAATGTGATCAAGCCCGCCACCAGTCCCGCGAGTGCGCCCGTGATGGCGCCTTCGATCACGAACGGCCCCCGCACCATCCACCGAGGCGCGCCGACCAGCTGCATGATCCCGATCTCGTCCCGTCGCGCGTGGATCGCCGCCTTGACGCTGTTGGCAGTGACCGCAACCGCGATGAAACCGAGCATCCCGAGAAAAGCGATGCCGGCGATGCCCAGGCCGAACAGCACGTTCTGGATGCGCTGATATGCGCCCCTGTCGTAAGAGCTCGGGTAGACGGGATCGACGGCGGTGTTGTTCCGCACCGATTCATCGATCGCGGCGACGTCGTCGATGCTCTTGACCTGGACGTCGAGGCTCGCCGGAAAGGGATTGCTGTCGGTCGAGTCCGCCAGTTGTGGCAGCCCCGGAATGCGCTGAGCGCGTTTGAGCGCCTCGTTCTTGGAGGTGTAGTCCACGCTCGCGACGCGGGGATCGGCGAGCAGCTGCCGCTGCAGGTTGAAGACATCGGTCGCGTCCGCGTCGTCGCGAAGGTAGATGTGAAGCAAGGACGCCTGGCCGGCTTCGACCTGCTCGAGGTTGTAGAGGGCAAAACCGGCGATCCCGACCAGTCCCGTCATCAGCAGCAGCAGCGTCATCGACCCGAGCGCCGGCGCTGTACCGCCGAGGTTGCGGGCCCAGCTTCGCGTGGCGCCCTGGACCAGGTACCGGAAAAGGTTGGCGGCGACGACCTGGACGAGCCGCCGCCTGCGGAAGCGGACCTTCACGACGTCGCCAGCCACGCCATCCTTCCTGTCTGACCGGCGGGTTGGTCGCGAACCAGCCGTCCGTGGACGAGCGTCACGACCCGCCGCTGCAGCCGGGTCACGATCTCGACGTTGTGGGTCGCGACCAGCACCGCGGTGCCCCATGCGGCGATGTCTTCGAAGAGGTCCATCAGCTCCCACGCCGTCTTGGGGTCGAGGTTGCCGGTCGGCTCGTCGGCGATGAGGACGGGCGGTTCGGCCACCACCGCCCGCGCCACCGCGACCCGCTGCTGCTGGCCTCCCGACAGCTGGTGGGGAAATGCGCTGGTGCGGTCCCCGATCCCGACGGCCTCGAGGGCGTCGCGCGAGCGGTCCTTCGCTTCCTCGTCCGAGACCTTCAGGTCGCTGACCTGCAGGCCGAACGCGACGTTCTCGAGGGCGGTGAGCCGGGGCAAGAGCTTGTAATCCTGGAAAACCACGCCCACCCGGCGTCGCAGCTGCGCGACACGCGACGCCGGGAGCTCATGGGCCGGCATGCCGGCGACCCAGACCTGGCCATTGGTCGGGCGGATCTCCCGGTTGATCAGCTTCAAAAGGGTGGTCTTGCCGGCGCCGCTCGGCCCGACCAGGAAGGTCAGCTCACCCGGATCGAGGACAAAGTCGACGTCGTCGAGCGCCAGCCGCGAGCCGTAAGCCCGGCTGACGCGGCTGAACTGGACGATCGGACGCGACCTGGCAATTGGACGCACTTCCCCATAGCACGTAACGGTGCCCGCTCGCGATTTCCGGCGCCTGGCGCCGTTTTTCCATACTTCCCTTGTGAGCGGCTTGATGGAGCTGCCGGCGGACCTCCCGGTCCCGACCGACGACGGCGCCGCCGCCCACCTCCAGGACATGCGGATGCCGCACATCTCGCTGCAGTCGACGAGCGGCCGCCTGGTGGACGTTGGCGCCCTCGGCCCCGGGCGCACTGTGCTGTACGTCTACCCCCGGACCGGAAGGCCCGATCGCGGCGTGCCGGCGGGGTGGGATTCGATTCCGGGGGCGCGCGGGTGCACGCCCGAGTCGTGCGGATTCCGGGATCAATTCGCGTTGCTCAAAGCCCTCAGAGCCGAGGTCTTCGGGGTGAGCACCCAGGACACCGAATACCAACAAGAGGCCGTGCACCGGCTGGAGCTGCCGTTCGAGCTGCTTTCCGATTCCGGGCTGGAGCTGGCCGGGGCCATGCGGCTCCCGACGTTCCAGTTCGAGGGCGAGACGCTGTTGAAGCGCCTGACTCTGATCGTGCACGACGGCAAGGTTGACCACGTCTTCTATCCGGTGTTTCCGCCCGACCGTCATGCCGAAGAGGTCGTCGCACATCTCCGAGCGGTCAGCTGACGGGGCGCCGCTCCCGGAGTCCATTACATTTGCGCCGTTCAGTCGGTTTTCAGAGGTCCAAATGGCCACCGCCCAGAAGGAAAAGAGGAAGGACAGGAAGAGGAAGGGACAGGACGGCCGTTGGCCGCCCCCAAGGGGCGGCATTCTGTCCAAGCAGGACTACGAGAAAGAGCTTCGCCGTCTGCAGGTCGAGCTGGTCCAGCTCGAGGAGTGGGTGAGGCACCGAGGCCTCCGTGTCGTGGCGATCTTCGAAGGCCGCGACACCGCGGGCAAGGGCGGTGTGATCAAGCGCATGACGGCGCTCCTCAACCCGCGGTTCGCCCGGGTCGTGGCGCTTCCGGCACCGACGGAACGTGAACGGACCCAGTGGTATTTTCAGCGCTACATCGCCTATTTACCGTCGGCTGGCGAGATCGTGTTTTTCGACCGCAGCTGGTACAACCGCGCCGGCGTCGAGCACGTAATGGGCTTTTGCACCGATGAGGAGTACGACGAGTTCATGCGCACGTGTCCGCAGTTCGAGCGGATGCTCGTACGCGCAGGCATCATCCTGATCAAGTACTGGCTGTCAGTCAGCGATGACGAGCAGGAGCGCCGGTTCCTCGGCCGCATCAACGATCCCAGCAAACGCTGGAAGCTGAGCCCGATGGACCTGCAGGCGCGCGCTCGATGGGTCGATTACTCGGAGGCCAAGGACCGTATGTTCGCCAGCACCGACATCGAGGAAGCCCCGTGGTATGTCGTGGAGACGGACAACAAGCGCGCGGCGCACCTGAACCTCGCCAGCCACTTCCTGTCGCTGATCCCTTACGAGGAGGTGCCGCACGAGAACATCAAGCTCCCTCAGCGTCAGAAGCGCACCTACAGGCGTCCGCCGAAAAGCTCGCAGCGCATGGTGCCCATCCGATACGAGGTGAAGTGAAATTGAAAGTCAAGGACCTGCCGCCCGGCCCTCTCCTGTCGGTCTCGCCGGTAACCAAGCTGGCCGACGTCGCTCGCGAGATGCGGCTCCACGATTCCGATTCCGTCGCCGTGATGGACGATGCCAGGCTCGTCGGCATCATCACCGAGCGCGACCTGGTGCGCGCGATCGCCGACGGCCTCAACCCCATGCAGGCTTCGGCGGCGATGGTGATGACCTCAGACCCCGCGACGGTGAGCCTCGACGAGGACGTGAACGTGGTCGCGGTGAAGATGATGCGTCTTGGGATCCGTCACCTGCCGGTCATGGACGAACAGGGCGAGCCTGCGGGCCTTGTCTCGGCGCGAGATCTGATCGCGGTATTGGACAGAGCCCGCTCCTGACCGCATCAGTTCTCGCAGCCACCACTGCTTTCACCGACTCGTGGCGGCCGCCTTTTCGTTCCAGCGCTCCGAGTTGACGCCCATGACCAGCAGCCAGACCAACAGGGGCGCCTCACCCAGGACGCCCAGCACCTCGAGGTAGGTGAGGAGGGCGGTGGAAACCGGCGGTGCGAGGAATGTCAGCCAGCCAATGCCCGCCAGACCGATCAAGACGCCGAAGATCCAGGGCAAGAATCGCGACCTGATGATCAGGTAGCCGATCACGATCTGAAAGAACCCCGAAAAGACCAGACTCACGCGCGACACCTGCTCACCGACCTTGAGCCACGTCAATGCGAGCACCTGGACCTGCTGCTCGTTCAGCGAGCCGGCGCTGGTCCCGAGAACCGAGAGCGGCGCAAGCTCGAAGACCGATCCGGCCGCGGTGATCGCCATGGCCACGAGGCCGAACGCGAGGGCGAGCAATGCCAGCGTCCGGCTCACCGGCCGAAACAAGAGGTAGAACAGGGTGGTCACTGCCACGTACAGAACGATGGAGACGAGCCCGATGCCAACTCCCAGCTGGTAGACGCCCTCATGAGACTGCAGATTGTTGGCGAGGGTGGCGGCGTTGCTTCCGCTGGGAGCCAGACCGCTGACCCCAGCCTGCTGGAGAAAGACTTCGCCCAGGATTGCCGTGACAAAGTAGAGGAGGTACACGACGCCGGTGATGCGCGCCCTGGCCTGGGGTGTCAACGTGTCGAATCGCTCCATTTGATCCCACGTACTGAGGCAAGTTACTTGGCTATGTATCCGATGCGATGAGTCTCGACTTCCTGCTGGTGTCGCTCGTGGTCGTGGTGTCTCCGGGGATCGGCGTCCTGTACACGGTCTCCACTGCGCTGGCTCGCGGCTCGCGTGCCGGTGTAGTCGCGGCGATGGGGTGCACCGCGGGCATCGTGCCGCACATGCTGGCCGCGACCGCGGGCCTGGCCGCGCTGCTCAACGCCAGCGCCCTCCTGTTCCAGACCGTCAAATACGCCGGTGTCCTTTACCTTCTATATCTCGCGTGGACCACTGTCCGCGAACACGGGTCGCTCGATGTCAGCGCACACAGCCCCCAGGTCGGCGCTGCCCGGGTCGTCCTGACCGCGGTCCTGATCAACCTCCTCAACCCCAAGCTCACCCTTTTCTTCTTTGCGTTCCTGCCCCAGTTCGTGAGCCCGCGTGATTCGCACCCGGTGCCGCGGATGCTTCTCCTGAGCGCAGTGTTCATGGGCCTGACGTTTATCGTCTTCGCCGCCTATGGGTTGCTTGCGGCGCGGCTGCGCGAGAAGGTCATCTCGCGTCCGGCTGTGATCCTGTGGATGCGCCGCAGCATTGCCGGCGCGTTCGTGGTCCTCGCGGCTAAGCTCGCCCTTGTCGAACGCTGACCTGGAGGTTCCATCAATGGTCGAAAAAGTCAACGTCGCGAAAAAGCTGGAGCTCTTCGACGACTACTGGTCACCCAAGATCATCGGCGAGCTCAATGACTTCTACGTCAAGGCGGTGAAGCTCAAAGGCGAGTTCGTCTGGCATCACCACGAAACCGAAGACGAGCTCTTCTACGTGGTCAAGGGCCGGCTGGTGATCAAATTGCGCGATGGCGAGATCGTCCTCGAGCCAGGCGAGTTCGCGGTGATTCCCCACCTGGTCGAGCACCTCCCGATCGCGGACGAAGAGGTCCACATCCTCCTGCTCGAACCGCGGAGCACGGTCAACACCGGCACGACGGCCAACGAACGGACCGTAAGCGATCTCGAGCGCGTTTAGGAGTGGGCGGCGATCCAGCTCACCAGGTTCGCGACGTCTGGCGTGCCCAATCCAGTAACTGCATCCCACGCGCGGTTGCCGTTGGAGATGTCGTGAAATCGATCCGATTCACCGTTGCTCTTGGCAGCGTGGTAAAGCAGCTCATTCAACAGGCCCAGGCGGTGGCCGGCGGCCTCATCAGCCAGCGCGACGACTCCGGCCCACTCGGCGGTGGCGACGCTCGTTCCAGCGGTGGGACGTGGCTTGCCGTTCGCAATGATGACCGTCGGATGAGCAGGGCTCGCGTGCCAGGCAACGTCGGGCACGCCCCGGGCCTTGTCCTTGTTGAATGGCGCCTGGTATGACGGGCGGTCGTACACAGAGCTGAAGCCCCCGCCGCTGCCGCTCCACGCAGCTTCGGATCCGTACGTGTTGGTGCTTGCGTCAATGGTCAGCGCGCTGCCGCCCACAGCGGTCACGAGCGGGTCCGATGCGGGGGTGCCGACGTCCTGCACAAATGGTCCGGTGCAACTGTGCTGGAGCGCGCCGTTGTTCCCGGATGCGGCCACCAGGGTGATGCCCTGGTCGATGGCACGCTCGAAGGCTGCGTGCTCGTCGGCGAGGAACTCGGCGGTCGGGCAGCTCTCTGCTTCGCTGAAGCTCATCGAGATCACGTCGCCAAGGTTGTTGTCGATGGCGAACTTGGTGGCGCTCAGAATGTCGGCGTCATCGCCGGTCTTGGCCTCGACCAGGATCAGGTGCGCGCCGGGCGCGATCGCGTGGGCCCACTCGACGTCGGTGGACTCCTCGATGAACCAGGGCACCTGAGACATGCTGGGGGTGGTGGCGCCGCCCAGAGGCACGATGCTGAGACAGGCAGCGGCATCGGGATGGCCACATGCAGGGTCGAAGGCCGCCAGGTCCGTCCCCACTGCAGGACTCTGAAAGGCGGCGATGATGACGATTGTCTGGCCCGCACCGGTGATGTCGGACGGAACGTTGTAGGCGGCTCGGAGCTGCGCAGGACCGTAGGCCGTGGAAGCGCTAGCTGGAATCTGACCTCCAAGCAACAGCGCAGCCGACCCCAGCGTACCCATGGCGAGGCGCGCGACGACACCAGAATGCGAGAACCGCCACAAACCCAAGCCTATGTCTCCTTGAGCCCGGCACACCCTCCGGGCCGACCGTATTTAGGCCTGAAATGGTAGGACCGCCCGGTTCCAAAACACGAAATTAAGGAATTTTTTTAACAATCCTTTCGCCGTCGCTCTCGCTCGGTGCGGGTGGCCACCGCCAGGAGCCCTGCCAGGACCCCTCCCTCGAAGAACCCGTAGAAGATCGACCGCCCCAGCGGTTGGTAAAAAGGGCCAATGTTGAGCAGGAAGGTGAGCACGGCGAAGGCCGGAAACGAGATCGCCAGCTGCCGCCAGGTCTCCAGCGATTCCCACCACAGGAGGATCCGGTGCGGCGGCTGGGTGGGCTTCATGGCGCTCCGCCAATTGTTGCTGGGAACCCTGGTGCTCGTGGCGGTGGCGTGCGACCCCATCACGGGGACGGGCTCCGGCACCCCGCCCGACCCGAGCAAATATCTCAGGGTCGACCCCCAGACCCGGACCGCCGTCGTGACCCTGATCGCCGGCTACCCCGCGAGCGACTACCAGTTCAACTACGACGGCTACACCGACGGCCAGCTCGTGCTCAGGGTGCCCGTCGGCTGGATCATGACCGTCCAGTGCGCCAACCGGTCGACCGTGAATCAGTCCTGCGCGGTCGTGGCGGATGGCCACGCCACCGAGCCGCTGCAGCCCGACTGGTCGACACCCAGCCCTCAGACCGGCCTCAGCCCGGGGGAGTCGGCCAGCTTCGTGTTCGCTCCGCAGAGCCAGGGCTCGTACCGCATCGCATCGCTGGTCGCAGGCAGCGAAGCAAGTGGGATGTGGCTGAGCCTCGAGGTCGTAGCCGGCGGCGAACCGCTGATTGGTGCCGCTTGGTGACCGTGGACGACGTCCGGCAGCTCGCGCTCACGCTGCCGCGCAGCTACGAGGCGCTGGTCGGTGGGCGGGTCAAGTTCCGGGTCGGGCGCATCGTCTACCTGTCGTTCTCGCGCGACGGGACCGTCATGGGCTTTGCGTTCCCGAAGGAAGAGCGTGACTGGCTCATCGGCGGCTCGCCCCATAAGTTCATGCAGCCGACGCGGGGTGACCTCCGCTACAACTGGGTGCTCGCCCGGCTGGCGGAGCTCGACAAAAAAGAGATGGAGGAGCTGGTCGTCGACGCCTGGCGTATGGTCGTGCCCAGGCGTCTTGCTGAATCCTTCGTCCTCCCCCGAGTCTGACCCAAGCGACGAAAAGCGCGCGCTGAACTGGTCCTACGTGCTGATCGGCGTGGCCGACGGCACGCTGCTTCCTTTCGTTCCACTCTTCCTTCTGCGGCGGGGGTTGAGCGCGCCGTTGATCGGCGCCGTGCTGGCTGCTGCCGCCCTCGCCTCGTTGGCCGCCGGCCTCAACTGGGCGTACCTGGCGGATCGAAGGCTTCGCCCCGAGCGAATCGTCGTCGTCGCCAGCGTCGCGGCAGCCCTGGCGGCGTTGCTGCTCGCGCTGACGAGCGGTGCCGTGGTGCTCACGGCTGTGATCGTCGTTCTGTGGCTCGCCCGCGCGCCGTTCATGCTGCTCGACCCCATTGCGCTCCGAAGGCTGCGCAAGGGTCGTCGCACCGATTACGCGCGGATTCGACTGCGCATGAGCGCGGGATGGGCGGCTTCGGTGACAGTGACCGGCGGCCTCTACCAGGTGATCAGCCTCCGGCTCATGCCCTTTGTATATGCGCCGCTGACCGCGCTCTTCGGCCTATGGGTCTGGCGCCAGCTGAGACCGGCGCCGAGGTCCGAGTCCTCCGAAACGCAACCGATCTCGGCTGCCACGCAAATGACGAGGCTGCCGCTCGCCCTCGTCGGATTCCTGTTCAGCTCATTCCTGCTTGGCGCATCGCTCGCAGCGACGCAGAACTTCCTGACGCTGCGGATCTCGTTTCTCGGCGGTGGTGCCTTTCTCATCGGCGCCGCCGCCGCGTTCCAGGCGCTGACCGAGATTCCGACGATGGGCTACACGCACGTGCTGACGCGACACCTCGGCCATCGCGCGCTGTTCGCGGTGGGATGCGCAATCTACATGGTGATCTTCATCGCGTGGGCGTTCGTCTCCGACGCATTCGCCGCGGCGGCCCTGAAGCTCGGGGTCGGCGTGGCGTTTGCGCTGACCTACGTCGCTTCGGTCGTCCTGGCCGACGAGCTCTCGCCGGCGCGTCTCCGGGCCACCGGGCAGGCGCTCGTCAAGTCCATCACGTTCGGGCTTGCACCCGTGGCAGGGTCATTCGGGGGCGGGTTGGTCTACGGGACCTTCGGCCCGCGCGCGATGTTCCTGATCTCGACCGCGGTCGTCGCCGCCGCGGGGGTCATCGCCGTCGTGGCCGTGCCCTCGCGCGCGAAGCGATCCGCGGACGAAGCGGCTAGTCCGGCCCCGGCGGCCGTCACACCTTGACGTCGCCCTTGAGCGGGATCCAGAACTCGATTCGCGTCCCGGCGCCCGGCTTGCTCTCGATCTTGTAGCGCCCGCCGGCCATCAGGGCGCGCTCGCGCAGTGCGAGCAGTCCGAGGTGCCCCGGAAGGTTGCTTCGCTCGGCCACGTCGAAGCCCTGGCCGTCGTCCTGGACGACGCCCAGGATGCCGCCGTCGAACTGGCTGAGCGAAATCCTCACCAGCGACGCCTTGGCGTGGCGTTCGGCGTTGCTGACGGCTTCGGCAACCTGCCGAAAGATCATCGCGCTGTCGTCGGGGATGACGTCGGTCGGCAGGTCGATCTCGAGCTCATGACGAATGCCCGACGCGTCGAGCATCGCGACCCGGTCGCGGATCGATTGGGCGAGGCCGTCGGGGCCCTCGAGGGCAGGCGGTCGAACCTCGAAGACGAGCCGCCGCAGAGCTGACTCCGTCTGTTCGAGCAGTCCGCGCAACGTGTCGAGCATCTCCCGATCGACCGTACTTTTCTGCGCAGCTCTGGCCACCTGCAGCTCGGCCGCGGTCAGCTTCTGCAGCGCGTCGTCGTGGAGGTCGGTGACGAAGCGCCGGCGCTCCTTATCCACGACCGCGGTCATGTTCTTCAGCATCGTCTGGCGCGCCCCGTCGATCTTGACCAGGCGGTCGAGCGATTTTCTGAGGTCTTCCTGCGTACGCCACAGGCGTGTGACCAGGCCTGCGGCCAGACCCGCTTTCTGGAGCACCCAGGTGTCCTCACGCGAGAAACCATCGGGACGAACCGAGTCATAGGCCGCGACCAGGCCTAGCCGCTCCTCACCTGCCCGCCACGGCACACTGATCGCGTTGGTGACGCCCAGCGTGTCCAGCACGTATCCGAACTCAGGCGCGTCGGCGCCGTTGGCTCGGAAGATCAGGTCGTCGTAGACGACCCTGCCGGCGAGGTCGCTGCCGCCCGGAACGCAGGGGGTCGGCCTCAGCCTCGACAGAAAGGCCCGGTCGATGCCAAAGGCCCCGGCTGGGAGGGGTTCGAGCATGGAGTCGTTGCGGAGCGTCCAGAACAGCACCTTGCTCGCGCCGACGAGCTCCCCTACCGTGCGGGCGAGGTGATGGTAGAAGTCGCCCAGGTCCTGGCCCGACACGGCCTGAGAGGACACCGCCGTCAAAACCTGCACGGCCAGGTCGTGGGCGCGCTCGACGCGCTCCGCGCCGCGCAAACGCCTCGAGCTCTCGATCGCGGTTGCCGCCTGAGACGCGAAAATCGCCAGGGCGAGCCGTTCGCTGTCCGTGTAGGCCGCGGCCCGGCTCACCTCGACCGAGCCGAGCTGCTGCTCACCGACGCGGAGGTGGGCCGTGGCGGTGTTCTGGTGAAGGAACCGTCCCGCGTCGGCGGTCGCCGAGAACTTGCCGTCGGCCAGCGTCAGCTCCGCATGAGACGACCGGGTCAGGCGAAGGGCCAGGTTTGCGGCGCGCCGCGCGACCTCGTCCGGCTCGGCCGAGGCGTCGAGCTCGGATGTCGCCGCGTTCAGTCGATCAAGGACGTCTTGCAGGGCGGCGTCAGGACGCGGAGATGCCAATAAGTCCCCCCTTCGCGGCAACCAACAAGACTTTACGGAACGCCGTGCCTGTCGCCTCCACGCAACCGACCCAACCGGCGCAACCGAACACTATGATCACCCAAAGGTGGCGATGGGGATCTGGTTTCCAGACGCTGCGTGGACGCCTGAGTTCGGACCGCTCGACCGGGCGGTCCGCCGGCGGGGCTTGCTTGCCGGGCCGGGGTCGGGAGTCCACGTGTTGATGATCGAGGACGACCCGGCCATCGCGGAGATGTACCGGGTTCAGTTCGAGCACGACGGCCACAGGGTGACCATCGCGACCACAGGCGAGGTTGCGGTGGCGACGCTTACCGACGACGCCCCAGATCTGGTCCTGCTCGACCTCCTCCTTCCCGACCGGAGCGGGTTCGAGGTGCTGGCCTCCCTCAACGAACGCCTGCCCAACCACCCGCCGGTGGTGATCCTGTCCAACTACGGTGAACCCTCGATGATCGACCGGGGCCGATCCCTCGGGGCGATCGAGTACCTCGTCAAGTCTCGGGTCACGCCTGCGGAGATCTCGCGGCAGATACCCACCTGGGTCGAGCGGGGCCGGGGAGGCGGACAGCCCGACTCTTGACCCTCGTAGTCCTGGTCGAAGACCTCACGACGGCGGGGTTTGTCGCGCTTGGTCTCGCCATCGCGTATCGCTGGTACCGGGAGCGCGGTCGGGCGCAGGGCAAGCTGACGATCGCGCTCGTTGCGCTCGCTGTCGTGGCGCTGCTCGGGAGGCTTCCGCAGTCCCTGGTTCTGTCGCTGGTCGAGGTGGTGGCGCTCATGGTGAGCGCCTATTTCGTGCTCCTGTTTCGCGACGAGTTCCTGCCTCTGAGCAGGAGCGCGCACTGGGTGGCGCGCACCCTGTTCGCGGCCGGGATCGTCGACGGTCTGCTCCTCGTGACAGTGCTGCAGAAGGCATCGCCTCCAGTCCTCAGCGCATTTGGGTTCGCGTATGTGCTGGCGTGGGCCCTGCTCATAGGCGAGCCGGTGGTGCGGTTCTGGCTGGCCAGCAACAGACTGCCCGCCGTGCAGAAGACGCGAATGCGGTTCCTCAGCTTCGGCTTCGGCATGTTGATCGTCCTCCTGTTCGTCGACGTTCTTGGCGGCTCGGCGCTGCGAAGTCCGACCGCGATCGCGATCACGCAGCTTTTCGCGCTCGCGACCGTGCCGTTGATCTACGTCAGCTTCGCGCCTCCCTCGCTCCTGCGGCGCATTTGGCGAATGGGCGAGGAGAACGCGGTGCGGGCCGCCATGCAGGACCTGCTGATCTTCAGCGCCACCCGCAAAGACATCGCGGAGCGAGCCGTGTTCTGGGCGGTCCGCCTGCTCGGCGGCACCGGGGGCTACATCCTGGATCCCGGCGGCAATGTCATCGCGGGCGAGCGCAACGATGGGTCCGGCCCGGCAGTGCGGGCGCCGCTGCACATGCCCGGGGGTGAGGGCACTCTCGCGGTGATCGCCGGGACTTTCACGCCCATTTTCGGCACCGATGAGATCGCGCAGCTGCGCGCGTATGCCACGTCCGTGTCCGCCGGTCTGCAGCGAGTCAGCGTCACCGAACGGATGGCGGCCATCGAAGCGAACAAGACCCAGTTCCTCAACCTCGCGTCGCACGAGCTTCGCGGGCCGGTGACCGTGATCCGCGGCTACGTCTCGATGCTCGAGGCCGGGATGCTGGGACAGCTCAACGAGCGCGGCCACAAGGCGGCCGAAGTCATGTCCTCCAAGGTCTCGGAGATGAACGAGCTGATCGAGGACATGATCGAGGCGGCGCGCCTCGAAGAGGGCGCCGTCACATTGAGGGCGGTCGACGCCGACCTACGCGACATCGCCCGGGACGCGGCCGCTGCGGTGGCGCCGCTCGTGGACGCCAAGCACAGTTTCGATCTAGACCTGCCGGAGCGCCGCATACGCGTCCGGGTCGACCCGGACCGGACCAGGACCATCATCGCCAACCTGCTGAGCAACGCCATCAAGTACTCGCCGGACGGCGGCGACGTCACGTGCGTTGTCCGGTCCCGGGGCGGTATTGCGCGAGTCACGGTGACGGACCAGGGTCTTGGGATCGCGCGCGAGGACCTCGCCACACTGTTCACGCGCTTCGGCCGGGTGATCACACCTCAGACCGAGCACCTGAAGGGCACGGGTCTCGGACTCTTCCTCGCGCGGCAGCTGGCCCGGCTCCAGGGCGGCGACATCACAGTCGCCTCGGTGCTGGGAAAAGGGAGCACGTTCACGCTTCAGCTCCCTGTGGCCTCACCGGACGGCTCGGCCGACACCGCCCGAAAAACACCGGCCGACGCGATGAGTTTTACTGTTCGCGACAGTCTGAGTTCCTGATCCTCCAGCAGTCTGAACAGGGGTGAGCCGATGAGCAAAGTTCGTGTTCTGGTCGGTACGCGGAAAGGGGCGTTCATCCTCAGCTCCGACGCGAGCCGGAAGAAGTGGACCGTCGACGGCCCGCACTTCGCGGGCTGGGAGATCTATCACCTGAAGGGTTCGCCGGCCGATCCGGACCGGCTTTACGCGTCGCAGTCGTCGGGCTGGTTCGGCCAGGTCCTCCAACGCTCCGACGACGGCGGCAAGTCGTGGAGCGCGGCCGGCAACCAGTTCCTGTACGACGGTACGCCGGGGACGCATAAGTGGTACGACGGCTCAGATCACCCATGGGAGTTCAAGCGCGTCTGGCATCTCGAGCCCTCGCTCGACGACCCCGACAAGGTCTACGCGGGTGTCGAGGACGCCGCCTTTTTCCAGTCGACCGACGGGGCGAAGACATGGCAGGAGCTGCCCGGGCTGCGCGAGCACCCCTCGGCCGGCGAGTGGGCCCCGGGCGCCGGCGGCATGTGCCTGCACACGATCGTGATCGACCCGACGAACGCGGACCGCATCTACATCGCCATCTCGGCTGCGGGTGTGTTTCGCTCCGACGACACCGGCAAGTCGTGGAAGCCGGCCAACAAGGGCCTCCGCTCGAACACGATGCCGGACGAGGACAGCGAGGTGGGGCACTGCGTCCACCGCATCGCCATGCACCCATCGCGGCCCAACACCCTTTTCATGCAGAAGCACTGGGACGTGTTGCGGACCGACGACGGCGCCGAGTCGTGGCGCGAGGTCAGCGGCAACCTGCCAACCGACTTCGGCTTCGTGATCGACGTCAACGCCAACGAGCCCGAAACGGTCTACGTGATCCCCATCACCAGTGACTCCCACCACTTCGTGATGGACGGAAAGCTGCGTGTCTACCGCAGCAAGACCGGCGGCGATGACTGGGAGGCGCTCACCAACGGGCTGCCGCAGGAGAACTGCTACGTCAACGTGCTGCGGGATTCCATGGCGGTCGACACGCTCGACCCGTCGGGTATCTACTTCGGCACGAGCGGCGGCCAGGTCTACGTGTCGCCCGACGGCGGCGACAACTGGGATGCGATCGTCCACGACTTGCCCGCGGTGCTCTCGGTCGAAGTTCAGACCCTGAAGTGATTCAAGTAGTGCTGCCTCGCAACTTGCAGATCCTCGCCGGGGTCGGCAGGGTGGTCGAGGTGCAGGTCGATGGAGCCCCGACGCAGCGCTCGGTGCTCGATGCCCTGGAAGCTTCGCACCCGGCGCTGCTCGGGACCATGCGCGACGCGCGAACGAAGCGGCGGCGGCCGATGATCCGGTTCTTCGCGTGTGAGGAAGACCTCTCCAACGAATCGCCGGACGAGCCACTACCGGACGAGGTCGTCGCAGGCAAAGAGCCGCTCCTGATCATCGGAGCGATCGCCGGCGGATGAGCGAAGAGGGCCGCCGCTCCGAGCGGCGCTGGCGGGGAGGCGGCTGCAGCGGCGGCTGCGCCAGCGCGATCGTCGTGCTCACGCTTGGTCTGCTCCTCAGCATCTTCAACACCGCGATCGGGATCGGCGCCTCGGTGCGTGTTCCGTTCACTTCGAACATCAACGTCACGCTCGCCGGGTCGGTCGGCAAGAAGGACAAGGCGCCGGACGCCCTCCCGCCGTATGTCCGCGGCAAGCTCGGAGGAAACCAGAACTTCGTCAACGGGTCGCAAACGCTCACGATCTGGGTCGCCGAGGGCGACGTGATATTTGTCGTGGGCCAGCAGGAGGGTGCGCCGCTCATCGACTTCCATCTGGAGGCCCGCTAAAACCGTTTTAGACGAGGTGAACCTGCAGGCCGGATTTACTCCGGCCGTCACCAGACGTCGCCTACCAAACGCCACCATACGTCCCGGTGGAAAGAGGGGGCACGTGGGGGAGGCCCGCCTCCCCCACGAATCTAGGTGTAGGCCGGGCGCTCCGTCACCGGCCAGAACTGGTCGGTGTGAATGATGTAGCGCTGCGTCGCAAACGCGCCCGCCCATAGCGGCCAACACGTCGTCAGGGTCAGGTGGTAGCCGTCGGAGTCGGTGACCAGGGCGGTGCGGTTGTCCGGGTTCACGATCTCGGTATCGGCCACCCGGTAGCGGTAGAAGCCGTACCTGGTCTCGAGGTCGATCTCGTCTCCCTTTACGAGCTGCGGGAAGTTGATCCAGTAAACATTGTGGGCCGCCACGCCGACCGTGCCCGGGTCGCCGGGCCAGCGGGTGCCGGGATAGTGGCCGGGGCTCGAGTAGAGGACGCCGCTGTTGACGCCCTCGCGGATCGCCGCGTAGTACCCGAGCTTTGGGATCCGGATCGCGAAGTCGACGCCGTCGACCGGGTGTTTGAGGCCGGCATCGACCGCACGCTGGATCGGGTGCGGCGCGGCGACCTCGTACCTCCAGACCTGGTTCAGGTGCTGCTGCTCGCGGATCCCGTGCCACATGCCGTAGCCGAACTGCGTCAGCAGGACCAGTCCCACCACAAGGCAGATCGCCGAAACGAGCGCGCGGAAACGAGGAAACCCAGCACGGCGGGCGTGCATCTCACTGTTACAACGCGCAGGGCCACGCCAGCCCTTTCAGCCGCTGGCGACCCCCACGAACCGCTTGCCCGCCCTCTCATACCTCACCGGACGGGCGTGAGCGGCAAAACCGCTGCGCGGAAACCACTTCGACAGCGAGGCCACCGCTTCGCGTGAGCCATCGACCTCGACGAGGCCGGCACCGCGGGCGCCGCGCATGTCCAGCTGGCCGAGGTAAACCCGGACCAACGTCTCCAGGTCTCCGCGCACCACCACGTCATCGCCAAAGCCCGGGTCGTTGTAACAAAGATCCGGGTCCGGGCGACGCAGAACGAGCCAGTACGTTCGGCCCAGCTCCCGAAATTCAAACCGCACTACCTGTCGCCGGACCGGAAGGTTTTCCGGCACGAGGTGGGTGAACACAGCCCACATCAGGACATCAGGATCACAGTGTTCGCGCCTCAGCTCGAGCCACTGCTGTCCCCACACTCCCAGAGCCCGGACCACGGCTGCGAGCTCTGTCCCAGATGAAGTCAGGTAGTACGTGGATCCGCGGCCGCTCGGGTTGGGACGTGTCTCCACTATCCCTGCTTTCTCGAGTCTCCGCAGCCTCTCGCCAAGGAGCGTCGGCGAAGCGCCGTGAAGGCCCTTCAGGATTTCGTTGAAGTGATGGCGATCGCTCATGATCTCGCGCACGATCAAGGGCGTCCACCGTTCGGCGAAGATTTCCGATGCTCGAGCGACGGGGCAGAACTGCCCGTATCCATCCATGGCGCGATTATGACCGGCACCTGGAAGGACGCAAGTACAGATTCTGTATCGCCAGCTCCATAAATCGGACTAGGCGCCGGGCCGACAGGCACATAGCCTCCTGCCAAAACCACTGGAACAGGTGAGGGTTATGAAAATCAAGCTCGGTTTCGCTGCCTTGGTCGCCGTCGTCGCGTTCACACCGGCGATGGCTTCGCCCGCTCTCGCCGCGGGCACGACCCATTCCAACGCGGTGATCGAGTGGAATCAGATCATGCTGAACAGCTTCGCCACGGCGAACGTCCCGCCGGCGGCAGCGAACCGGTTGGGCGGTGTGATCGCAGCGGCGACTTTCGACGCCGTCAACGGCATCGTGCGCAAGTACACGGCCATCCACGTCCAGCCCGCCGGAGACCCCGAGGCGTCCCCCGAGGCGGCGGCCGCGAGCGCGACCTACACCGCGCTCGTCACGGCGTTCCCGGCGCAAAAGCCAACGCTCGACGCGGCGCTGGCGAGCTCGATCGCCTCCCTGAGCGACGACGACAGTGCCGATGGCTCGGTCGCCCTTGGAGTCGCGTGGGGAACAACGGTTGGCGCCCAGATCATGGCCTGGCGCGCCGGCGACGGTTTCAGGACGACACCGCCGCCCTACATATTCCAGACCGCGCCCGGGCAGTGGCAGCCGACTCCCGGTCCGGCCGCAGGGCCGCCTTGCACCACGGGGCCCACAGGGCCGCCTTGCTTCCGAACACTTGCCACGACTATTCCCTTCGCGCTGACAAGTCCTTCCCAGTTTCGGCCGGCGGGGCCGCCCGCGCTGAACAGCGCTCGCTACGCTGCCGACCTGAATGAGGTAATGCTCATGGGAGGGGCGATCAGCGCGACGCGCACGCCCGAGCAGACTCAGACCGCCGTGTTCTGGCAGGTCGACACCCCTCCCGCCCAGTGGGATCGGGTTGCCGACGCGCTCGCCATGTCACATCACTTGAACCTGATCAAGACCGCGCGCTTGCTGGCCCTGGTCAACATCTCGCTGACCGATTCGATCATCGCCGTGTTCGACGCCAAGAACTTCTACAACAGCTGGCGGCCGGTCACCGCGATAGCGTCGACCATCGACCCCACGTGGCAGCCGTTGATGGTGACCCCGTACTTCCAGGAGTACCCATCGGCTCACGCCGGCGTGAGCTCGGCAGCCGCGACGATTCTGGCCACAACATTTGGTGACGACACCAGCTTCACCGTCACCTCGGCCGGACTACCCGGCGTGCAGAGGACCTTCACCTCGTTCCGGGACGCTGTCTCCCAGGTTTCGGACGCGCGAGTGTGGGCGGGTTTTCACTTCCGCTTCTCGTGCAACGACGGGTCTGTTCTAGGCAGTCAGGTCGCCGACTACGTCGCTTCTCACCTCATGCTGCCGGCGGAGGACGACGACTAGAGCACGAAGTAGAAGGTCGCTCCCTCACCGACCACGCCCTCCGCCCACACCCGGCCGCCGTGGCGGTTGACGATTCGCAGGGCCGTGGCCAGCCCGATGCCGGCGCCCGGAAACTCGCTCTGGCTGTGCAGGCGCTGGAAGGCGCCGAAGAGGCGGTGCGAATCGATCATGTCGAAGCCGACCCCATTGTCGCGGACGAAGATGCGTGACTCGCCGCCGACCATCTCCTGCCCCACGGTGATCCGCGGCGAAGGGCTGGTGCGGCTGAACTTCCACGCGTTGTTGATCAGGTTGGCAAGCAGGATCTGGACCAGGCGCCGGTCGCCGGAGGCCACGATCCCGGGCATGACCTCGACGTCCGTCGAGCTGTCGCCGTCCGCCGCGCGCATCTCGTCCGTGACCTTTGCGGCCATCGTGCTGATGTCGAGCTCTTCGCGGCGGATCTCGCCACTCGTGAGTCGAAACAGCATCTGGAGCCCGTCGAAGACCGAGGTCATGCGGGCGCTTGCTTCTCGCATTCTCTCGAGGTTGGCGGTCGCTCTGGCGTCGAGCACGCCGCCGTAATCCTCCAACATCGCCTTGCTCAGGCCGTCGAATGCCACCAGCGGCCCACGGAGGTCATGCGACACGGAGTAGCTGAACGCCTCCAGCTCGCGGTTGATCGCGGTCAGAGCGATGGTGCGCTCCTCGACCAGCGTCTCGAGCTGGGTGCGATAGCGGCGCAGCTCTTGCTGAGCGCGGTACAGCTCGACGAACACCGTGACCTTGGCGCGCATGATCGCGGGCACCACGGGCGCGAACACGAAGTCGACCGCGCCGAGGTTGTAGCCGCGACCCATGTCGGTCTCGGCCTGATCGAGAGCGGTGACGAAGATCAGCGGTGTCAGCTCCGACCGTGGCCGCTGCCGGATCAGCTGCGCGGTTTCGAAGCCGTCCATGATCGGCATGCGCACGTCGAGCAGGACGACGGCGAACTCGTCGCGCAGAAGCTGGCGCAGCGCATCGGCTCCAGACGATGCCTCGATGACGTTTTCGTCGAGCGGCGCGAGAATCGTTCGCAGCGCAAAGCGCTTGGTGGCGTCGTCGTCGACGATGAGAATGTTGACCCTGGCCTTCGAAGGCACTTCTGGGGACGCCTCGCGCGCCGCGGTCGCCCGCCGCTGCCGCGTCACCATCGCACTTTGCGGAACACGTTGACTCGTTCCCGCACCTGCTCGTAGTGATCCCGGTCAGGGCAGTAGAGCAGCGACTCGCGCTTACCCAGCGCGAGGTAGCCGCTGCGAATCAGGCTGTCGTAGAAGAGGCGGTGGGCTCGCTCCTGGAGCGATGGTCGGAAATAGATGAGCACGTTGGCGCAGACGATGAGATGGAAGTCGTTGAACGATCCGTCGCTGACCAGGTTGTGGCGGGCCCACGTGATGTTCGCCTGCAGATCTGGGTCGAAGCGACCAGAGCGGCCCATCACCGAGTAGTGGTCGGAGAGGGAGCCCCTGCCGCCGCTCTCCTGGTACGACTCCTCGAATCGCCGCATCCGCTCGAGCGGATAGGTCCCGAGCCGAGCCACGGCGAGCGTGTCCTCGTTCAGGTCGGTCGCGTAGATGGTGCTGCGTCCAAGGAGTCCTTCTTCGCGAAGCAGCACCGCCAGCGAGTAGACCTCTTCGCCCGTGGCGCATCCGGCGACCCACATGCGGCACGACGGATAGGTGCGAAGCAGAGGTACCACGTCGGCGCGGAGGCACCGGATGATCTCCGAGTCGCGGAACATCGTGGTGACGTTGACCCCGACGAAGCCGAGAAACCGCTGCATGACCGCGGGCTCGTGCAGGATGCGGTCCTGGTAGGCCGATATGTTCCGCACGTTCTCCCGCGCCATCGCCGTGGCGAGCGCACGGCGAAGCGGGCTCAACGCGTATTCACGAAAGTCGTAGCCATAGCAAAGGCGGATTCCCTCGAGTAGGAGCCGGAGCTCGATCTCCTCGAGCTCTGTGCCGGACCCTTCGAGCCGAAGTGCTGCCCCCTCACTCCGGTTCACCGCACCAACCAGGACTTGAGCATGGAAAGTAGGTGCGCGTTGTTTACCGGCTTGGCGATGTAGTCGGACGCTCCCGCCTCGATGCATTTCTCGCGGTCTCCTTTCATGGCCTTGGCGGTCAGCGCGATGATCGGCCGAGCGCCAAAGGACTCGAGCTCTCGCATCCTCGACATCGTCACGAAGCCGTCCATCTCCGGCATCATCACGTCGACAAGGGCTATGTCGATGTCGCCTTCTTCATGCAAGAGATCCAGTGCTTCCTGGCCCGAATCGACTGAGACCACGTCCATCTTCTGTCTCTCCAACATTGCAGTCAGGGCGAAGATGTTCCGGATGTCGTCGTCCACGACCAGGACTTTCTTGCCGGCCAGCTCGCTGCCTGCTGGCTCGGCCCCATTCGGTCCCGCTTCCGACACAGATTCGTTCTCCGCGCCGTGAGTCTCACGCAGGATGGTCGAAATTTCCTGCTTGAGACGCTCCGGCGATCGCGCGTCCTTGATCACGATGCTCTTTGCCGCCTTGCCGAGCTTGATCTCCTCTTTCCTCGTGAGGTCCCTGCCGGTGTAGACGAGCAGTGGCGTCGAGCCCAGCCTCTGGCTCGACTGCAGCTCTTCGATCACGGTCCAGCCACTCATTCCCGGCAGACCGAGATCGAGCACGACACAGTCAAAGCTCTCCTTCTGAAGTAACGCGAGGGCCTCGTCGCCCGACGCGACAGCGACCGTCTGCGTGTTGCTGGGCGCCATGAGGTCGGTTATGTACTGGCGCTGGACGGGGTCGTCCTCCACGACCAGGAGCCTCTTGGCCTCATCGGTTTGTCCACTTGACTGGGCCGCCGAGGTGTGCGCCGAATAGGCCGCTCCGTTCGCGCGCGCGCCGAAGGGGACCGGTTCCTCTTGCGTCTCCACCGCCTCGGTCGGGCCGGTGCGGCGCGTCTGCGACTGCGCAATCAGCGGCAGGTAGACCGTGAAGACGCTGCCCACGCCCGGCTCGCTCTGGATCCGGATCTCACCGCTGAGCAGGCGGGTCAGCGACCGGCAGATGGACAGGCCCAGACCGGTGCCACCGTACTTCCTGCTGGTCGAGCCGTCGGCCTGGGCGAACGATTCGAAGATCGACTGCTGCTTGACCAGCGGGATCCCGATCCCGGTGTCGATCACGCGGAAGGCGATGACCTGCGGGGCGTGGTTGAGCGTCTCGTTGGAGGGGCTCCAGCCGGTCCTGGCCATCTCGGCGACGAACTCGACCTTGCCCCGTTCCGTGAACTTGAACGCGTTGCTGAGCAGGTTGTTCAGGATCTGCTGCAGGCGCTGCGGGTCGGTGGGGATGGTCTCCGGCACGCCTGGCCGGAGGTCGATGTGGAACGCGAGCTTGGTGGCCTCGGCGACGTGGCGGAAAGTCCTCTCGAGCATCGGCCTGAGCTCTTCGATCGGCCAGCTGCTGATGTCGAGCGCGACGGTGCCGGACTCGATCTTGGAGAGATCCAGGATGTCGTTGATCAGCTTCAGGAGGTCGGTGCCCGACGACCTGATGATGGTCGCGTACTCCACCTGCTTCGGTAGAAGGTTGCCGTCGGGATTGGCCGCGAGCTCCTGCGCCAGGATGAGGAGGCTGTTCAGCGGCGTGCGCAGCTCGTGGGACATGTTGGCCAGGAATTCGGACTTGTAGCGTGAGGTGATCTCGAGCTGCTCGGCCTTTTCCTCGACCAGAGCCTTCGACGTCTCGACCTCGATCCGGCGCTGCTCCACCTCGGCGTTCTGTTCCGAGAGCTGGCGCGCCTTCTCGGCCAGCTCCTCGTTCGTTCGCTGCAGCTGGTCCTGCTGGCTCTGGAGCTCAGTGGCGAGTGACTGCGACTGCTTGAGGAGGTCTTCGGTCCGGCTGTTGGCCTCGATCGTGTTGAGCACGATGCCGATGCTCTCGGCGAGCTGGTCGAGGAAGTCGATGTGGGTCGCGCTGAAGGGCTGGAACGACGCCAGCTCGATCACCGCCCTCACCTCGCCTTCGAAAAGGACCGGCAGCACGACGAGGTTGGCAGGAGGAGCATCGCCAAGCGCGGAGGTGATGCGGATGTAGTCCTTGGGGACGTTGGTGACGACAATGCGCTTCTTTTCCAGCGCGCACTGGCCGACCAGGCCCTCGCCCATCGCAAACTCCATGGGCAAGGTGCGGCGCGGCTTGTAGGCGTAGCCCGCCTGCAGGGCGAGGTGCGCGGGGCGTCCGTTGGCGCCGACGATGCCGTAGAAGACGCCGTGCTCCGCGTGGACGAGCGGGGCGAGCTCGGAAAGGATCATCTTCGAGACCGTCATCGGGTCGCGCTGGCCCTGCAGCATTCGTGTGAACCGCGTCAGGTTGGTCTTGAGCCAGTCCTGCTCCTGGTTCTTCTCCGTCGTGTGTCGCAGGTTGCCGATCATCTCGTTGATGTTGTCTTTCAGGTTGGCGACCTCGCCCTTGGCGTCGACGTTGATGGAGCGGGTCAGGTCGCCGGTCGTGACCGCGGTCGCCACCTCGGCGATGGCGCGCACCTGCGTGGTCAGCGTCTGCGAGAGCTGGTTGACGTTGTCGGTGAGGTCGCGCCAGGTGCCGGCCGCTCCGGGGACGTTGGCCTGACCTCCCAGCCGGCCCTCGGCGCCCACCTCGCGGGCGACGGTCGTCACCTGCTCGGCGAACACCGCGAGCGTCGCGGTCATGCTGTTGATCGTGTCGGCGAGCTCGGCGATCTCGCCCTTCGCCTCGAGGGTCAGCTTGCCCCTGAGGTCGCCGTTGGCGACGGCCGTGACCACACGCGCGATGCCGCGCACCTGGTCGGTGAGGTTCGAGGCCATCGTGTTGACGTTGTCGGTCAGATCCTTCCAGGTTCCTGCGACACCTTCCACCTTCGCCTGGCCGCCAAGCTTGCCGTCGGTGCCGACCTCGCCCGCCACACGCGTGACCTCTTTGGCGAATGCGTTCAGCTGGTCGACCATCGTGTTGATGGTGTTCTTGAGCTCGAGGATCTCGCCGCGGACGTCAACGGTGATCTTCTTCGAGAGGTCGCCCTGCTGGACCGCGGTCGTGACCTCGGCGATGTTCCGGACCTGGCTGGTGAGGTTGCCGGCCATCTGGTTGACGTTGTCGGTGAGCTCCTTCCAGATTCCGGCCACGCCTTTGACCTCGGCCTGACCGCCCAGGCGCCCCTCGGTGCCGACCTCGCGAGCGACACGCGTCACCTCGCCGGAGAATGCGTTGAGCTGGTCGACCATCGTGTTGATGGTGTTCTTGAGTTCGAGAACCTCGCCGCGGACGTCGACGGTGATCTTCTTCGAGAGGTCGCCCTGCTGGACCGCGGTCGTGACCTCGGCGATGTTCCGCACCTGGCTGGTGAGGTTGCCGGCCATCTGGTTGACGTTGTCGGTGAGCTCCTTCCAGATTCCGGCCACGCCCTTGACCTCGGCCTGACCGCCCAGGCGCCCCTCGGTGCCGACCTCGCGGGCAACACGCGTGACCTCGCCGGCGAATGCGTTGAGCTGGTCGACCATCGTGTTGATGGTGTTCTTGAGCTCGAGGATCTCGCCGCGGACGTCGACGGTGATCTTCTTCGAGAGGTCGCCCTGCTGGACCGCGGTCGTGACCTCGGCGATGTTCCGGACCTGGCTGGTGAGGTTGCCGGCCATGAAGTTGACGTTGTCGGTCAGCTCCTTCCAGACACCGCCGACACCTTTCAGCTCGGCCTGACCGCCCAGGCGTCCCTCGGTGCCGACTTCGCGGGCAACACGCGTCACCTCACCGGAGAATGCGTTGAGCTGGTCGACCATCGTGTTGATGGTGTTCTTGAGCTCGAGAACCTCGCCGCGGACGTCGACGGTGATCTTCTTCGAGAGGTCGCCCTGTTGGACCGCGGTCGTGACCTCGGCGATGTTGCGCACCTGGCTGGTGAGGTTGCCGGCCATCTGGTTCACGTTGTCGGTGAGGTCTTTCCAGATTCCCGCCACGCCTTTGACGTGAGCCTGGCCGCCGAGATTGCCCTCGGTGCCCACCTCGCGCGCTACACGCGTCACTTCGCTCGCGAACGCGTTCAGCTGGCCGACCATCGTGTTCACCGTCTTGGCGGTGGTCAGGAACTCGCCCTGCAGCGGGCGACCGTCGATCTCGAGGGCCATCGTCTGCGACAGATCGCCGTTGGCAACGGCGCTGATGACGCGCGCGATCTCGGTATTCGGGCGCGCGAGGTTTTCGACGAGGTCGCTGACGGCGTCGATCGTCGACTGCCACGCACCACCGTGGCCGATAGCAGGCTGCTTGATGTCTCCTTCCTTGCCGACGTGCCGGCTCTGGCGCCGGATCTCGCTCTCGAGCCGCTGATTCGACTCGATGATCGAGTTGAGCGCGATCGCGACCCTTGCCGCCAAGCCGTCGCCATCGACCGGCATGCGCGCGGTGAAGTCGCCGAGCTGAACTGCCTTAAGCACCCGGAGCAGCGACTTGCTGTCGATTTCATGTCCTTTCGGATGTTGTGCAGTGCCTTTCACTGCTGTCCTCGTTGCCATTTCCTTCCTTCCTCGCTATTCCTTGTTCGCTTGTGTCACAGGCTTTGCGGTACCCAGAACTCGATCCGTGTGCCGGCGCCTGGTTCGCTTTCCACCCGGCACCATCCACCGGCGAGCTGAGCACGCTCACGCATCGCGACGAGGCCGATGTGCCCGGGGGTCCTCACCGACTCGGAGACCACAAAACCGGTGCCGTCGTCCGCGATCTCCACGTGCAGTCCGCCGTCCACCGCTTCCGCGACGACCGTGACGCGCGTGGCATGGGCGTGCTTTTCGACGTTGTTGAGCGCCTCGGCAATGTTCTTCAGGGCGATGGACTGGTTCGCCTGCGGCATGTTGCTCGGAACCCGCGCGTCAATGTGGGCCTCTATGCCGGAGCGCACGCGCATCGATTCAAGGCGCTCGCTGATCGCGGAGTTGAGGTCGCCTGGGAGCTGCAGGGGCTCCGGGCTCACATTCGTGAGGAGTCGGCGCAGCGAGTCCTCGACCTTGCGCAGTGTGTGTTTCAGCTGGTCGAGCTGAACCGCCTGGTGACTCGTGGCGGGGTCGCTGCGGATCCGCTCCAGCTGCAGCTCGGCTCCCGTGAGGAGCTGGAGCGAATCGTCGTGCAGCGCGCTGGCGAAGCGCCGCCGCGCTTCATCACCACCCGCGGCGATGTTGTTGAGGAGCTGCCGCCGCGCTGAGATCGCCTCCTCGAGGCGCACCGCAGTGTGGCCGAGCTCGTCCTCCGACTCCTTGTACTGCCACAACAACCCCCCGACCATCCCGACCAGCCGCAAGACCCATAGCTCGTGAGGCGTGAACCCATGCGGCGAGTCGTATGCCGCGACCGCCCCAATCCGGCGTTCGCCCGCAGTCCACGAGGCCGCGATCGAGTTCGTGACGTCGCTCAGCCCGGCGTCGTGCCACGTCTGGTCGAGGCCGGCGGATGTGCCGTTCAACAGCTCCAGCTCGTTCCTGAAGACGAGCCGCTCGACCGCGCCGCTGCCGTTCGCGCCGAGCTGGAGCCGGACCGTGTAGACGGGAGAATCGTCGGGGAATCCGTGGGGGGCAACCTGAAGGGCGAGGGTGCCGCGTGGCCCGAGCCGCCAAAAGGCCGCACGGGTGGCGCCGGTGAGATGGGCGATCGTTGCGCTCAGGCGGGCGAAGAAGTCGGTGAGGTCTTCGTCGGAGTCGAGGTACGAAGCGACCGCCGCGATCGCTGCCATCGCGCCCTCCTGCGAGCGTCCCAGCTGGGCCGCGGCGCGCTTGGCCTTGGTCCCGGCGCTGTCGACGAGCCGCAGTTTGCCGTCGATGGGCAACGCCTCAGCAGTTTCCACTCATCCCCCTTGGGCGGTTTTCTCCGATCTAAATCAAATCGGAGAGAGGCAGCCCAAGTCGCCGTACAACTGAGGTAGAAAAGAACCGGGCTCGCGAGATGCGAGCCCGGTTCCGATTGGTCGGTGTTAGCGCTTCCGCCTGCGCAGGCCGAGTCCGCCGAGCAGGAAGAGGATCCCGCCCAGGACGCCGCCCGCGATCGGGGCGCCTGTGTTGGCGAGGACCTCGCCGGTCCCGCCCGTAGCCGTTTGGCCGAGAGCGCCGCCAGTACCGGTTGGCGCTCCGCCGGTGCTGCCTCCGACCTGGCCCGAGGCCGTCTGGGCAGAGCCCTGGCCGGTCGAACCGGTGCTGTTGCCGACCTGGCCCGAGGCGGTTTGAGCCGAGCCCTGGCCGGTCGAGCCGGTGCTGTTGCCGACCTGGGAGGTTGTGTTGGCCGAACCCTGGCCGGTCGAACCCGAGCTGTTGCCGACCTGACCCGATGTCGTGTTGGCCGAGCCTTGGCCGGTCGATTCCGTGCTGTTGCCGACCTGGGAGGTCGTGTTGGCCGAACCCTGGCCGGTCGAGCCGGTGCTGTTGCCGACCTCGGATGTCGTGTTGGCCGAACCCTGGCCGGTCGAGCCGGTGCTGTTGCCGACCTGACCCGAGGCGGTGTTGGCCGAACCCTGGCCGGTCGAACCCGTGCTGTTACCGACCTGGCCCGAGGCGGTTTGTGTCGAACCCTGGCCGGTCGAACCGGTGCTGTTGCCGACCTGGCCCGAGGCGGTTTGTGTCGAACCCTGGCCGGTCGAACCGGTGCTGTTGCCGACCTGGCCCGAGGCGGTTTGTGTCGAACCCTGGCCGGT
>Ga0070717_10000121_pt1 | contig 60014 bp, 40 predicted proteins | sample LARL113metaG_FD_71366 | JGI IMG/M metagenome (GOLD analysis project Ga0070717, IMG submission 71366) | Corn, switchgrass and miscanthus rhizosphere microbial communities from Kellogg Biological Station, Michigan, USA - LAR L11-3 metaG | ecosystem: Host-associated > Plants > Roots > Rhizosphere ...
CCAATGCTGTCCCATTAACAAGATGGTTATTTTTCAGACAGTGGGTTAAATCAGCTACTTACGTGATTTTAAAGCTGCTCACGATTTGAGCAAAGAATCGGGTTTGTTCGTGCTTTTTGCATGAACCAAGGAAAAACGGTTTTTGCGCAAGTGATGTCATGCGTTCCGCATTGGGAATTTCGGAGGATAGCGCAGGCACACGACAATGCGGTGAGAGCGAGATCATTCAGTGCGTGGGATCATTTTCTCACCATGGCTTTTGCGCAGCTCACGTTTCGAGAGAGCCTGCGCGATATTGAAGCGTGTTTGGAGTCGCAGCCGACATTGCGTTATCATCTAGGACTGCGTTCTCGAGTGACGCGCAGTACTCTTGGGCGACTCAATGAGCAGCGCCCATGGCAGCTCTTTGCTGCTGTAACCAATAAATTGATACTAAGGGCGCGAGAGGTTTATCAAGATGTCCCGCACTTACTTGATTTGAAGGCACCGGTTTATGCTTTGGATTCTACTTTTGTGGATTTGAGTCTGGCTCTTTGCCCTTGGGCCAACTGGACCGGATCGGATGCGACAATGAAGCTGCACACTTTGTTGGAAGTGCGAACCGCACTGCCCGTGTTCGCCTCAATTACCGAGGGAAACTACGCTGACATGTGCTGGCTGGACGACATTCCAATCGAACCAGGAAGTTACTTGATCATGGACCGTGGATATATCGACTTCCGTCGGCTCAGACGAATCGCCCAATGCGGAGCATTTTTTGTTATTCGGTCTAGACCCGACGTTAAGTTCTACACCGTTGAGTCGCGCGCGGTCGATCGCACAAGCGCACTTCGCAGCGACCAAACAATCCGTTTCAACGGCACTGAAGCCTCTCGCTTATGGCCTGAACCGATGCGCCGCGTGAGCATTTATGATTCTGAACACCATCTCCGATTGGCTTTCTGGACAAACCTCTGGCACCTGCCGGCGGCTACGATTGCAGAACTCTATCGGCAACGCTGGCAGATCGAACTGTTCTTTCGTTGGATCAAAGAAAACCTCCGCCTGCGTTCCTTCTACGGGACCACCTCAAACGCGGTCCGAGTACAAATCTGGACCGCAATCAGCGCATATCTAGCGGCAATGATCGCGAAGCGTAACTACAAACTTGATACAAATCTAACCACGTTTCTACAAGTCCTTTCTCTGCACGCGTGCGCACGAGTTCCTCTCAATGAGCTGTTTACAAAACCAGCTACAAGCGAAGAGAGTGTTGATAATCAGCAGACCTTGGCTCTCAACGACTTATAGTGGGACAGCATTGGGGGGCACCCCCGCCTACATTCTCATGCCTCTGCCACACGTTCTTCCGTTCGCTAAAGACCCCATCTATTTCTTCACCGCCTGCGTTGCCGGCCGGAAACCGATTCTTTCGCGCCCCGAGGCGCACGAGTGTTTGCGCGACACCTGGACCAAATCAGGCGAAGTCGATGGCTGGTTTGTTGGACGCTACGTGATCATGCCAGATCATGTTCATCTTTTCGCTCGCCCTGCTGCTCACGCCAAAAAACGTGCTGAGTGGATCAAATCTTGGAAATCGATTTCCTCGCGAGTGCTAATCAAGAGCCTCGGACTGACTCCTCCTTTGTGGCAGCCTGATACCTTCGATCACATTCTCCGTTCTTCTGAGTCGTATAGCCAAAAGTGGAACTACGTTAGAGATAATCCGGTTCGAAAAGGTTTGGTCAAGGAGTCGGCCGCGTGGCCAGCACAAGGTGAGATTTTTCCCTTGGAGTTTTAAGGTTTGATGTAGGCGGGGTGCCCCCACCCCGCGACGCGCGTCAGCGCGCCGATCGAAATCGCGGGGGTGGGGGCACCCCCTCCTACATCTTCAATCTCCGCCCCGTCACTCGATCCCGCAGGCCTTCCGAGCTCGCTTCAGGACCACCGCGGCTTGGGCGCGAGCTCGCGCCGCGCCTTCGTGGAGGACTTGGTGCACGTAGTCCAGATTGGATACAAGGGCGGCGCGGCGCTGGCGGGCGTCGGCGAAGGTGTTCCAGTAGTGCTCGAAGAGCGCCTTCTTCAAATCGCCATAACCCAGCCCTCCCGCGCGCAAGCGGTCCTCGTAGTCGCGCGCGATATCGGCCGGCGCCACCAATTTTAAGAGCTGAATCGCGATGTTCTTGTCCGCATCAGGCTTTGGCTCGGCCGGCGTGCGGCTGTCCATCACGATCCCCATGATTTTTTTCCGCGTGGCCTTCTCGTCGCCGAAAATATCGATCGTGTTGCCGTAGCTCTTGCTCATTTTCTGGCCGTCCAAGCCGGGCACCACCGCCACCTCCTCGCGTATTTCCGGTTCGGGTACAACGAGCGTTTCACCGTAGGCCTGGTTGAACTTCACCGCGATGTCGCGGGTCATTTCCAAGTGTTGCTTTTGGTCGCGGCCCACCGGCACGAGGTTCGCGTCGTAAAGCAGGATATCCGCCGCCATCAGCACCGGATAAGCGAAGAGACCGAAATTCGGCGAAATGCCGTGAGCAGTCTTGTCCTTGTAACTGTGCGCGCGTTCCAGCAGCCCCATCGGAGTGAGCGTGCCGAGCAGCCAGTAAAGTTCGCAGACCTCGGGCAGGTCGCTTTGGCGCCAGAAAACACTGCGCTTCGGATCCAGTCCGCAGGCGAGAAAATCCAGCGCCACGTCCAACGTGTTTTTGCGTCGCTGCGCCGGATCGGTCAGCGAGGTCATCGAGTGGTAGTCCGCGATAAAGTAGTAAGCCTCTCCGCGCTCCTGCAGCTCGACCGCAGGTTTGATCGCACCGAAATAATTTCCGATGTGCAGGGTACCGGAGGGTTGGATACCAGTGAGGATGCGCATAAAATCGTTTTCGTTCTCTTAATCTAACTTGAACTCGCCCACGCGGCAGAGGGGTTCTGCGGACGACAGGCGCCCTAAAAAGACCCAAAACGGGCAGGAGAACGAGAACGATTTTTTCCTTCCTCGTTCTGACGCACGCTCGCTTCCCTACCCGACTAATCTCGGCGCGGCAGAGTCGTGACCGCCACGCGGATACGGGCGATGGTGGCCGGGGGTAAGTAGCCCCCGAAAGCCACCGTGGGCATGACCAAGGCGCGCTTGCCGAGCACCGTGCCGGGCTGGAGCACAGCGTTGCAACCGACCTCGGCCTTGTCGCCCAGCACCGCGCCAAATTTCCGCAGACCTGTATCCACCGTCTCCTCCGGCAGACGAACGGTCACGGGCTGCTGGTCGAGACGGAGATTGGAAAGAATAACCCCGGCGCCGAGGTGCGCGCCGTTGCCCAAAATCGAGTCCCCCACATAGCTGAAATGCGGCACCTGCACGCCATCCATCAAAAGACAGTTTTTAAACTCGCAGGAATTTCCCAACACGCAGCCTGCTCCGACAATCACGTTTCCGCGAATATAGGCGCCGGGTCGGATCTCTGTTTCGGGCCCGATCCAGGCTGGACCGATGATTGTGGCGTGATTCGGAAGCTTGACCGTGTCGTGAATGAAAACCGGTCCCGTGACATGAACGCCGGGCGAGAGCTGCGCTGGCGAGGTGGGGAAGACGTGGGCATTGAGCGCCGGCCCGATCGCCTTCAGCCACTCCCAGGGCGCGACCTCGGGCGAAAACGACGCAGCAAACGCTTTGAGCGACTCCGGCAAGGCAAAAAACTCGGCGGCTTTCATCACCGTCACGCTGAACAAACCCAGCCTCGCCGCAAGCACCGGAAACGCAACCAGCCGCCCAGCCTACCGGTTGACGCGGACGGTGAATAACCTGTTCCACTCCATCGTTGCTGCGCCGAACAGGGCGTGATCTACCAAACCTCTCCTCATCGATGCGCACGATCGCTGGCTTGAGCGCCGCGTTTTTCGCCTGGGTAAGCGTCCTGCTTGCTCCAACTCCCGCCTGGGCAAACCCGCCCGGCACGCCAGCGACACCCGAGGTCCGACTGAGTCAACGCGCCTACATTTGGCAACGTGTATGGACACCAGCACTACGGAGGAGCATCGCTGACCACGCCGATGCCTTTTCCGCCTTCGACGTATTGATCGCCGAAATCACCTTCACTTTGTCCGAACCGCAGATCGTGATGGTGCAACCGGATTGGAGCGGGTTGCGTTCCACTCAACGAGCCGTCGGTTTGGTCGTGCGGGTGGGAGCGACGCGGGATAAAACCCGGATCGGAAACGCGAAAGCGCTCGAAACGGTGAGCGCGACTTGCGCGCAGGCGCTCGCCCGCGCTCGAGCGGCCGGTCTGGAGCCGAACGAGCTGCAAATCGATTTTGACGCTCCGGCTCAAGAGCTCGCCGCCTACACCCAATGGCTGCATCGCCTGCGCCGAGACCTGAGCCCACGGCGGCTGGTTATTACGGCCCTGCCCGCCTGGTTGAGTCGTCCGGAATTCCCTGCGCTCACGCGCGAAATCGACGCCTATGTCTTACAGGTTCACTCGCTCGAGCCGCCCACTCGAGGAAGTCGCAATCTCGTGTTGTGCGACACCGCGCGTTCGCGTGAGTGGATCCATCAAGCGGATACAATCGGTGCACCTTTCCGAGTGGCCCTTCCGACTTATGGCTACCGCGTCGGCTTCGGGCCGGACGGCCGCTTTGTCGGTCTTCAGGCCGAAGGTTCCGAGCGCTCGTGGCCAGCCAAGACGGCGTTTAAAACCGTGATGCCGGACCATTTCACTCTCGCCCTCCTGGTTCACGCTTTGGACGCAGAGCCGCCCGCCCATTGCGAGGGACTGACTTGGTTTCGTCTTCCGACCGAGGACGACGAACTCGCCTGGCGCTGGCCGACGCTCGCAGCCGTGATGCACGGTCAGATTCCCAGCGAACACCTCGCCTTGAACGTACGCGCGGTCGGCTCAGGTCTTTTCGATCTAGAAGTGGAAAACGACGGCTCGGCCCCGTGTGCACCGGCAGCCTTCACTCTGGCCTGGCAGGGTGCCATGCTCTTGGCCGCCGACGGCGTTGACGGGTGGCAAGTGCAGCGAATCGGCCCAGGACGAGCGTCTCTTTACCTCTTGAACAAGGACCAAGATTTCGTCCCACTCAACCCGGGCGAAAAACGATCGGCGGGATGGTTGCGCCTCTCGGCGTCGGTGAAAATCGAAGTGACCTCGAGGCTCCGCTAACGCCTTGCCGCAGAATTTCCATTTTCATGCCTCACTTTTTTCTCCTTCGCGCTAACCGTCCCTGCGGAGTCCTTCTCGCTCTCGCAATCACCGCGCCGTGGCTTCAGGCCTGCGGTCCCTCTTTTCCCAACTGCTATCTGACCGATTCCGTCGAAGCCATCGCCGAGCTCCCGACTCTTGGACTGGAGGGCGAGCTGCTTCGGCTGCTCCCACCAGAAGCCCGACTCACGGCCATCAACAAAGCAGCCCGTAGTCCAAAAATCGATACCGAGGCCGAACGGGCAGAGATCCGAGCCGCGCTCACGACCGGTGAGAATTCGGCCATCTCGGTTGATTTCGCCCTGAGCACCTACGATCGATGTCATCCATCGATTTTTCTTCCCCAGGAATTTCAGCTCTACGCTCGGGGCGCCCGGGCCTGGGCTGATGGAAACAAAGCCGAAGCCGAAATCGCCTGGCGCGAACTGCTCGCTCTGCCCCAAAAAGAACGATTTTATCGCACGGTCTGGGCCGCCTACATGCTCGGGCGCGTCGCGGGTGACGAACACCCCCAGCTCGCTCGTGAAGCCTTTCATCAGGCGCGCAAGGCCGCGGCCGACGGCTTTGCCGACAGCCAACACCTGGCCGAGGCGAGTTGGGGTTGGGAGGCAAAAACCCATCTTGCGGACAACAATTATGCGGAAGCACTGCGGACCTACTTCCGTAGTTTCCAGGAGGGTGATCCGGCCGCGGTCACCTCGATTCAAACCACGCTGCACAAAGCATTCCTAGGCGTGGGGTATTCAGATTCTCGTGACGAAAGTGCGCCCACCGAAGAGAAGAACAATGCCCGCGCTCCGTCCCCTGCTTCCGACGACGGTCTGGCCGAGCTTGCATCCGATCCGCAACTACGCCGCGTGGTCACGGCCTGGTTTGTGTCGAGAGGCGGCCCTTTCTGCGCCTGGCGCCACACCGAGGCAGAACAAATGGTCCGGTGGATACAGGTCCTCCGGCGAACCACTTCGCTTTCGTCCGACGAAGCCGACCGCTGGAGCTGGGCGGCTTACCAGAGCGGATTGTGGGACGAAGCCCGCGATTTTGCCGATCTCGCTCCGCCTCAGGCCCCCGCCGCGGAGTGGGTGCGGGCCATGCTTCTTTTGCGAAACGGCTTCGTCGACGACGCGCTCACCCACCTGACCCAGGCGGCAAAGGCGTTTCCTCCCGATACGACCGAGCCCGCGCTTTTGCCGCAAGCGGGCGCGAGCAACCGGTGGAACCAAGACCAGCCGGAAGACTCGCCTGCCGAAAAGCTGCCGGCGCTCCGCGCGGTCTTGAACTTGCGCCGTGAGCATTACACCGAAGCCTTGGGTCTTTTCTTGCATGCCGGTCACTGGCCTGATGCCGCCTACCTCGCCGAGCGTGTGCTAACGATTGAGGAGCTCATGAGCTTCATCAAGTCGGACGATCCCCAACCGCGCGATCAGGACAAAGCGAGCTGGTTCGACCGAACCGATCGCGCCCGCACCGCCGGACGCGATTTGCGGCACCTACTGGCCCGGCGGCTGGTGCGAGCCCAGCGCTTCGACGACGCTCGCCGCTATTTTCCCGCCGAACTTTTGCCGATTTATGACTCCTATTTGGCGAATTGCCGCCTCGGCTTCGACCCTTCTCGTTCGCGCTCCGAGCGAGGAACACGTTTTTGGACCGCGGCCAAAATCATCTACGAGCACGGGATAGAACTTCAGGGCACGGAACTCGAACCCGACTATGCCATCGCCGGCGGCGATTTTGAATGGCCAGATATCACCGGCGCCCGAACGGGCGAGCCGAGGCTTGAAGACAAGCGGTTCGAGCGAGAAGAACCCAAACTGGACAATCCTCTGGCGGCCACTCACGACGAAATCGAAAGGCAGTCCACGACAAAAACGCCGACCCAGCGTTTCCACTACCGAAACCGTGCCGTGGATCTCGCCTGGCTCGCCGCGCAATTTCTTCCCGACGACGATGCGCGGACTGCGGAGATCCTTTACACCGCCGGACGGTGGCTGGCCGCGAAAGATCCCGAGCAAGCAAACCGATTTTATCAAAGCTTGGCTCTTCGCTGCCCTAACACCGACCTAGGGCGAGAGGCGGCCAAAAAACATTGGTTCGTCAAACCCGCCGGATGACCGCGGCTTCCGCATTGGTCGTTTTGCGAATAGACTCAACCGAATCTGCGGCGCCTTTTCTTATGTCGCTAGGAGTCGTTAACAGTCCGCTTGGATTCAATCTGGGATGCCAGTGCGGTCAAATTTCACTGTCATTTTATTACGGATACGTCCAAAAGACCCTCAGCAGCAGCCGCTGCCCGGTGTGCAGGCAGAAACTAATCCGCAGGCTTCTTTGTCCAAGCAGTCCGTGTGATTCTTGCCTAAAGTCAGACGCACTTCATCGCCGATCACCTCCATCGCGGCGACTGGATACTGAACGATGTTGCAGCCCTCGTATTCAATTTCTACTGACAAGTCACCACTCGGCAGAATGGCCGAAGCTTTCTCCAAAATCTGGCTGAGCTTGCCGGCCGAGAGTCGGTGGTCTTTGTCATTTGCGGCCACCCAGGTCTGTAATACGCATTTTTCCGTCCGTCGCTGGGTTCCACCGCAGTCGATGAAGTTCTTAACGACGTGCGCGACTTCCGTCACATGGAAATCGGGCTCGATCGGATCCCCATCCGGGAAAATGACGTTGAGTCGCTTGTCGGGATTCTGTCCTAGAATGCATTTGAGTTCGGAAAGATTCATTTAAGTTCAACGTACTGGTTCGCCTCGTGCCGTCCAGCGGCGTATGCCTCAAAAACGTTTTGAATCCCGCCTGATGCGTGACGAAACTCCGTGATCACTTTCTCCTCTGCTCCCTTGGCCGGCGCGGGATGGTCGAAGCCTCCGTCAGCGGCACCGCGAAACCCGTCCTGGGTACATGCGGACGAGCGATTTCGATCACGGGCCGCCCTCACCCTGCTTCTTGAAGGGAGATTCTCTCACCTAAAACGTAGATTTTCTGCGTCCAAAATCGGTGCTCCTCGTCTGCAATGGTGAATGAACCCTCAAACCGATCCAGAAGTCATTCGATCCGAAGTTCGCCGTCGTTACGGGGCGATTGCCGACGGCACAGCCGCACCGGGTGACGGCTGTTGCACCCCTTCGGTTGCAACCTCCAGCTCGCGTGGTTGCGGCGCAGATGCGCAAGCGACACTTCTCGGCTACACTGAAGCGGAACTCTCCCTGGCACCAGACGGCGCGAATCTCGGGCTTGGGTGCGGAAATCCCGTCGCTCTTGCATCGTTGAAACCGGGTCAAGTCGTACTGGATTTGGGCGCGGGGGCTGGGTTCGATGCCTTCATCGCTGCCCGGGCGGTCGGCCCAGCCGGTCGGGCGATTGGGGTGGATATGACGCCAGAAATGGTGAGCAAGGCGCGGGCGAACGCGAAGAGAAGCGGGTACGGTCAGGTGGAATTCCGGCTGGGCGAAATCGAGGCCCTGCCGGTCGCAGACGAAACCATCGATGTGATCCTCTCCAACTGCGTGATCAACCTTTGCCCAGATAAACGACCGGTTTACGCCGAGGCATTTCGCGTGCTGAAGCCCGGGGGACGCCTCGCTGTATCCGACGTGGTCGCACGCGAAGAACTGCCCGATGAGATTAAACGCAATTTGGCTCTCCACAGCGGCTGCCTCGCTGGAGCAACGCTGGAATCGGAATTGCGATCGATTCTTGCCGCAGTTGGGTTCACCAACATTTCCGTGCGCGCGAAGCAGAACTCAGATTCGGTGATCACGAGCTGGGAAGCGAAGAAAGGATTCGAGTCGAAGGTTTTCGCCGCCGAGGTCACGGCCAACAAACCAGCTCAACCCTGCTGCGGACCGACCTGCTGCTCTTGAAATGTCAAATCTAACCTCCGCGTCGATCGAGCAACTCTGGAGCACGTTTTCCGCGCCGCTCAGAGGCTTCCTGCGTGCGCGCACGCGCTCCGCCGCCGACGCTGACGACCTGCTTCAGGAAGTGTTCTCTCGTATCCATACGAGCATTACCACACTTCATGATCCATCTAAGTTGCAGGGCTGGGTCTACCGCATCGCGCGAAACGCCCTGATCGACTACTATCGAACTCGTCCGAACGATGAACCGTTCGCTCCATCCGTAGATCTGGAAGATCCCTCGGGGACAAACGCGGTGGACCTGACTCCTACGCTAAAACGGTTCATCGCCGCCCTCCCCGAGGCCTACCGCGAACCACTCGTTCGTCACGAGTTTCAGGGCGAGTCGATGCAGGACGTAGCGAGCGCCCTCGCTCTGTCGCTCACGGCCACGAAGAGTCGGGTTCAACGTGCGCGCCACATGCTGCGGGAGATGCTTGAACGCTGTTGCGTGTTCGAATTCGACCGCCGCGGAAAGGTCATCTCCGCAATTCCCAAGGTGAAGGGTGCCTGCCACTCCTGCGACTAGACGAACAATCGCTTACCTGGCCTAAATTTTAGGCGATCAAGGGTAGACGTAGGGAGTGGATACGTCGGCACACCCTCGGTGTATTCTTATTATGGATGCGGCCTTTTGGGCCAAGGCCTAAATCTCCGGTGAAAAACCGCGCCAGCGGTCCAGCCGCTTTGGTGTTCGGCTTTTGTTACCCCTCACGCGGGTTGCGGGTCACTTCCAGACCGAGGGCAACCAGGTGGTCAGCCACGGAATATAGGTGATCACCAACAGTCCGATTCCCATCACCGCGAGCATGGGAAAGGAGGCACGAACCACCGTGCTCATCGGTTTGTTGAAGCGATAAGAAGCGAGTAGAAGATTGAGTCCGACGGGTGGCGCGAGGAAGCCGAGCTCCATGTTCGCAAGGAAGATGATCCCGAGGTGAATCGGATGAATCCCAAAGGCGATTCCGAGCGGCACGAGGAGTGGAACCGCGACTACGATCGCCGCGTAAATCTCCACCAACCCGCCGACCACGATCAACACGAGGTTTAGCCCAAGGAGGAAAATCCATTTCGACTTGATCGTCGCGATCGACCAGGCGACGGCCTTGTCCGGAATTTCCGCGTCGATCAGATAATGAGTGAAACCGAGCGCCACGCCGAGAATCAGGAGCACGCCGCCCATCAGAAGACAGCACTCGACCAAAACGCGCGGCACGTCGCGCGTTAGACTCAGCTCGCGATGAACAAACACGCCGACAAAGAAGGTATAAAAGGCCGTCACCGCCGCCGCTTCCACCGGAGTGGCAAAGCCGCCGAAGAGCGCCACCAACGCGACCACCGGCACGAGCAGTTCCCATTTCGCGGCCCAGAGGGCTCGGCCCGCGGCTTTCGGATCGAAGCGCCTGACCTCCGCCGCGCTGGTTTTAGGGCCGTTGCGAATGCCCCAGATCGCCGTCATTCCCACGAGGAGCAGGCCAGGCAGGAGACCGCCTTTGAACATCTCCTGGATCGAGACACTGGTCTGTCCGCCCGAACTTGCGATGATCGCGTAGAGAATGGGCGGCAGGCAGGGTGGGAAGAGCATGCCGAGCGAACCGGCGCCGGTCAGGAGGCCAATTGTAGTTTTTTCTGAATACCGAGCGGAGAGGAGCACGGGCATGAGCACGCCGCCCAAGGCGAGGATGGTCGCTCCAGACGCGCCAGTGAACGAGGTGAAAAAGGCGCAAACCAAGGCCGTCACGATGGCGGGCCCGCCGCGCACACCGCCGAAAAAGGTATTGAAAAGATTGACCAGTCGGTTGGCCGCCGCGCCTTCCGCCATGAAGTAGCCGGCCAAGGTGAAGAGCGGAATGCTCGGCAGCGTGGGATTGACCGTCAGCTGGTAGTGCTTGAGTGGAATCGGCGAGACCGGTTCGCCACCGGTCCAAAGTAAAATCAAAGCCGCTCCTCCGAGCGCAGTGAAAATCGGCGCGCCGCAGATCATGCCGAGGAGCAAAATCCCCAGAGCCGGCCAGCGCAGCTCCGCCGGATCGATCGAAGTCTGGGTCGCAACGGTGAGCAGCGCCGCCGCCACCGCAATCGCGATCAAGCGGGAGGACCAGGTGTTTCCCACATGCCAAATCAAGCGAAGCGCAATCGCGCCGAAGCTGATGAAGAGCAGCGATTGCACCGCCCAGACCGGGACGCCGGGGATCAGCATCTTGCCCAGTATCCGACTATTGCTTACAAACTGCCAGCTCGCGCCACAGAGCACCGCGCTGATCGCGGCCGCGACGGCGGAGCTGATCACACGCGCCGCCAGTTTCCAATTTCCCTTCAGCCAGGGGGTCGCGGCAGACAGCGCGAGCAGCCGATTTTCCCGCGCCGCGATCGCGCCTCCGAGCATGCTCACGGCCAGGACGAGATTCTGCACGATCGGGACCGAGCCGGGCACGCCGATGTGAAAGAGCGCCCGGAGCACGATCTCCAGCACCGGCAGCGCCGCCATCAAGGCCAGCGCGGCGGCCGCCACCGTGTTCTCAAACCAGCGCAGCGGCGCGAGCCAGGAGATTTCGCCGCCACCTTCGGCCGCGTGACCCGGCACCGGCACGGGAGGAGCGCTCAGCGCGCCTGCAACCGCTTCTTCAGGGGGCATGGGCTGCGCGGTATTCGGAAAGCAACTTCATCGTTTCGTCGAAAATATCGGCCGGGAGCATGTGTCCCTTAATTCCTGGATACAGATTTTCCGCCAGCTCGCGCCATTCTTTTTGGAGTTCCGGCGTCGTGGTCGTGACCTTCAGGCCCCGTTTTTCCATCGCGGCCACCGATTCATTGCTCTCGCGGTGCGCCGTCGCGGTGATATCGATTCCCGCTTGGGTCGCCGAGGCCAGCAACTTCGTGCGCACCTCCGCGGGGATTTTTTCCCAGGTCTCGCGGCGCACCACGAAGGCGCCGACCAACGCCGACCAATTGACATCGAGCATGTAGGGCGCCCGGGTATCGACTTGACTGGCGAGGGCGAAAAACGGAGGCATCGGCACGGCCTCGATCAGGCCGGTCTGCAGGTTAGGGACGATGTCCGCCGTCTCGATCGGCACGGGATTAAATCCGGCGCGTCTCATCAAATTGACCTGCTCGGTGTCGCCAGCCCAGGCGAAGAGTTTCAATTTCTTCAAATCGTCTGGCGTCTTGACCGGCGATTTGGAGAAAAACCGAATCCATCCGCCGTCGGTCCAGAAAAGCACAACAAACCCTTTTTTCGCCAGACGCTCGTCGAGCATCGGACGCAACCGCTGCATCACGTACTCCACTTCTTCGAGGCTGCGGAAACCCATCGGGACGTACTGGATCGCAGCCGCAGCTGGCTCGATGTCGGCCAGACCCACCACGGTGAGCATGGCCGCCTGCAAATTATTCTGCATCGTCAGCCCGACCATCTCGGACTCACCGCCGGCTTTTCCGCCCGCGAAGACGCGGAGCTCCACCGTGCCACCGGAATCTTTTTTCCAGCTCTCGCCCATCCGCATTAAAATTTTGTGGTACGAGGTTCCGACCGGAACGAGCGTGCCTAATTTGATCGTCAGCGGCGCGGCAGAGAGAGGCCCGGCGACAAGAGAAGCGAGGAGGAGCAGCGCCGCCCAGCGGCAAGAGGAGAAACGAAGGGTCATGATAAACGAAAATTAAGGAGTCGTCGTCGCAGGTGACATAATGAACAGGTCCCCCTTCCGCGCCAGCAACCAGCGTGCTCGCTGCTGCATGACCAAGTTGGACAACCGCATCAGAGGGTAGGCATCGGCGTTGATTGCAAGAGCTTGCTGCAAAAGTTGCTCAAATTTCGCGGGCTGCTGTTTGTCGATGCACACGGCTTCGGCAAAGGTCACATACACACTCGCCCGGTGTCCCTGGCTCAGCGCCAGCGCGCGATCGAAGTGGCGTGAGGCTCGTTCCGCCGGATCGCCCGAGGTGCCTTGGCGGGTCATTTCGTAGGTGATCAAAAACTCGTGGATCGCGCCTTCGTTCCAGGACTCATCGAGCTCGAGCGCGCGGTCGATCAGGAGCTCAATTTGCGGGAGCTCACCGATCGCGCCGGGATCGTTTTTGCCCAGGGAAACGGCCGATCCCCAGGAGGCGGCGGTCCAGTACAAGAGAGGGACGTCGCTCTTGGTCATTTTTCGCAACGCCTCGCGAGAGCTGCTGGCCAAGGCGCTCCGCAGTCCGGGATGGGTCACTTCTAACGCGGACAAACCGTAGTTGCGCGCCCGTAGAAAAAGTTTTTTCGCGCGTGTCCGTTGAACCTCCGCAGCAGCGTAGTCGCGCGATTCCATCTCGTCCGCCTCTTCTTGGACAAACGCATAACCATACTGCGTGAACCCGCTGCACAGCGCGGTGAGGAGACCGACGTGGCGGGGATTTTCCGCCAAAATACTCTCCATCAATTTCAGGCTAAACGGCACCGCCTGCTTGATCAGCTCCGGGTCGTCATCCGAGGCAAACGTCGTCCCGGAGCCCGCGAGCGCATCCGCCACTTGGTTGAGCGCCGCTTTTTTGACCGAAACACAGCTCGACAGAAGGAGCGGCACGAGCGCACCGAGCACGGTTTTCTGCACCGACCAGAAGCGGAGAGGACGCACCGACGAGGATTCCATGAGTAAACGCCTTCCTAACTCGAATTTTCCGATTTTAAAAGGCTTGGGATCAATCTGGTAACTCGCATTCGACCTCGGGCAAGCGAGAGCGTGTTAAACTCAGAATTGTTACACTCGGTTGCTCCGGCACACCCGCTGGGACGACAGTCCTCGAAAAAACTTCCACTCCGGTCCCGAAAACTGCCCTCCAGCGCTTGCTTCGCGCACCTCGGCCGCCGGTAGCGAGCAGCGGTTCGCGGCAGGATGGCTAAAAATTTCCTAGTCGTTTTTCATCGTCCCTCCGCCCCGAAAATCACCTGATCTACGAGCCTCGGCCTGCGCCTTCGTCCCCATTGGCGCGCCCGAAAATCGCCCCCTTTTTTGCCGCAGCCCGATCTGCCAACCTCGCGGCATGCTGGGAAATCATTCTGCAGCTCAGGGGCAAGCTCGCGGCGCACTCGCCTCCGTTCACTCCGACCCGATTCCTTTTGGCACCCTCGGGCCAGAGGAGAAACCAAGGCTTCGCACTCTGATCGTGTTTGCCCACCCGGACGATGAAACGGTTGGGATGGGCGCCACCTTGGGAACGTTCGCCGGGGCGCACTTTCTCTGCGTGACCGACGGCTCGCCGGATGACCTCACGGACGCCCGGCGGGCCGGTTGCAGCAGCCGCGAAGCCTACCAGGCCCTGCGCAGCGAAGAACTGCGCTCGGCCGTCCGGGCAGCGGGCCACGATCCAGCCCACCTCTCGTATTTGGATTTTGGTGACCAACACGCTTCCGAAGCGTTGGCCGCCGTCACGCGGGCGGTGGAAACCGCGTTCCGCACCCTCGCGCCAGAGTACGTAGTGACCCATCCCTACGAAGGCGGCCATCCCGATCACGATGCCACCGCTTTCGCCGTCCACGCCGCCGCCGCGCGCCTCCGCGAAGGAGGAAAGACACCGCCGCGTTTGATTGAAATGACTTCGTATCACAGTCGCTGAGGGCAACCCAGTTTCGGCGAATTTCTTCCTCACCCCGAGATTTCTCCCGCTTCCGAGGTCACACTGAGGTTAGATGAAGCGGCCCGCGCGCGGAAACGCCTGATCCTCGCCTGCTATCGCTCGCAACTCTATCTCCTGAATAATTTGCCGCTGGAGGTGGAGCGGTTTCGACCCGCGCCCAACTACGATTTCGCTCAGCCGCCGCATCCGGGAAAACTTTTCTACGAACAGTTCCCCTGGGGCACCGATGGACCGACCTGGAGAAAACGCGCCGCGTCCGCTTGGGCAGAGCTGGGTCTCCGCGGTGGTGCATACCCTTCTCGAGAGGAAAATTGAGATGCGCCTCACCGTCCTCAACGTCGCCTACCCTCTCGCTCCGGTCGGTCTCGACGCCGTCGGGGGAGCCGAACAGGTCCTGACCCAGATCGACGCGGCCTTGGTCGAGGCTGGGCACCGCTCCCTCGTCCTGGCCTGCGAGGGATCGAGCACGGCCGGCGAATTGTTCGCGACCCGCGCGGTCGACGGACGCCTGCAGGACCATATGCAAACCGAAGTGCAGGCCCGCCACCGCGCTTGGGTCGAACGCCTCGTCGCGGAACACCGCGTCGACCTCGTCCATTTTCACGGACTCGATTTCCATACGTATTTGCCGGATCAGGACATTCCCGCGCTCGTCACGCTCCATCTCCCGGCCGCCTTTCACCGCGGAGAAGCGTTCCAAATTCGCCGCCCGCAAACCTTTTTCCACGCGGTCTCGCGCTCCCAACAACGCGCCTTTCCAGCTGGATTGCCGCTGCTTCCTCCGATTGAAAACGGGGTTCCGGTGGACACCGTGCCTTGGTCGAACAAGAAACGGGACTACGTCGTGTCGCTTGGGCGGATCTGTCCGGAAAAAGGCTTTCATCTCGCGATCGCGGCCGCGCGCCGGGCGAACGCGCCGCTCCGCATCGCCGGGCGGGTTTTCCCCTTTGCCGCCCACCAAGACTACTTTCAGACCCAACTTTGCCCCCGGCTCGGGCCAAGTTGCGAATTTATCGGTCCGGTCGGCCCGGCCGCCAAGTATCAATTGCTCAAATACGCCCGCGCCCTCCTGATTGCGAGCACGGTTCCGGAAACCAGTTCGCTCGTCGCCATGGAAGCGCTGGCTTGCGGCACGCCGGTGATTGCCTTCCCGGCCGGCGCCCTGCCGGAGATCGTCGAGCACGGGGTCACCGGCTTCCTCGTCCGTGACGTCAAGGAAATGTCCGAGGCCATCCAGGCGGTGGATACGCTCGAACCCGCCGTCTGCCGGGAGACCGCCGCGCGCCGGTTTTCGGTCACGCGGATGACCGCGCAGTACCTCAAGCGCTATCAATCCATCGCCGCTTCCGCCTTAAGCGCACCAGAGCGGCAGAAGGAGGAGGCCTATGCCTCGCTTTGAACTGCAAGACGTGTCGGTCGACGACCTCATCGCCGACCGCGTCACCTCGCCTCTCGCCTTCGAGGCGCTGCGCTCCGAATGGCGGGCGTTATGGACCCGCTGTGTGGACGCGACGCCGTTCCAATCTCCCGATTGGCTGATTCCCTGGTGGCGGCACCTCGGCGCTGGCGCCGGTCAACTCGAGGTTCTGACCCTCCGGCTCGATCAGCGCCTAGTCGGCCTCGCGCCCTGGGTGGTGCAGACGGACGAGAACGGCCGCACCCTCCGGTCTCTCGGCGTCGGCGTCTCCGATTACCTCGGTCCCATCCTCGACCCCGACGTTCGTATCGCCGGGGCTTACGCAATCGCTGAATTTCTCAACACGTATCAACTTTCCTGGGACCGCGCGGATTTCTCCGATCTCCGCCCAGACTCGGTCCTGCTCAACCTGCCCATGCCCGTGGCGGGCGCGGTCGAAATAGTTCCTTGCGCGTCTTGCCCGAGCGTCGACCTCCACCCCGACCGCCGAGCGCGGCTCGCTTCTTCCTGGCGGCAAAAACTCGACTACGACTGGCGGCGTCTTCGGCGCACCGGCGAAGTAGTGATCGAGCGGGTACAGGAGGAAAACGCCCCGGAGCTGTTTGACGCCTTGGTCGAGCTTCACACCGCGCGTTGGACCGAGAAAGACGGCGGCCGCGGCGTGCTCGCGGACGAAGCGGTTCAAAGATTTCACCGCGACGTGGTGCCAGCGTTTCTCGCCGTGGAGGTGCTGCGGCTGAACGGCCTGCGCGTCGACGGCGCGATCGTCGCGAGCTACTATGGTTTCCTGCGCGGCGACCGGGCCTACTACTACCTCGGTGGTTTTTCGCCCGAGTGGGACCGCTTCGGCGTGGGCAACCTGATGGTCGATGACGCGATGAGCGAAGCAGCGCGCGAGGGCGCTCATACCTTCGATTTTCTCCGCGGACAAGAAGCCTACAAGTACCGTTGGGGCGCGCGGGACGAAATAACCTTCCGGTGGACCTGGCGAGTCCCGCGCGACTGAACCCGCCCAAGAGTTTCGTTCGTCCCATCTTCCTCATGGGCGGTCGTCGCGCCTCACGAGCGAGAACCCAAGAATGCAGGGGGAAAACTCTGGAGGCGGAGATATCGTTCACCGCTTCCCCCTCAGATTTTTACGATCAGTGCTTCACTCTAACGGCAAGGTGAGTTGCATGTTGAGACTCCTGTCCCCCTTACCTCCGCTTTTCTCGAATGAGTCTCCGTTCCTTGGTTTTGTGCTCTTGGTTGGCGCCGCGTCGTTTCCGGTGGGCTCTGGCCGTGGGATCGCTGGTGGTCCTTCGCGCGGGCTCCGCTGAACCTGTATCCGGTTTGTCAGAACAACCGTTGGCACCGCTTTCCGGACCACGGGGCGCCACCCTGTTCGCCACTTTGCCGGCCGAGCAAACCGGAATCGTCGCGGTCAATGCCTACGACGATCCAGACATGTGGTGGAAACACTACCGCGAGTTCACCCTCGGCGCGATCGGCACGGGAGTCGCGATCGCCGACTACGATGGCGACGGCCGCCCGGATATTTTTGTCGTCTGCAAAACCGGCGAAAATCATCTCTTCCGCAATCTCGGCGGTTTTAAATTCGAAGATGTCACGGCCAAAGCCGGCGTGGCCGGTCCTCTCGGCGCTTGGAAACAGGGCGCCACTTGGGTCGATGTGAACAACGACGGCCGGCTCGACCTCTACGTCTGTCGTTTCGGCGCGCCCAATCTCCTCTACCTCAATCAAGGCGACGGCACGTTCAAGGAGGAGGCCGGGCCTCGCGGTCTCGCCGTGGTCGATGCCAGCAATCAGGCCGCGTTCGCCGATTATGACCGCGACGGCTTCCTCGACGTTTTTGTGCAAACCAACGTGCTCGACGGCGAGGCCCACCCGAACGGCCAGCGCGACTATCTCTTCCACAACAACGGTGACGGCACCTTCACCAACGTGACCGACCAGGCGCATATCACGGGCGAAAGCCAGGGTCACTCGGCCACCTGGTGGGACTACAATGAAGACGGCTGGCCCGACCTCTACGTAGCCAACGACTTCAAGGACCCGGACCAGCTGTATCGAAACAATGGCGACGGCACTTTCACCAACGTCCTCAGTTGGGTCGTGCCGCACACCCCGCACTCCTCGATGGGCGCGGACCTGGGCGACGTGAACAACGACGGCCACCTCGATCTTCTGGTCGCCGACATGGCCGCCACCAGTCGGTACAAGGACCACCGTGGCATGGCCAAGGTGCGGGCCGGTTTGCCCGAGACCGACTCAAATCCCGGCGCCGCGCCGCAGTACATGCGCAACGCGCTTTTTCTCAACACCGGCACCAGCCACATGCGCGAGGCGGCCTTTCTCACCGGGCTCGACGCGACCGACTGGACCTGGACCGTGCGCCTAGAGGATTTGGACAACGACGGGTGGATCGATCCGTTTTTCACCAACGGCATGGTGCGCGAGCTCCACGGCGTGGACCTGCTCAATCACCTGCTCCCGATCGAAAACATGACCGAGCGCACGCGCCTGATGAAGGCCAGTCCGCCGCTCGCCGAACACAATTTGGTTTTCCGCAATCTGGGCGATCTCCGCTTCGAAAATGTCGCCGCTGCCTGGGGCCTCGATCACTTCGGGGTGAGCTTCGGGACCGCCTTTGCCGACCTCGACGGCGATGGCGATCTCGACCTCGTATTCGCCAACTACGACGGCAACGTCACGGTTTGTCGCAACGACTCGGATACCGGCCACCGCGTGATCTTCGACCTCCGCGGGACGGTGAGCAATCGCTTCGGGATCGGCGCGATCGTGCGGATCGAAACCTCCGCCGGTCCTCAGGTGCGACCGCTCCTCCTCGCCCGCGGTTATCTCTCTTCCAGCGAACCGATGGTCCACTTCGGTCTCGGCAAAGTGGATACGATCGATCGCCTCACCATCGAGTGGCCTAGCGGGATCGTTCAAACCTTCGAGCACTTGGCGGCGGATCGCCGCTACACCGTGACCGAACCGTCGACCAAACCGGAGCGGCTCACCCGGCCCCCGGAGCACGACCTTGAACCGAAAGGACAGTTCGTCGACGTCACCGCCGCGCGCAATCTCAACCTCGCGGTCAAGGAACGTCCCTTCAACGAACTCGCTCGCCAGCCACTGCTGCCGATCCGCTTGAACCGACAGGGCCCCAGCGCCGCCGTGGTCGATCTTGACGGCGATGGCGAAGAGGACCTCTGCGTCGGTGGCCCAATGGGCGACGTCGCCCGGTTCTTTTCCAATTTAGGCGAGGGCAATTTCCTGCCCTTCAGCAGCTCGATCTTCTCCGAGCGGACGGACAGCGCTGATGCCGGGCTGCTCTTCTTCGACGTTGATGGCGACGGCGACAACGACCTGCTTCAAACCAAGGGCGGCGACGCGAAGGAAGCCGGCAACGAAGCCTATCAGGCGCGGCTCTTCCTCAACGACGGTCACGGCAAGTTCGCGCCCGCCGCGACCGACGCGATGCCAGCGCTGCCGATCAGCGCGAGCGCCGCCATTGCCGGAGATTTTAATCGCGACGGCAAACTCGACGTCTTCCTCGCCGGCCGGCTCGTGCCAGGGAAGTATCCAGAGACACCCGACAGCGTGCTCCTGGAGAATCAAGGCGGACGCTTGATCGACGTGACCGACGCCGTCGCGCCCGGCCTTCGTCACCTCGGCATGGTGACCTCGGCGATCTGGAGCGACGTCGATGGCGACGGGTGGCTCGACCTGGTGCTCACGCTCGACTGGGGCGCGGTCAAATATTTTCACAACGAACAGGGCCGCAGCTTCGTCGACCGCAGCGACGCGGCCGGTTTCACCGCGGGCGGGACGGGCTGGTGGAATTCCGTCGCCGAGGCCGATTTCAATGGCGACGGGCGACCCGATTTCGTGGTCGGTAACCTCGGACTGAATACGCGCTACCGCGCCTCGCCCGATCACCCCGCGGTCCTCTTTTCCGGGTCATTCGATGCCTCTGGCCGCACCCAGCTGCTCGAGGCCCAGTACGAGGGGGACAATTTGTATCCAGTGCGTGGATTGCCTCAGCTCGGCGCGGCCCTGCCTTCGATCGGCCGCAAGTTCACCACCTTCGACGCCTACGCCAAGGCCACGGTGGATCAGGTCATCCCGGCGGATCGTCTGGCCGCCGCGCAACGCCTGACCGCGACTGAATTCCGCAGCGGCCTCTTCCTCAGCCAGGCCGACGGCACCTACAAGTTTCAACCCCTGCCGCGCCTCGCTCAGATTTCGCCCATCTTCGGGTTGGTCGCGGGGGATTTCGACGGCGATGGCTGCGCGGACGTCTGCTTGGTCCAAAATTCCTATGCGCCGATCCCCGAGGTCAGTCGGTTCGACGGCGGTTTCGGGCTGGTTTTGCGCGGGGATGGGCAAGGCAACCTCACTCCCGTTTCGCCGACCGAGAGTGCCTTCATCGTCACGGGCGACGCCAAGGCCCTGGTCGTGACCGATTTTGACCAAGACGGATGGCCCGATCTCTTCGTCACCCGCAACAACGGCCGCACCCTCGCGCTGCGCAATCAAGGGATCGAGGGTCATCACTCCTTCGCCGTCGCGCTGCGCGGCCCGGTCGGCAACCCGACCGCGGTCGGTGCACGGGTCACGGTGACGATGACCGACGGAAAAATTCAGAGCGCCGAAGTGCACGCCGGCTCCGGTTATTTGTCGCAATCCACTGCGTCGTTGTTTTTTGGATTCATCGACCACAATCTCCCGAAAAGCATCACCGTGCGCTGGCCCGACGGCCGCGCCAGCACGCATCCATGGCAACCCAATCAGAAAAAACTCGTTCTCAGTCCGTCCCAGCCGTGACCCCGGCCCGGCGTTCGCCCGCCGTGACCTGGCTGCTGGTGGCTTCGTTGGGGGCCAATGCGGTGCTCGCCGGGCTGCTCGTCACCCAGGCCCGCGCCCACCGTGAGGCGAGCCGCGATCCTGCTGTATCGGATAACTCCCTACAGGCCTCCGTCTCGCCCGCGGCGCCCACGATCGCGCCGGTTCCACCCGAACTGACCCCGTATGCCGCGCTCGGCACTTATTTGGCGGAGAACAATCACATTCCCGCGTTGAGGTGGAGCGAGCCGCAATTCGACGCCTTCGAACGCGGGGTGCGCGCGAGCTACGAGGGGCACGGTTATCCCGTCAACGACGAGGCGGTGAAGCTCCGCGACGAGATCAGCGCGAAGGTTCAGGCAATGATCGAGCCGGCCCGCACCGATCCAATCGAGGAGTATTTCAAAACCATCCGCGAAAAAGAAGGGGTCCAGCGCACCAGCACGGGTCTGCACTACCGCATCACCCAGGAAGGCTTCGGCAAAAAGCCCGGGCCAGACTCGATCGTGGTGGCCAGCTACGGCGCACGTCTGCCCGACGGCACCGCCATCCCCAGCCTCACGCGCGCCCGCGCCCGCACCGCGGTGCGCGACCTCTTGCCCGGCCTGGGGGAAGGTATCCAGTTGATCACACCAGGAGGAAAAATTCTCGTCTATCTTCCGCCCGCCCTCTCCTTCCGCGACGGCCCCTGGCCGGCCGAAATTCCGAAGGGGGCGCCGATCATCTTCTTCGTCGAGCTTCACGAGGTGACTGAAAAATAAGTAAAAACATCGCGACGACGAGGGGCCGAGCGCGCACCTGGCCCGGCTGGAACGAGCTGGTAAGGAGAGCTTTTGCGGTGTATTCATGTATTCAGATTTCCCTTCGGATGTCCGGCGGCTCCAAGTCGGCGCGATCCCGCCCGATCATCCGATCGAACGCACTTCTTCAGGATGCCTGCTTCCCCACCCGCAGGTTCGGCGGGCTGCAGGCGCCTGGTGGTTGTGCTTCGATTCAGCTTTCAAATTCAAAAATCCCTTCCATGCGACGCGTTCTTTTCACCCTTCTGCTGATTAGTTCTCCCGGTCTGATTCCGGTCCGCGCGGCCAACGGGCTCGTGGACCAAGTTTCGCCTTATCTGCGCGACCACCGCGCGGACCCGATCGACTGGCAACCCTGGAGCGACGCCGCGCTGGCCCGGGCGAAAAAGGAAAACAAACCCATCTACGTCTGCGTCGGCTCGTTCACCAGCGAACTCAGTCGAGCGATGCACAAGCAGTCCTTCACCAACGCCCAGGTGGCGGAGGCGCTGAATCGCGACTTCGTTTCCATCTTGATCGATCGCGACGAGCGACCCGATCTGGCTGCGCTTTTCCAATCCTACGTTCAAGCGAACAAGCAGCTCACGGGCTGGCCGACCAACCTCTGGCTGACGCCGAATTTGAAACCGTTTGAGGGCGCAACCTACCTGCCTCCCTCGGAAGAATGGGGCAAGGAGGGCGTGCTCAACGTGGTCAAACGCGTGGCCGCGGCCTGGCACGCCTCGCCCGAGTCGATTCAACAAAAAGCCGACGAAGGTGTATCCACCGCGCTCGCGGCCGAAGCCGCCGATCTCGGTCCGGAGTTTTCCGCCGACGCAGCCCGTCGGGCGATGACCAAGGCGACCGAGGCTTGGTTGAAGACCTATGACGAACCCACCGCCGGTTTCGGTTACGCTCCGCGTTATCCCGAGCCGGAACTTCTTCGTTTCCTTCTCCGCGCCGCCGGCCCGGGTCGCGACGCCGCGGTGGCTTCGCTGAAGGCGATCGACAACGGTGCGCTCCACGATCCGCTCGACGGAGGTTTTTTTCGCAAAACGATCGATAACGCCTGGCAGTTTCCCTCCTTCCAAAAACAGCTCGGTGACCAAGCGCGCATCGCGCTCGCTTACTTGGACGCCGCGCGCCTGACGAACGACGCCAGCTTCGCGGCGGCGGCGCGCTCCGCGATCGATTTTGGTCTCAACCGGATGACCAACTCGCAAGGGGCCGGTATCCACGCCGAGGATGCAACGCCCGAGGAACTGGCTTATTCCTTCGCTTGGACCCAGGCGGAAATCGTCGCCACACTGGGCGAAAAAGAGGCCGCAGCGTTTTCCGCCGCTTACGGGACTGCTCCGGAAGGCAACGTCTCGACCGAAAACGATCCGGGGAGAAAATGGAAAGACAAGAATCTCCTCCGGCGCGTCACGCCCCCTGGCGAGGCCGACGCTGAAGCGCGACTCGCGGCCGATCTCTCGAAGCTCCACAGCGTGCGCGACAAACGCCCGCTCCCGCTGCGCGACGAAGCGGTCTTGATTGGCGAAAACGGCCTCTGGTTGACCGCCCTGGCCCAAGCCGGCCAGCAACTGAAGGACGCCCGCTACCTCGACGCCGCCCGGCGGTTGGCCAATTTCCTCAGCAGCCAAGCGGTGGACCGCAAGACCGGACGCCTCCTCCGCGTGGCCGGGCAATCCATCCCCGGCGGCGCGGACGACTACGCCTATGTCGCTCTCGGTATTCAAACTCTGAATGCAGCCTCCGATGAAAAGAAACTGAACGAGCTTCCCGCGCGCCTTTTGAAAGACCTGGAAACAAGTTTTCTCGATTCAAAGAGTGGACGGTTTTACGCCCAAGCAAAGGACACGCCCACCCTTTGGCTCCGCCCTCACCTCCTCGATCCGACCGCGGGCGACCCGCCGTCCGCCGAGACCGCCACGATCCAGGCTTATGTGCGGGTGGGAACGAAATCGGACCAGATCCCGGCGACGCTTCTGCGCAATCTGATGGCCGCGCTAAACGACCCCAGCGGTCAACCTCGCGGCGACGTGCTGCTCGCCGCCGCGACTCTGGTGGACGGGCAATAGCTTCGAGCTCTGCCGCCTAGGCGCAGCTGCCCGGACGGAGCCGGGCGCTCCAGCGGGAGGCGCGGAAGGCGTCTCGGGACGGGACGCCCCACTTTGAGGCCGCGCGCCTCGGGCTGGTTCGCCGGCGGCTTTTCGTATCCAGGGTTTCCCTACTTGCGGCTCTGCGTCAGAACGCGCTGGCCGCGATTCGGCGGAAGCGCGCGAAGACTTCTTTGGCCGAGAGCAGCCGCAGGTCGCCGACCGGCGCCTGGATCACGAAATTCGTGGGATTGCGGAGGGGATACGGACCGGAGAGCTGCGGATCGCTCGGGCCCAGGATGGCCAGCACGGGGAGGCCCAGGGCGGCGGCCAGGTGCATCGGTCCGCTTTCGTTCGAAATCACCCAGCGCGATCGCTGCACCAGCGCGGGAAGGGAAACCACGCTGGTGTTTCCCGTGAGGTTGAGAAACTGCTCGGGCAAAAACGCATTCTTATCCGGGACGTAGTTGTTTCCCGCCCAGACCACGCGGCGGCGCCGATCTTCGCGCAGAATCAACTCGGTCAGTTCCTTGTAACCCATCCATCGTTTTTCCGGGCGACGGCTGTCCGGGAACATCAAGATCGGGCTCCGTCCGCTCGGGCTCTCGAGGTGACTGAGATTGAGATTGGCCACTTCGCGAAAGCGGAGCATGCCCTGCAACTCGGGCTTGGCCCCGAGCACCGGACAGAACTGGAGCAGTTTGTCCATCGAGTGGCTGCGCGTGCCGCCCTCGGGGAGCGGCACTTTTTGATCATAAAAGAGCGTCGCCCCTTCCCGGGCATCGGTCAGACCCACCTTCTTGTCCGCCACCGCGCGGAAAGTCATCAGGCCCGTCCGCAGCAGTCCTTGCATGTCGAATACATAGTCGAACTTGGTCTGGCGGACCTCCTGCATCAGGCGAAAAAATCCCACGATGCCCGCGTCGCGGCGAAACACATACACGCGATCGACTGCCTCACAGCTCCGAACCAGGGGCGCAAAGATCTCGCGCACGATCCAGGAAATCTGCAAATCCGCCCGTTGCTCCTTGAGCGACGCGGCCACCTGCAGCCCGTGGACGATGTCTCCGAGCGAGGACGGTTTGATGATCAGGACGTGTGGCATGGACGGTCGAAACCAGATTCTGCTTTTAACCGAGAAGCGCTCCGTTTGATGATCGCTACCTAGGTAAAATCAAACGCTAATCGCCGCCGTGTTCTCGACAATCTCCGCCCGCGTTCGCCCGCGTGATTAAATTTTTATTACAAGTCACGGGCTGGCTTCTCGCCCATGCGCCCGAGCCGGTGCTGCGCGGTTGCTGCGTCGTTTTGGGCCGCCTCCTGCTTTGGCTCTCTCCGCGGCGCCGGCGATTGGTTTTCTCCAATCTTTCTCATGCCTTCCCCACCCGCTCGCGCGCCTGGCAAATCGAGGTCGCTCGAGCGAGCAGTGAGCGGCTTTTCGAAACCGCCCTGCTTTCCCTCGCCGGTCCCTTCTTCAACCCCGACCGGATCAAGAAAATCATCAGCGCCGCGCCGGAACTTCAGGCGTATTATCACGACCACCACAGCGCTCCCTTCCCGGTGGTGGCCGCGGTGCCTCACCTCGCGTATTGGGAAACCCTTACCTGGATGGCCCTCACCTTCACCTGTCCGCCTCCGGAGTTCGGCGTGATCTTTCGTCCTCTCGACAACCCCGCCGCCGACGCTTGGGTCAAAGCCACGCGGGAACGCTTCGGCATGCGCCTGCTGTCGCGCAAGACCGGGCTGCAGGAGGCCTACCGCATCCTCAAACGAAAAGGCGTGGTCGGCGTCCTCTTCGATCAAAACGCCGGGATGCAGGGCGCCCTCAGCACGCTCTTCGGCCGGGTCTGCTCCACCACCGAACTGCCCGGTCTCTTCGCCGAGAAAACCGCCGGCCAGATCGCGCTCCACTACCCGCGTCGACTGGGGTTTTGGCGCGTGCAGCTGGAGTTGTATCCGCTTCCCCTCGACGGCACGGTCGCCGGTGCAACGCTCAGCTTGAATCGCTGGCTCGAGCGCACCCTCGAGTCCGACGACACGCTCTGTCGCTCCTGGCTCTGGAGCCACGATCGTTGGCGCAATCAGGACATGCCGGAACGCCGCTTTCGCCTCGAAGCCAAACGCGACTTGCTGCGTGAAGACCTCGCCGCGCGCGGCTCGACCGAGGTCCCGAAGAAAACCAGAATCTGGATACGCCTCCCGAACTGGCTGGGCGACGTGGTCATGGCGCTGCCGCTCCTGCAGGCGCTCCGGGCGTCCCGCCCCGACGCCGAACTGACCTTCATCGCCAAACCGGCCTTCGAGCCGTTGCTCACCGCCTGCGGCCTGGCCGATCGGGTGGAGCCTCTGCCGCCCCGGGGCGCCGGGTACTTTCTTCACTTCTGGCGCAAACGTCGGGATTATCCGGATACGTATGTCCTCTTCACTCACTCGGTCCGCGGCGACCTTGAAGCCTGGCTGACCCGCTGCCCCCAGCGCTTCGGGGTGGTGCGCGCGGGGAAAAAACGTCCGCTCCTGACCCATGCTTACGTGACGCCGCGCGATTTTGACGGACGCACCGGCTCTCAGCTGGAACTGGGGGAACGTTTCTTCCGCCACTTCGGCTTGCTCCTCCCCCTCGATTGCTCGCCCTTGCAGCTCGCCGGAACCCCGCCCCGATCGGCGCCTACGCCGGGTGAGCCGAGACCGGTGATCGGGATGATCGCCGGTTCGGAAAACAGCCCCGAAAAGCGCTGGCCGATCGAGCACTGGCGGAAGCTGATCGCGGCCCTGTCGTTGGAATTTCCCTACGTTTCGTTTGTTCTTTTCGGCACCGCCAACGACCGACCGATCACGGACGCGATTCTCGCCGGCCTGGACGCACCGGTGGAAAACCTCGCCGGCCAAACTAATCTCCGGGCCTACATCGATCGGCTTCTCCAGTGCACCATCCTGGTGGGCAACGACACCGGCGGGATGCACCTGGGCAACGCCCTCGGGGTGCCGGTCGTGGCTCTCTTCGGACCGACCAATCCGGTGCGCACCGGCCCGGTCTTCAGTGCGCCTCGCCGGATCCTCCAGCCCCCCGGCTGTCCCCCGACCGGCGGCGCGGAGATGGTCCAGCTTTCGCCTGACCTCGTGAGTGCGGCGGTGGGTGAATTTCTGCGGACGATGCTGGCACGAGAATAGCGTTGCGGGTAGGATTTCCGGTTTCAGCCTTTTCCGTTTCCCGCTGTGCCTCTCCTGTCCGTCACCGACCTTCGCACCTACTTCCACACACGCGCTGGGATTTACCGCGCGGTCGACGGCGTGAGTTTCCACGTCGATCGCGGAGAGACGCTTGGCATCGTCGGCGAGTCGGGATCGGGAAAGTCCGTCACCTGTTATTCGCTGATGGGCCTGATTCCTCAGCCGCCCGGCCGGATCGAGAGTGGCACTGCGATTTTCGATGGGGTTGACCTGCTCCACTGCACGCCGAAAGAAGCGCGAGGGATTCGCGGCAAACGGGTCGCGATGATTTTCCAGGATCCGATGACGTCGCTCAATCCGTACCTGCGGATTTCCGAGCAATTGATCGAGCCGTTGCGTATCCACGAATCAATTTCAAAGAAGGAGGCGTTGAAACGCGGCCTGGAGATGCTCTCCGCGGTCGGAATCAACGACGCGGCCAAACGAATCCATTATTATCCGCACGAGTTCTCCGGCGGCATGCGCCAACGCGTGATGATCGCGATGGCCCTGATCACCCGCCCGGAACTCCTCATTGCCGACGAACCGACCACCGCGCTCGACGTCACCGTCCAGGCCCAGATTCTCGAACTGATCAAAACCATGCAGCGCGAGATCGGCATGGCCGTGATTTTCATCACCCACGATCTGGCGGTTGTCTCCGGGCTGTGCGACCGCGTGCAGGTGATGTACGCCGGCAAAATCGTCGAGTCGGCCGACACCCGCCGGCTTTTCTACGATCCAAAACATCCCTACACCCGCGCGCTGCAACGTTCGATTCCCGCCCTCCAGCCGAAGGGACAAGAGCTTTACACCATCAAAGGCCTGCCGCCCGATCTCTCCAAGCCGCTCCCGGGCTGTCCGTTCGCTCCACGTTGTGAATACGCGGTGGAGAAATGCCGCCACACCTCTCCGCCTCTGGCCGAATACCGACCCGGGCACCGCCACGCCTGCCTGCGCGTGCAAGACGGTGAGATTCTCACCGCCGCGACCGAGACGCGGAAGCCCTGAGCACCCGACGAATGGAAAATCAGATCTCAACCTGCTTTAGCCGAGTTTCTGTATCCAACTTCTGCATGCGTTGCTTCGTGGCTAAAAATTAACCGTACGCCATGCCCGATCCGATTCTCGAACTTCGCGACGTAAAAACCCATTTCCCGATCTACCACGGGTTCCTCTTCAAACGCGCCGCGGGCACGGTGAAGGCGGTGGACGGCGTCACGCTCAGCGTGCAACGCGGCGAAGTCCTCGGGTTGGTGGGCGAGTCCGGTTGCGGCAAATCCACGCTTGCGCGCACGATCATGCAGCTGGTCCCGACCACCGCGGGCACGGTGATCCTCGAGGGCAAAAATCTCACCGAAGGCTCGGCCGGCGAGGTCCGCGAGATCCGACGCGATCTCCAGATGGTTTTCCAAGATCCCTACGCGTCGCTCAATCCGCGTAAGTCGATTTTCGCTACCCTCGCCGAGCCGTTGCTGGTGCACGGCGTCTGCACACCAAAGGAGGTCGACGGGCGGGTGGCCGAGTTGATGACCACGGTGGGCCTGGCGCCGCGTTACATGCGAAAGTACCCGCACGAATTTTCCGGCGGTCAGCGTCAGCGGATCGCGATCGCACGCGCCCTCGCCCTCAACCCGAAGGTGATCATCGCCGATGAACCGGTTTCCGCCCTCGACGTTTCGATCCAGGCTCAAATCCTGAACCTGCTCTCCAGCTTGTGCCGGAAGATGAACGTCAGCCTGATCTTCATCGCGCACGATCTGTCCGTGGTGAAACACATTTCCGACCGGGTGGCCGTGATGTACCTGGGCAAAATCGTCGAACTCGGACCGGCGCTCGACGTGATCGAACGTCCCCGCCACCCGTACACCCGCGCTCTGATCAGTTCGATCCCGACGCCGAATCCCGACGTGGAGCGAGCGCGCAAACGTATTGTCCTGGCGGGCGATCCACCGTCGCCGATCAACCCGCCGGTCGGCTGCACCTTCCATCCTCGGTGCCCTTACGCACAGGACAAATGCAAGGTCGTATTCCCCCCGCTGATACGCTGCGGCCGGGACCACGAGTCCGCGTGTATTCGGGTGGACGAGATCGGTTGACCGGAAGGAGATCCGAGGGCGAAAGCCCTGCACAGAAGCCGTGCCGCTACGACGAGAGAGGAGCGGCTACCTCGATCGACTGGAGGGCCCGGCTCCGTCCGGGCCGACTGGACGTTGAAGCCCGGACGGAGCCGGGCCCTCCACCAAATCGATTTCGGCGAACAGAACTTTACCCGCTGGTTTCTCTCAGCAGCGGTCGTTTTATTTGAAATGCTCTCCGTCGGAGAAGCGGTTGGTTTCCGACTCAATCTCAGACCGGAATCGCGGCCAGAGCGGGCAGCGCTTTGGCTTGGGCGCTGGCTTTCAGCTTTGCGGCTAAGTAGGGCGCAGTGGGCGAGCGTTTCACTTTGAGCAGGCCGGAGAGCGGTCCTTGATACATCAGCTCACCGCCAGCGGGTCCGCCCTGAGGTCCGAGTTCGAGAATATAATCGGCCTCGGCCAGCAGGTCCAAATGATGCTCGATCACCACCACGGTGTGGCCCTGCTCGACCAGCGAGTGCAGCACGCGGATCAATTTTTCGCAGTCGCTGAGATGAAGCCCGATGGTCGGCTCCTCCAAAAGATAGAGGTTCTTCGTCAAAATGCCACGGGAGCGTTCTTTGTAGCTAGCCAGGCCGCGACTGAGTTCGGTCACCAGCTTTAATCGCTGGGCTTCGCCGCCGGAAAGCGTGGGCGAACTCTGACCGAGCGTGAGGTATCCAAGTCCGCACTCCACCATCAGCTGGCAAACCTGCGAGAGTTGGGAGTGGAAATCGAAGAACGAGGCCGCTTCCTCGAAGGTCAACTGGAGGACTTCGCCGATGTTTTTTCCCTTCCAAACGATGTCTTTCACCTCGGGACCGTAGCGCAGTCCGCGACAGTCGTCGCAGGGCAAATACGTGTTCGGCATGAACGCCATCTCGAGTTTGATCCGTCCGCCGCCCTGGCAGGTATCGCACCGGCCACCCGCCGTGTTGAAGGAGAAACGTCCGGCGCTGTATCCACGCATCTTGGACTCAGGGAGCGAGGCAAAAAACCCACGGATCAGGTCGAAGATTCCCAAATAGGTCGCCGGAGTGGAACGCGGGGTTTTGCCGATCGGCGATTGATCGACTTCGATGACCGACTTGAAACCATTGGCGCCGCGGAGCTCGCTGAAGGGAAAATCCGAAGGCGGAAGTCCGAAGGACGAATCTTCCTTGGTGTAACCACTCTTTTTGACGAATTCCGCGCCGGTGACTTTTGCCTTGTTCTCCTTGATTGCGTATTGAGCCGCTGGGTACAGCAGGTCCCGGAAGAGGGTCGACTTTCCGGCCCCACTTGGTCCGGCCACCATGATCAACCGCCCCAAGGGCAACCGCAGATCGAAGCCTTTGAGATTGCGCATGCGCGCGCCGGTCAACTCCAACCAATCTCCAGACGCTTTCCCATTCGGCCTGCGCGCTTCGCCAGTCGGATTGACCCGGTACGAGCCGCGCATCGGGTGCTGAATACCCTTGGCCAAAAACAATCCGGTCAACGAGCCCGCGTTGGCCCGAATCTCGTCCGGCGTGCCGTTGGCCAGCAATTCGCCGCCGTGAATTCCCGCGCCCGGTCCGAGGTCGATGATGCGGTCCGCCTGGGCCATCAACTCGTCGTCGTGCTCGACCACGAGCAAGGTGTTTCCTTTTTCCCGCAGGGTTTTCAGCGTCTCGATCAGACGATCGTTGTCGCGGGCGTGCAGCCCGATCGACGGTTCATCCAAGACGTACAACACGCCGGAGAGATTTGATCCGAGCTGGGCCGCGAGCCGAATCCGCTGGGCTTCGCCGCCGGACAAGGTCTCCGTCGGGCGATCGAGAGAGAGGTAACCCAGGCCCACGTGATCCAAAAAGCGGAGACGCTCCTCGATCTGGGGAACGATGTCCTGCGTGATCAAACGCCCCCGGTCATCCAGTTCCAGGTCGCGTAACCGTTCGATCAATACGCTGGGCGTGCTGCGCAACAACTGAGGGAGGGAGAGCGGAGTTTGCTTGCCCCGGAAGTGCAGCTTCACCGCGCGCGCAATGCGATTGAGGCGCTCACCGTGGCACTCCGGACAGGGTTCTCCGCCTTCGGAGATGTCGGCTTCGGGATCGACTAAGCCGGATTCGCGGAGGTAATTCTCCTCCGGTTTGTCTTCGTCCTCTGGTTCCAGCATCCAGGGAAAAATCCGGCCGTGGCCGCGGCAGGCCGGACACCAGCCGCGCGGCGAGTTGAAGGAAAACTGTTTCGGATCCAGCTCGGGAAACGACTCTCCAGTTTCGATATCGGTCCGGGTCGTGGAAAACCAGGACAACACTTCGCCGAAAGGATTGACCACAAAGCAGGCGCCTTTTCCCAGGCGCAACGCTTGCTCCAGACAGGGTTCCAGGCGCTTCAGCCCAAAAGCCAAACCGGCCGTGGCGGCCTTGGCGCGCGTCCCGGATTTTTTCTTCGGCTCGGTCTCCTCCTTTGGCTCGGCCTTCAAGTCCGCCACCACCACTTCGATATCGTGCTCTTTGTAGCGATCGAGCTTCTCAAACGTATCAACCCGGAGAATACGGCCGTCCGCCCGCATCAGTTCGAAACCCTGGCGCCCGATCCAGGTCGCGATCGGTTGGTGGTGACCCTTGCGCCCACGCACCAGCGGCGCGCAGAGGTAAAGGTGTTTCGCCTTTTGCGCTTTGGGCGAGGCGAGCACGGTGCCGAGGAGCTTCTTCAACGCTCCAATCGAAAGCGGCTTCACCGGTTTATCCGTATCCGGATGGTGCTGCGTGCCCATACGCGCGTAGAGCAGGCGGAGGTACTGCGCGACTTCAGTGATGGTCGCGACCGTCGATTTGCGCGAGCCGCGGGTGACGCGCTGCTCGATTGCCACGGTGGGCGGAATGCCGGTCAGGCGGTCAATCGCCGGGCGCGGCAGCTGCTCGACGAATTGGCGCGCGTAGGGCGACATCGATTCCATGAAGCGGCGTTGGCCCTCGGCAAAGATGATGTCGAAGGCCAGGGTCGACTTGCCTGAACCCGACACGCCAGTCACGACGGAGAGCTGACGGTGAGGAATGGAGAGGGTAAGATTTTTCAGGTTGTTTTCGCGGGCGCCGACCACGGTCAGGGTGGACTGATCGTAGATCGCGGGCAGCGTGCGTTCCTCCGCGGCCAGGAGCGAAAACCGGCCGTGTTGGTTGTCTTCGCCTTCCGCCAGCGCGGCGCGGAGAAAGGGTGAGGTCTCCGTCTTGGCCGCGGCGATCGCCTCGGGCGTGCCCTGGGCCACGATGCGGCCGCCATTCGCACCCGCGTCCGGTCCCACTTCCAGTATCCAGTCTGCGGATTTCAAGACGTCGAGATTGTGCTCGATCACGATCACGCTGTGGCCGCGATCGACCAAGGCGTGCAAGACGGTGAGGAGGCGTTTGACGTCGTGCCGATGCAGTCCAGTGGTAGGCTCGTCGAGGAGGAGCAACGCGGATTGGACCGGCGCCGGCGCGCCCGCCACCGCTTTCTTGGTCGACACGCTGTTCTCTCCCGCCGCGTATCCACCGAGGTAACGCACCAGCTTGAGCCGCTGCGATTCACCACCCGAGAGCGTGTTCAGCGGTTGACCCAAGGTCAGGTATCCAAGTCCCACCGACTCCAAGCTTCCCAAGCGGGAACGGATCGCCGGATGCTCCGCGAACAACGGGAGCGCGTCCGAGACGCTGGTCGCGAGCAGGTCGGCGACGGAGCGGCCGTTCCAAGTGATGGTCAACACCTCCGGCTTGAACCGTTGCCCTTCGCAGACCGGGCACGGCACAAAGACGTCGGAGAGAAACTGCATCTCGACTCGTTCGTAGCCGAGCCCTTGGCAATGGTCGCAGCGTCCGTCTCCGCTATTGAAAGAGAAACTCGAAGGCCCGAAACCCGCCTGCTGCGCCGCCGGGGTCGCCGCGTAAAGTTCGCGGATCAATTCCCAAGCCTCGGTGTACAACGCGGGGTTCGAACGCGGGGTGCGACTGAGCGGTGATTGATCCACCAATACAATTTCGGAAAACGCGATGTCGCTCGAAACAGTTTCGATCTGCGCCGGATCTTCCGTGATCAGGTTGCGCTGGTTCAGCAGGCCCTGATAAATCACGCTGTCCAAGAGCGTCGATTTGCCCGAACCGGAGACGCCGCTCAAGCAGACCAGGCGCTGCAGCGGAACGCGGAACGAGAGGTTTTGAATATTGTGTTTGCTGACGTTGACGAACGTCGCCCAGGCCCCCGTCGCGGCCTCGCCTTTCGCGCTCGTCCCGTTAGCCTTCAGCTTACGTTTATCGTCGGCCACGGGGCGACGTTGCTTCGGCAGGTCGATCCGCTGGCGACCCGAGAGGTACGCTCCCGTGATGCTCTGGTCGGAGGCGAGCATCGCCTCGACCGTCCCTTGGAAAACGATGTGCCCACCGCGGCTGCCCGGCTCCGGACCGACTTCGATCACGTGATCCGCCGCGCGGATCATCGCCTCGTCGTGTTCGACCACGATGACAGTATTGCCCGCGTCGGTCAGGGTGCGGACGATCGCGATCAAGCGGTCGATGTCACGGGGATGCAGTCCGACGCTCGGCTCGTCGAGCACGAAGAGTGTATCCACCAGAGACGTACCCAGACAGGAGGTGAGGTTGACCCGCTCCACTTCGCCGCCAGACAGGGTTTTGGAAGGCCGGTCGATCGTGAGGTAGCTGAGCCCGACCTGCGCGAGGTAACGCAGGCGGGTGACGATCGAGTCGAAGGCCAGGTCGCGTTGATGTTGTCCTGAAGCACCGGATACGGCAATGTCGCCCGCTTGCGCCGCGGGCTTGAGTCGCTCGAGCAGATCGCTGACCGGAAGCTGATAGAGCTCGGGCAAGGTGCGTCCCTGCCATTTCCAGCAGAGCGACTCGGGTTGCAGGCGCTGGCCCAGGCAATCCGGGCAGGTGTTGTAGATGCGGTAGCGCGACAGGAAAACCCGCACGTGCATCTTGTAGGTCTTCGATTCGAGCCAGCGAAAAAATCCTTTCACTCCATACCAATACTGCGGCCAGGTTTTGCCGTTGGCCTCGCCGTAACCCGCTTCGCCGTCCATGATGAAGCTCTTGTGCTCCGGGGAGAGGTCGGCATAGGGAACGTGCGTCGGAATCTTTTTTCGCCGGGCAAAGACAAGCAGATCTTTTTTCGATTCGCCGTAGATTTCGCCCTCCCAGCACTTGATCGCACCCTGCTCGATCGAGAGCGAGTGGTCGGGGATGGCCAGACGGTAATCGATGTCGATCACCCGCCCAAAACCGCGGCATTTTGGGCAGGCCCCGAGTGGAGAATTGAAGGAGAAAAGCGCAGGCGTGGCGGGACGGAAGGTGCGCCCGGTTTTCGGCGAATGCAGTCCGCGCGAGAAATGGCCGACTTCCGCGTAACCTGTTGTATTGAAAATCTGGACTTCCCCTTTGCCGAAGTGCATCGCGGCCTCGACCGCTTCGAGAAAACGAGCCCGATTCGCCGCGTCGATCGAGACGCGGTCCTGCGCGACGAAGAGCGCCGACTGACCCCGCAGCAGCGTCTCGGTTTGAGGCGGCGTGGCGAGCAGATCGTCGACGCGGTAAGCGGCCAGCGCACCCTCCGGATTCTTGGCCAACACGCGGACATAGGACTGCCCTTTCAAGTTCGTCAGAATCTCCGCCCAGGTGAGATTTTCCGGACGGGTGACGCGAAAAGCGATCACGACGGAGGTGCCGGCGTGGCTCTTGTGCATTTTTTCCCAGATCGATTGCGGGGTGTCGTCTTCCACCCGCTCGCCGGTGGCGGGATCGAAACACTCGGCGACGTGGCTGAACCAGACTTTAAAGAAGTCGGTCAACTCCGTCATCGTTCCGACCGTGGAGCGCGAGGTCTTGACCGTATTCGTCTGCTCGATCGCGATCGACGGACGAATGTTTTCGATTGAATCCACCTTCGGCTTGTCGAGCAGATCGAGAAACTGGCGAGTGTAAGCGCTGAAGGTCTCGACATAACGTCGCTGCCCCTCGGCGTGCAGCGTGTCGAAAACCAAGGAGGATTTCCCCGCCCCGCTTAGGCCGGTGACCACGATGTATTTGCCCAGCGGAACATCGAGATCGCACCCCTTGAGGTTATTCTGGCGGACGCCACGCAGACGGATGCAGTTGGTCGGAGAAATGTCGTTCACAGCGAACCCACACCGATGGTCAGAGTTTCGGAGATCTCAAGTCCTGCTGCAAAAGATCTGCCCGGCCTCTTGAAAAAAAATTTCTGCCGGGCGGTGGGCGGCAAAAAGATTAAAAAACGAAGGACCACTGCCTCAGATTCGAGACCGCGGCGCGCAGAATTTTCCCTTCTCGACCGATCTGCGGCCGGTTAGGTGAGCGGTGAGGTTTACTCCCGGTTTTACGGCACACAAAGCCGCGTCGCTTCGTAACAGAACGCTTCTGCTTCTGCCGCGAGAATTTGCCGCGAGGAGCGGATCCCGAGTTCGTTAATCCGAGAACATCCCGCTCAACGGGAATTCGAGAAAGACGATCTGCGCTCCGAGACAAAGGGCGAAAGCGTACCCGCAGACATTTTCTGCGACCCGTCGGCAGAGGCGGAGGAAGGTGCGCTCCATCAAATTATTTTCTTTGTCCGCGCGGCTGACCAGAGCCCAGTGGCGGATAATCCGGGTTTGGCTCAGCGCGAGGGAAACCAAGCCCTTGTCCTCCGAGCGACGCTCCATCACCCAGTCGGGCTGAAGCGCGACGCCCTCGCCCAACTTGACCATCTCGTGGATCGCCTCCGTACTGCCTAATTCGATACAATCGTGAAAACTGAAGCGGTTGCGACGCATCTCCGACAGCACCATCTGGGTGGTGTGACTTTGCATGCGAGAAACCAAGAGCGTCCTTCCATGCAAGGCGCGAAGACTGACGGAATCGGCGTTGGCCACCGGGTCGCCCGCCGCGACGACGACGCGGAGTTCGTCTTCAAACAAGGGCTCGACCTTGAGGAGCGGGTCTTCCGGCGGATCAACCAAGACAGCCATGTCCGCTTCGCTCTCGTTGACCATTTTCAGACACCCCTCGCGCTCTGCGGCTCGCGCGACGATATTCCCCTGGGGAAAGCAGCCCTGCCACTCCCGCACGATTTCAGGGAGGAGATGGCTGAGAAAATTATAACCGATGGCCACGCGAAGCGGAGTCCGATGCGCGGTGTCGTCGCCCGTCAATTGCCGGCGCACCCGATCCATCGAGTTCAAAATGCTCGAAGCCTCTTTGAGCAGGAACTGACCTTTTTCGGTCAGCTCGAGAAACTTTCCGGGCCGATGAAAGAGTTTTGTATCGAGGCTGTTTTCTAGAGAGCGGATCGAGTGACTTATCGCGGAATTGGTCAAATAAAGCTCGGCCGCGGCGGCCCGCAGGCTGCCTTTGCGCGCGAGCGCGAGGAAGATGTGGAGCTGACGGCTATCGATAGGTTCAGTCACAGGTTCTATACCACGCACCGTGGTACGTGGGTTGCTAGCAAGGATGATACCAGCGCTCCTGTCATTCTCACGAAAGGTCCATGAAGAAAATTTATAGAATCGGCTGTGTCGGTTTACTTTGCGACATACCGCTCCTCCTTGCTTCCGCCAAAGGCATGTTCGCCGAGGAAGGATTGGCCGTGGATCTGACCATCGAATTAGGCTGGGCCAGCCTCGAAGCAAAACTGATCTCAAGACAGCTGACGGCGGCGAATCTGCCCGCGGTCATGCCCTTGGCTCTCTCTTTAGGTAAAGGCAAAGTGCCTCTCCCCGTCCGAGCCCTCGCGCCCACCGCCTACGAAGGCGACGCCCTCCTTCTCAACGCGGAACTCGCGGCCGCGGTGAAGCAGGCGCAGCGACCTTCCGAACCGATTCGGATCGGGGTCGAGGCGCCTTATACTCAGGCAAACCTACTCCTGCGGAGTTGGCTGAAACGCACCTCACCCAGTATCCAAGCCAGCACCACAGCCGTCCCCCTCGCGATCAGTCAAATCGCAGACTTCCTCGGTGAAGGTTATATACAGGGGTTTTGCTCCTCCGCGCCGTTGAGCCAAATCGCCGAGCGCGCTCGACTGGGGGTGACGGTGGCGCAGAGCCGCGACTATTTTCCCCTGCACCTTCAATCTGTCGTCGCGGCCACCGAGACCTTCTGCCTGAGAGAAGAAAAAGCCGCACAAGCCATAACCAACGCGCTGGAGCGAGCGCGAGCGTTCTGCGCCGAACCGATCAATCACGGGGAAATCATGAAGGTATTTTCCGCCTGCAAGAGTTCGGTCTTTTCCCCCTCGGAATTGCCCAGGGCCGTGCTTGAAAACGCGGCCCAGCTGCGAGCCTTGCTGGGATTCGAGGCGAGCGAGTCCAAGACGGGACCAAGCGGTAAAGACCCCTTCGAGGTGGTGACCAAAGCCCTGCGCGCACTCCCCGGCCCCGATCTGTCGGAGCAAGAGATCCGGAAGGAAGCGAGGCGGGTTTATCCTTTTCTCAATCCCCTCCCGGTCGGGGAGCAGCCTCAGCCCTGAGCCGAAGTTCAATCCGTCGCGCGCAGCGCCCGCGACCGAGCATGTATTTATTTAACCATTACTGGAATATTTTTGACACCGCCGTTCGGTCGTCGCGTTGGAGGAGAGCGGAAATCTAGGGAGTTTTCCTCTCGTTTTCGCCTCGACGCGATTACCCCGGCGAGAGCTCCGTCGAACGCCCGCGCTGCAAAATTTCACCGGGGTGCGCACCGCCATATCAGCCAAATCGGTGAACGGTCCAGCAATCCCCCGAATTCAAAGCGGGCTTGATATGAGCCAGCCCGGGCCCGGAATTTTCCCGTAGAAACCGCTCACGCCTTGCATCCGCGGACTCAGGAAACGGACTTGAGCTGTTCTTCCGGGGAACTTCCCCTGGTTTAGTTTTATTCAAGTACGGGGAGGGCTCAGTTGAATATCATCGCAATCCCCATTTTAACCCGGTCCCCGCGGTTCGAGGCATATGACATGCTTAGACGCATGCAACGCCAACCGGAAACGTCCCACCACGTATCCGTCACTCAACTACTCTCTTCGACCATGAAGCGATCGTCCTGCGCTGTAAAAAAAGCCCGCTTTCGAGGCGGCCCGGGACGGCCTCCCCTTTTTCCCTCCGCGAATCCGCAACCCATAAAACACATCGCCTATTCATCATGAATGCACTCGTTGAAAGCCTTCCGCTCGCCTTTATCATGGGCCAATCGCCCATGGAGCTTTTTAAGCACGGGGGGCCGATCATGTGGCCCATTGCCCTCTGCTCCTTCGTCGCGATCACCGCCGTGCTCGAACGGACCATCTTCCTCGTTCGCGAGCGCACCCGGCGCGAGCCCGAGCTGGTCGCGAAAATGTTCGATCACATCGAGGAGCGGGAGTTCGAGGCCGCGATTCGTTTGAGCAAGGGCAGCAAGGATTTTGTCGCCCGGATCCTCGGCGAGGCCCTGACCTATAAAGACTATTCTCTCTCCAGCGCTTTTCAACGCGCCGCCAGTCTCGAGCTGGCCCGGCTGCAAACCGGTATTCCCGTTCTCGATACATGCGTGACCGCCGCGCCACTCCTCGGCTTGCTCGGAACCGTGACCGGAATGATGAACACCTTCGGCGCGCTGGGTGAGGGCGACATCGCGGCCAGCGCGGGCAAGATCACCGGCGGCGTCGGCGAAGCGCTGATCGCGACCGCTTGCGGTCTGATGATCGCGATCGTCGGCCTCATTCCTTATAATATTCTGATGTCTCGGGTCGAGGCGGCCAAACGTGAAATCACCCAGGCATCTTACACCCTGGATCTGATCATCAAGAAGGCCGAGCTGGTCAACGAGCGCGCGCCCACCTCGTCCTGATCGCTCATGTCGACTCCCTCCACCTCTTCCACTCCGGTGCCCTTACCGGCGGAAGAAACCAAACGGGCGCGGATCGAGATTATTCCGTTGATCGACGTGATTTTCTTCCTTCTCGCCACCTTCGTCCTCTTCACGCTCTCGCTCAATAAATCCGGCGGACTCGCCGTCCTGCTGCCCGCGACCGAGACGAGCGAACCTCGCGACGCCAATCAAGCGGTGACGATTTCCGTCACGACCGATGGCACGATCGCCTGGGACAAAGAGATGGTCACGCTTGATACGTTCATCACCCGGCTCCAGGCCTATAAACAGGTTGAGCCCAATCCAAAGGTCTTAGTGAACGGAGACGAGGGTGCCATGTTCGCGCATATGCGCTACGTCATCGACGAAATCCGGAAGGCGGGAATTCCCAAGGTTCTGGTCGAAACTCGGATTCAACAGAACAGATAAGCTTAACTCTATTATTCTCTTTATATGGCTGGATCCTCTGGCGGTTCACACGCAGGCGATGGCCCGAAGAAGGCGCGCATCGAGATCATCCCGTTGATCGACGTGATCTTCTTTCTGCTCGCCACCTTCGTCCTCTTCACCTTGTCGCTGAATAAAATTCAATCGCTCCCGATTGATCTTCCCGCGGCCAAGCCAAACAACACGCCCAATCCCGACGACGACACCGTGGTCCTGCAGGTCTCAGACGCCGGTTCGGTCTATTGGAATAAAGAGTTGATCTCGAGCGGAGAAATCCCAGCGCGACTTCAAAATTATAAAGCGTCCTCGCCCAACCCGCGAGTTCTCATCACCGGGGACGAACGGGCCAAGGTCGGCGCCGCGGTCAAGGCGTTTGATGAAGTGAGAAAATCCGGAATCAAACAGGTCTCGATCGAAACCACCTATCGCGCCTCCGGCAAATAAACCATGCGCATCGAAGTCATTCTTAGTATCATTGGTTCAATTCTCCTTCACCTCGGTCTCATCTGGGGCGGCAGTCTCTTCGACACGGTCAAAGCGCACGTGAAGAAAGAAGAGCCGCCTCCGTCCATGGAAGTCATGGCCTTGCCCCCGCAGGAGCCCGACACGCCCGAGGTCACGCCCGACACGGTGAAGGAAACGGACCTCTCGGACCTCGCGCCTCCCTCCCAGATGGATCTGCCGTCCACCTCGGTCGATTCCATGTTCACCCAACAGATCCAGCCGCCCCCTCCTCCGCGTTTTAATAAAGGCGGCACGATCACGATTCCGAATGGGCCGGCCACCGCGGGGGTCGGCAAGGGGATCAGCAATGTATTCGATATATCCAATCTCGACCAGCGGCCGGAAACCCGTTTCCAACCCGGGCCGAAGTATCCCTTCGCCCTGAAAAAAGCCGGTATCCATGGCTCGGCTACGATTCAGTTCATCGTGGATACAAACGGCGACGTTCGCGATGCGGTGCCGGTCAAATCCACCCACCGCGAATTCGAAACCCCCGCGATCGAAGCGGTGCTCAAGTGGAAATTTCGCCCCGGCAAAAAAGGCAACGCCACGGTGAACACCCGCATGGAAGCGGAAATAGAATTCAAACTCACGGCCGAAAAATGAGGACCCATCCGGCATATCGAAAAAAAATCCTGCGCCTGCTTGCAGTCGGCGCGCTCGCGCTGGTCTCGTCCCCGCTCATCCGCGCGGAGACGAAAAACGAACCACCAAAGAAGGAGATTTCGGACAAGGTCTCCTCCGACCTCGCGAAGCTCAAGGAGTTGGTCGACGCCAAAGATTTCACCAAGGCAGTCCAACTTTTGGATACCCTTCTGGCTTCCGCGAATCCCGTCTCCTACGACACCGCGATGGTCTCGCAAATCAAGGCCCAGATTCTCCTCACCGAAGGCAAATACGCCGAGGCGATTCCGGCGTTGATGACGGCCCAGGAGTTGGGAGAAAAATATTCGTTTTTCGAAAAGAAGGCCCAACTCGATCAGCTCTATCTATTGTGCCAAATTCACTATCAGCTTGCCGCCGACGCAAAAGATCCCGCGCGGCAGGCCGAACTGTTCACCAAGGCCTATTTCTATATTCATAAATGGCTGGAATCGACCCCGAAGCCGACCACGGAGGGGCAGCTCTTCGCCGCTTCGATCCTCTACGGCCACGCGACCCTCGTTCCAGGAAAACCAGACGCGGAATTGCTCCGTCAGGCACGGACTGAAGCCACCAAGGGTCTCTACCTGACGATCAAGCCGGCCGATCAGCTCTACGTGCTCTTGCTCGCCTCAATGCAGCAGCTCGGCGACTATAAAGGCGCTTCGGAAATTCTGGAGGTCTTGGTCAGCCGCCATCCGGATAACGCGCTATATTGGCAGCAACTGGCCGGTTCATACTTGGCGCTGGCCGGCGCCGCCACCGAGGACAAGGAAATACGCCGGCTCCACCTCCGCACCATCCTTACCATGCAGCGGGCCCAAAGTCATGGGATCATGAATACGCCGAAAGATAATTTAAATATCATCGGGATGTATTTCAATCTCGAGCAGTACGGTAAGGCCGGCGACCTCCTCTCCGATGGACTCAAGTCCGGTCAGGTGGAAAACATCCGCACGAATTGGGAACTGCTCAGCTCCACCTACGTGCAGGCCGGTCGTGAAGACCTCGCGGTGAAAACTTTGGAAAAGGCGACCGATCTGTTTCCGACCGAAGGACAGCTCGAGTTCACCTTGGGCCAAATGCACTATGGAGCAGGTCGACTCGAAGAGGCCGTCACTCACCTCGAACGCGCGGTCAACAAGGGCAATTTAAAAAAGCCGGGCGAAACCTATCTGTTCCTCGGTTTCGCCTCGTATGAACTCCAGCGATACGATGAGGCCGGCAAGTGGGTCGGCATCGCGGCTAAACAGCCGGACGTAAAACCAGAGTCTGTCGCCCGGCTCAGTCGGGCCGTGGCCGACGCAATCAAGGAACGCGAAGCGCTCAAGAGCACCAAGACCTGATCATTTAAATGAATAAAATATACTATATCGGACCGATCGCCGCGCTCCTCGTATTCGCGGCTTATACTTGGCACTTCGACCAAGAGTTCGACCAAAAGGAAGCGGCCAAAGCGGCTGCGGTTCGCACCGCGCGCGAAGCCAAATTGAAAAGCGAGGCGGAAGCCCGAAAAAAGGCGATGGACGACGCTGTCGCCAGCCAAGCTCGGATGAAGAAGGAGCGGTTGGACAAAGAAGCCGAAGAGCAACGGAAGAAGGAAGCCCGCCAAGCCGCAATCGACGCCCGTGACCGCAGTTATCGCGAACAAGAGAAACTGGCCCGGCAGGTCGATCGGATCAAAAAAGATATTCGCGTGGAGGAAGAGGCCATCGCCAAGTTGGACGGCTCGATCAAATACGAGCAGGGCGAAAAGGCCTTCGAAACCGAGTTTATCACCAAGGCCCAACAGAACGTGGCCGCTCTGGTCGATATTTTATCCAAGATCGACGCGGCCGAAGCCGCCCGCGCCGCCGCGGCCGCCCAGCCAGCTAAAACCAACTCCTGATTTTTATCATCGTGAAACGTTTTTATTATATCTTCCCGCTCGTTCTCCTCGGTGCCTTTAGCGTGCTGTTCATGCAGTTCAGCAAAGCCTCGGACGAGGCCGACCGGATCAAGGCTGAAAAGCTTGCGATCCAAAAACAGGCCGAAGAAGCCAAAAAGAAGGAAGAAGCGGCCAAATCGCGCGAAGACTCGGAGAAACGCACCGCCGCGCGTCTCGCCGAAGAACGGCAAAAGGAAGAAGAGCGCGTCGCCAAATGGAATGCAGAAACGAAACGCATCGAAGACGAAGCCCAAGGCTATGTCTCCAAAGCGGCCGAGCTCTCCAAGGAAGTGACCGACCTGGAAAAGAAACTCGCTGATCTGCGCAGCACCAAGGACACGCGCACCCGCGAACTCCTGGCCGTCTCCAGCGAGGTCGAACTCGCCGCCATCGCCAAGCACAACGCAGAATTGGAGATTCAGCGGATGAACGAAATGCTCGTCCGCAAGGTGGCCAAAACATCCTTCGTTAAACAATAACCACTGCGTTTATTTTGATAAAGTAACGACGACTCTCCTACCCCTCAGTCAAAAGCCGCTCCTTATCGGGAGCGGCTTTTTTGCGCGTTCGCGCAAGGAATATAATTCTAATTCAGCGCGGCAGCGCCGGTAGATTTAGGCTCTGAGGGATGCTCGTGTCCTTCGTGCGTTTCGCGGGCACGACCGCGGAGCGATATAAAACCCGGCGGGCATAGACCTAAATCGAAACCGTGCTGGTTCTCTTTTTAAATCCCACCGCGGTTAATCAATTGTAACCGTATTTTAGATACATGGTTGAATTCAATTGAAACAACCGATCATGGACCGGCGGATACTGGAAATCGATTCACCTTTGATCTTACCCCGCGGGCTGGCACTTACGGTGCTAAGGTCCATCACACGGTCGCTGCTTTCGCACAACAGGTAAACGAGTTCCTTGACCAGCTCGCTCGAGCCTCGGTGCAAACCATCTACCGCCGTCCGTCTGAAAACGGACTTCTCCCGAGCCAATCTGTACACCGAAGCAGTGACTCTTATTCCTCCCCCCGCCGCTTTATTTTGTCCACTCAGGCTAGTTCATTCTCGGCCTTCGCATTTTTGCCCGGCGCTCCATCTTCCTGTATCCAACTTCTCATCACGCGAGAAGGTAGACCAGAACCGATCTTAACCCGGCGCTTCTCCGCGCCACCTCTTTGTCCTCCCTTGGCTGACGACCGCCGATGAGCCGACCGAGGTCTGTCGATTCCAAGTCTAGGCCGCCCGCTCCGGAGCCACTCTATCCGAATTTTTGATATTAACACCATGAACAAGAAACGTCAGCGACTACACTACCCAGCACTCTGTTGCGTCTTGGCCATTCCGACGCTTCAGCAAACTCTTTTCGCCCAGACCACGCCCGCGGAACCGAAAGAAGACATCGTAAAGATGGAAAAATTCGTTGCCGAGGAGGCGCTCGACGACAAGGCCCTGGTCCTTCCGGTCGAGCCGACGCGTTCGGTTTTCGGCCTGAGCCAATCTCTCGCCGAAACGCCGCGCTCCGCCACCGTGGTCAACGCCACGCTCTTGGACAACCTGGGCATTCGCAACACCGAGGACCTGATCAAAATTTCGCCCAGCACGTATTCGAATTTTCGATTCGGCCTGCAGGGCAACGTCTCGATCCGCAATCAGACCTCCGACTTCTATTTTCGCGGCATGCGCCGGATCGATCCTCAGGGCAACTTTCGCACCATGTGGACGGCCAACGACTCGCTCGAGATCGTGCGCGGGCCATCCTCTCCGATCTTCGGCCTGGGCCGGATCGGCGGTTATGTGAACTTTAATCCCAAGACCGCTCGGCTTGGCAGCACCGGTCAATACTTGGAAAGTCCGACCGGCCAGGTGCGGGTGACGATTGGCTCATGGGACAAGAAGATCGAAACCGCCGAGGTCAGCGGCCCGACCACCATCCCCGGACTGAATAAAAAGGGGGGTTATAGTATCTATGTCTACAACGAGGACTCGGGTAATTTTAAGGTCAACACCTTCGACAAGCAGGAGTTGGTTCAGGCCACCCTCTCGTTCAACTTGACCAGTGATTTCCGGATCGAGACCGGCGGTGTCTGGCAATACTCCAACGGCGGTCTGCCCGGCGGCATCAATCGCACCACGATCGACACCATTCCCAAGGAGACGTATTGGGACGGTGGATTCAGCTATAAGCTCGATACCAACGGCGACGGGAAGATCTCCGAGCGTGAGGTCCGCAACTCCTATTTTTATGGACTCCCGCAGCTGAGCACGCTGACCAACGATCCGGCGCGTGTGACCAGCGCCAACGGACCGAGTCTTTATTACAACGGACAGGTCAACGATCCGCTCTTCCGGATTGTGCCTTGGCAGGGCAATCTCTCCCAGGGCATCGCGCGTAGTTTGAATCCAGCTACGATCTCGATGGACCAGTTCAAGGCAGGTTATACCCAAACCTACAGCCCGGCGATCGCCGCCTACACCGGCGTTCCCTCTGTCTCGCGGCAGGGTTACCAGCTCAAGGTGTATCCAACGAAGAGCGTCACCTTGCCTTCGGGAAAAGTGGATGCGGTGCCCGATCTGACCGCGACGCCGGTCACAGTTTATCTTCCGCCCGCCTTCGATCTCGACCCCAGCAGCTGGGTGGAGAAGCCGTTGAACAAGCGAATGTCGTTCGGTGAAGATTATTATCGGGCGCGCATTGGCACGGTCTTCTTCGACCTGATCAACGACGTGAAGAAGGACAGCATGTTCAAAAACCAGACCCTCTTTGACGGTCACAAGCAGATCAAGGACGGCCGCAATCCGTTCTCGCAAAAACAAGAGGTTTTCAGCGCCGAAAACAAAACCACCTACGAACACAAATTCAATCCGTTCCCCTGGCTGAAGATCGATGCGCTGGCCTCGGCCAATGTCTATTATTTGAGCTGCCTGCGTATTTCCACCGTCCCTACCGACATCGATTTCCGCCGCAGCTTGGTTCATGATAACGCCACGCGAGTCGAGGACACGTTCACGCCGAATGACACGTTCTACAGCATGATTCAAAATCGGACTTACGACGGCAGTCCTCCGTCGTTCAACGCCCGATCGAGCTATATTGATTCCGGTCTGGGCCTGCTTTCCAATCTCACCTTCTTTGACAAAATCAATCTCTTGATCGGCGGCCGTATGGACTATGTCTCGGCGAAAACAACCGAGCCTTCCGGGAGTTACGAGAAAGGCGGGTCCACCAATCCCGGGGCGCCGTATTCCTTTTACGCCGGCACCGGTCTTTTCATTCCGTCCGATATCAACGCGCAAGACTCCGACCGCGATACCTCCTGGTCGACCAGTCTGTCTTACACTCCCTATAAAGGCATCACGCTCTACGGGACCTTCGCAATGCAGTCGCTGATTGTGAACAACGCCTCGGCTCAGGAGTTTTCCGTGCGGCCTCTGCTCACCGGACAATTACTCGGCCGTTCGAAGATGGAGGAAGGGGGTGCCAAGTTCACTTTATTGAAGAACCGGCTCTTCGCCACCGTGGCCTATTACGAACAAACCCGCACCTCGTTCGACGCGGTCTCCACCGTGGGCGGCGCGGCTTCGAGCACGATCAGTCGCGGGTGGGAATCCGAGTTTCGTTTTGTATTGAATGATAAATTCACCTTCATCGGCGGCGTCACTTTCTCGGAGGCGCACTACCTCCAGGGCGGCACGATCTCGGTCGACGCGCGCACCCTGGGTTACCCCGACGTGGTCGATGCCAATGGGAAAGTTCTCATTCCCGCCGAGGCCTTCGGCTGGGGCGGTCGTCTGTCCACCGTCATTCCCGACAGCGAAAAGGACTACCGTGAAGTCGAAGGCATTCCGGACCGGGTGGCCAACTTCACCGTGATCTACACCCCGACGCGAAATTGGGTTTTCCAGGGCACCTTGTTCCACCAGGGCACCTATGCCACCGATCGCATGCACACCATCCACGTCGATGCCGCGACCACGATGGATGGGTTAATTGGATACAGGACCAAGACGTGGGAAGTGAACCTCAACGTCACGAATATCTTCAACACCAAGATCTGGAATCGCGGCTCGTTTTACTGGCTCGATCCCAAGTTCGCTCGAGGGATGGACGTCTCCTTCGTTTATAAATTCTAACCTTGCCTAAGGGCGCCGACTCACACCGGCGCCCTTTCTCTTTATGCGTCACCACGTTCCGAATACCGGCATCCATCACTCTTCCTTTCCCGTTGTAGCCGGGGGCGGTGACCCCGGAGATTGGAGCAGCAAGGCGGGCAATCTCCGGGGTCACCGCCCCCGGCTACAACCAGCCCGTTCTTCTCAAATCTCAAATTTCAAATCTCAAATCCGCCGGCTTCTGCCGGCACTCGCCCTGGTCGTTGGTCAATGGTCATTGGTCATTTCCTCCCTCGCGCTTCCAACGCGCTTGGCCGCCGCCGAAGTAGATTTCACCTCGGCCAGCATCGCCGATCTCAATCAGGCCTTTGCCGCGGGCACGTTGACCTCGGAAAAACTGACTCAACTCTGCCTCGCTCGGATTGCGGCCTACGATCACGCCGGACCCGGCCTCAACGCAGTCATCACCCTCAATCCCAAAGCGCTGGACGAAGCCAAGGCGCTTGACGCGGAACGCAAGGCCAAAGGCCCTCGCTCCGCATTGCACGGCATCCCGGTTGTATTCAAAGATAACTTCGACACTTTCGACCTCCAGACCTCCGGCGGATTTTTTGGGCTCAAGGGCTCGTTGCCGCCGCAGGATGCCACTATCGTGGCCCGCCTCCGGGCCGCTGGCGCGATCGTTCTCGCGAAAGTGAATCTCTCTGAATTCGCCTCGGGCGGAGCGATGAGCTCGCTCGGCGGTCAGTCCCACAATCCCCACGCCCTGGACTATTCACCGGCCGGGTCGTCGGGCGGCACGGGCGTGTCGATCGCCGCTGGGTATGCGCCCCTCGGATACGGGACCGACACCGGGGGATCGATCCGCGGACCGTCGACCAACAACGGGATCGTCGGCCTCAAACCCACGCATGGCCTGCTCTCTCGCGCCGGCATTATCCCTCTGGCCCTGTCTTTCGATACGGGCGGACCGATGGCTCGCAATGTCTCCGATATTGCCGTCTCGCTCAACGTCACCGCCGGCGCGCCCGACCCGCGGGACGACGCCACGAAAAAGAGCGAGGGAAAGGTCGCAAAAGATTATACTCAATTTCTCGATCCCAATGCGCTGAAGGGCGCCCGCATCGGCGTGGCCCGCGATTTCCTCGGGCAGGATCCCGAGGTCGACTCCATCATCGAAGGCGCTCTCGCCACCTTGAAGGCTCAGGGCGCCACTGTGATCGATATCAAATATCCCGCCGCGCTGCACGCTGTGCGGACCGATCTCTACAACGCTATCCGGCGCCCGGAATTCAAGTATCAGATCCAGGACTACCTCGCGACCCTCAAACCCGGTTTTCCGAAAACCCACGCCGACATCCTGGCCCTTTCGGAAAAAATGATGTCGCCCTCGCCCGAGGGTTTCGTGCCGAACCACGGCCGTCTGGCCCTCTATCGCCTCGAAGCCAAAAGTCCGCCGCTCAACGATCCGGCTTATCTAGCGGCAAAAAACTACGGGCTGCCCTACGTCCGTGAATCCCTTCAGGCGATTTTCGAGACGAACAAACTCGACGCGATCGTCTATCCCACCAGCCCGCGCCGTCCGCAGAAGATCGGCGAGGAGCCGTCGGCCGCCGCCGCAACCGGCCCGAATGCTCCACCTTCACCCACCAATTTCGCCAATCTCTCCGGTTTCCCCGACCTGATTGTTCCGGCCGGTTTCACGACCAACGGGCTTCCCGTCGGGATCAGCTTTTTCGGACCAGCCTTCAGCGAGCCCAAACTGCTCGGCTTGGGCTACGCGTTCGAGCAGGCCTCCCACGCGCGGCGGCTGCCGGTGACCACTCCCGCGCTGCCGGGAGAGAAAATCCGGATCTAACCTGGATCGACATAATCACGTTCTAACCGCTGTAACCATGTCTTCACTACGCACAGCCGTCGCTGAGCGGGAAAATGTCAAAGCCCAGAGTTCCGGGCTCCCAAATAGTCCACGCCTGCCGGTCGCTGGTTTTTGGCCTGTGGGATCTGGCCTTCGGCCTTTCTTCAAACCCCGGGGTCACCGCCCCCGGCTACAACTGATCACCTCCTCTCAAATCTCAAATTTCCAAACTCAAATTCCCCGGCTCCTTTTGACATTGGTCACTCGTCATTGGTCACTGGTCACTGCTCGCACGCGCCGGTTCCTGCTGGCACTGGTCATTGGTCACTGTTCATTGGTCATTCCCTGCGCCAGCCGGGCTGCTTTTCCCATCGAGGAAACTTCCATTGCCACGCTCCACGCCGCCTATCGCGAGGGCCGTGTCACCGTCCACGAGGTGATCGCCGCTCACCTCGCGCGGATCGAGGCCTACGATCAACGGGGCCCGACCATCAACTCTCTGATCACGGTCAACCCCGCCGCGCTGGCCGAGGCCGACGCGTTCGATGCCGCTCTCGCTCAAGCGCCCGCCGGTCAACTGCCGCCGGGTCCACTCTGGGGCATCCCGGTCATCGTGAAGGACAACATCGATGCGGTCGGCATGCCGATGACGAGCGGTTTTCAGGGTTGGAAAAACTACCGTCCTCCCACCGACGCTCCGCTGGTCGCGAAAATCAAGGCCGCGGGCGGGATCGTTCTCGCTAAAGCCTCGCTCTCAGAATTCGCCCGCGGCGGGGGCGACAACATCAACTCCGTCCTTCCCGGTTTCGCTCGTAATCCCTACCACACCGCCTACGCCACGGGCGGCTCCTCCGGTGGGACGGGTGCCTCGCTCGCCTCAAGTTTTGGCGTGGTTGGAATCGGCACGGACACCGGCGGCTCGGTTCGCATGCCTTCCGCGCACAACGCGTTGGTTGGTCTTCGCCCCACCGTCGGTCTGGTCTCCCGCACCGGCATCGTTCCGCTCGACGGGGTGCGCGACACCGCCGGTCCGATGGCTCGGAGTGTCTCGGATATGGTGATCTTGCTCGAAGTCATCGCGGGACCCGATCCCGCGGATCCTGCCACCGCCCGCAGCGCCGGGCACATCGCTCCGAGCTACCGCGCGGCGCTCAAAAAAGACGCCCTGAAGGGGGCGCGGCTCGGCGTGCTCCGGCAAATTTTTACCCCGAAAGTAACCGATCCGCGAATACTGGCCAATTTTGAAAAAAATCTCGGCGAACTCCGCGCCGCCGGCGCCGAAATCGTCGATCCTTTCGTTGTGCCGGCGCTCGACACCATTCCGCGCCCACCGCAGACGCCGTCCAGTTTTAAGAGCGATATCACGCGTTGGTTCGCCGCTCATCCAGGCGTTCCCTATGATTCGGTCAAAGCCCTCGCGGATTCGAAGCTGGTCCACCCGTTGCACCAGGCCGCGACCGATGCGGCCGTGACCGCTCTGCCCGCCGACCAGGATCCCGCCACGATTGAAGGCCGGAAAAACGAGCAACTCTACCGCGAGGCATTCACCGCCGCGATGGACGCCGCGCACGTCGACGCGATCATCTTCCCAACCTGGGCGCAACTGCCCGCTCGTAATGGCGATCGTAATACGCAGCTGATGGTGGACCAAGCCAAGCCCGGGCCCGCGGCCGGCCCCACCGCGCTCGGCAGCAGCCTGACCTTTGTCGGCAGCATGCTGCAATGGCCCGCGCTGTCCGTTCCTTGTGGATACGCCGGCGAAGGACTTCCCCTCGGTCTCCAAATCGTGGGCCGCGCCTGGGATGAGTCGCGAATCGTTGGATACGCTTACGCCTACGAGCAAGCGACCCAGTATCGTCGCCCACCGAGCAGCGTTCCGCCTCTCGGCCCCAAACTTTGAATCCCGAAATCGTGCCAACTTCCATCCTCTCGTCCTCCTCGCTTGTGACCAGGATCGCCAATCCCGGAAGGTCAGCAAAGGCCGAAGGTCAAAGACGCCTGCACCCGCAGCGCGCAGAGTTTCGACCCTCCGGACTGGGCCGTTGGGATTTCTTCCCGCGCTTTCAACGCTTACCTTTCCAATCTCAAATCCACCGCCTCCTGCCCGTCCTCGCTCTCGCGAGCACCTGGCCCTCGCTCCGCGCCGACTTGCCTAAAATCGCAGTCTTCTCCGGGCCGACCGCCACGATTCAAAATAACGAGCCCTTCGTCACCAGCATCAAGGCGCGAAAAAAATACGGTCTTCCTCCCCTGAAAGACGAGGCCGGGCTGCCCATGTCGGTCGATGCCCTTCGCCCGCAGCGGCTCGCCGCTCCGGTCACGGTTTACATCGAGCAGTTCTCCGCTCATCCCCTTGAAAGCGACGTCAAGGAACTCTATGGTCCGCCCGACGGCTACGTCGATCCCTCGGGAAAGTTTCACCCCGAGCGCACCTCGCCGAACGACAAACCGGTTTTCGAGGTGACACTCGAGCCGTCCGACGGGCTGTATCCACTTCCTTATATGGCCCGCCAGGCGGACGGCCGCGCCTGGGAGAGCAACGCCACCGACCCAAACGCTCCGTTCGCCAAATCGCGGCAAACGTTCTATCCGGACGCCTCGCGGATTTTTGAGGAAATCGAACGCGAGGGGGCCAACCTCTCCGCTCGCGCCCACTTCGATTTCTACCGCGCCGCTCCAAGTGGTGGATACACCAAGGGCCTCGCCGCCGCGCTCCGAACCGACGTCGGCCAAGGCGACATTCCGCCGGAGAAACCGGGAATCGATTTTTTCCAATACGGAGCGTACGGCACCTCGCCCACTCGAGCCGCGCTAGCCAAGGCGACCAATTTGATTCAACGCACGCTCGCATCGAATCAGTACGCCGGAAGCATCTGGTTCGAGGGATCGCCCAACATCGAGGACAGCACCTACTGGTTTTCCCTCCTGATCGACACGACCAAGCCGATGGCCTTCAACGCGGCGCAACGCGATCGCGGAAAAATTTCCCCAGACGGCGACGACAACATCATCGACTCGGTCAACTACCTGCTCTCCTCCGTCTGGGCGGACGATCAGGGCCGCAATCGGCTGGGTGCGGTCATGATCCAGGACCAGTTGATCTACTCCGCCCGCGAAGTGACCAAGGGCGACGCTCGACCCGGTGGATACATTCCTTCCGGAGGCCTCGGAGGCTACATCGGCAACACTCACCCGATGACGATCGGCTTCGTCCCGAACAAAAAGAGCACGTCCACGAGCGAGGTCCGCTTCACTAAAATTCCCGCCAGCGTCTTCGGGGTACATCGCGATGGCTCCGGCAAAATCGCTCCGGTGGCGGTACCGATCAAAACCAGCACGGGTGATCTCCTGCCCACTTCCATCCCGTACGTCGTGATCTTCAAAGGCGCGCGTTGGTCCAACACGGACGATTCCAAGGCTCCCGACAAAGCGGTCGACGTTCTCGCCCAACTTGAGCGTGTGTTGAAGGAGGAACCACTGGCCGGCTTCGTCGGCGAAGGAAACCAAGGCGGTAGTTTTGTCCCGGAGTACGACGCGGCCTTGAGCCTCGCGGTCTGCAGTGGTCTTCCTGTGGTCAAAGTCTCTCGCGGCAATCCGACCGGCTTCGTCCAGCCGAACGACAAAAACCTTTTCATCGAGGGCAACAACCTCACCTCCACCAAAGCGCGCCTGCTCCTCATGGCTTGCCTGATGAAGTTCGGCGCACTGCCGCCCGCGGCCGATCCGGTCCACCCGACCGCGGCCGAACGCGCGGCCCTCTCGGAAAAGATCAAAGCCTTCCAGGCCATCTTCGACACTCACTGAGCGGTATTCAGCGATCGAATATGCCTCCCCCTCTGATCCTCTCAGCTCGCGCCCTCCGCGGTCGATTTCCCGACCGGGATTCCACGGCGCTGACGTTGCAGGGAGAAGCAGCGTCTCGCCGCGCTTCCAGCGGGCGACCCGGCCCACCGACCACCGGCGCTCCGGGCCCGTCTTTTTTTCTCCGGCTCCGGGCAGAGTGCTCCACCTCCCCACCCGGTCGTTGAAATCCTAATACACTTTCCGCACGAGCCGCATGAAAAATCGCCAATCACTCAAAACGCTCGTCCTGCCGGTGGCCGGTTCGACTGCCACCCTCGCCCACGGACTCAGCGCCGCTCACCTCGATCTCGCTCCCGCGACGACCGCAGGTGTTAACGCGACGCTGAGGTCCGAGGGCCCGAGCTTTGTCCCCTTCACGCCAGCGCACCTGCCGTGCCTGGAGGATTAGACCACCATCCCCTGTATTCATGAATTCATCACCGCCTTCCCGATTCTCAAACTTGAAATCGCAAATTCTCCGGCTCGTGCCGGCGCTCGTCCTCGCTCACGGGGCACTGACCCTTCCAGCGCACCTGTCCGCCGCGACCTTCAATCTCGAAACCGCCGGCATCCAAGACATCCAGGCGGCGGTCGACGCGGGTGCGCTGACGTACGAGAAATTGATCACGCTCTACCTCGCGCGGATCGATGCCTACGACAAAAAGGGGCCAGGTCTCAACACCGTCATCACGCTCAATCCCAAGGCGCTCGAGACCGCCCGCGCGCTCGACGCCGAATTCAAGGCCAAGGGACGACGCAGCCCCCTTCACGGCATTCCTGTCCTGGCCAAGGACAACTACGATACCGCCGACCTGCCGACCAGCGGCGGATGCTTTCTCCTCGCCGATTCCATTCCGCTGGCCGACGCACCGATGATCAAGAGTCTCCGCGACGCGGGAGCGATCATCCTGGCCAAGGTTAACATGGATGAGTTCGCGCACGGTGGGGTCGGGTTCAGTTCACGCGGCGGCCAAACTCACAATCCCCACGACCCACGGCGCCATCCCGCGGGTTCCTCGGGTGGAACCGGCGCAGGGCTTGCGGCCTGGTTTGCTCCGCTCGGCCTCGGCTCCGACACCGGCGGTTCGATCCGCGGTCCCTCTTCCGCGAACGGAATCGTTGGAATCAAACCGACCAACGGGCTCATCACTCGGACCGGAATCATGCCCTGTGTCCTGACTTTCGATACAGGCGGACCGATGGCACGCAACGTCTACGATGCCGCGCTCTCCCTCGGCTTCTTCACCGGCGTCGATCCACGCGACCCACTGACTCGGACCAGCGTGGGCCTATACTACAAAGACTACACTCAGTTTCTTAAAAAAGACGCACTCAAAGGCGTGCGGATCGGCGTGGTGCGCGACTACGCCGGCACCGATGCGGAGGTCGATAAGGTCTTCGCCTCGGCGCTCGAAGAGCTGAAGGCCCAAGGTGCCATCCTGGTCGATCCGATCAACTACCCGGCGATGGTGCTGCAGAATCGGGCCAACGTGATGGATCCGGTGCGGGCCGAGGTGAAGGACAACTATGCCGCTTACCTCGCCGGTCTGCGCCCCGGGTTTCCCAAGACTCAGGCCGAACTGGCCGAACGCGGCATGCTCCTGACTGAGCCGAACGGAAAGTTTTTCCCCCACCCCAGCGTCTACACTCGCTTCAAGAAACTGAGCGAGGCCGTTCCCCTCACTTCCCTGTCCTACACCTCGGCCAAGGTGCACGGCATGGCCGCAGTGCGCGAGGCCGTCCTCGGGCTGATCGAGGACAAACAACTCGATGTATTGGTTTATCCCACACGCTCGCGGCGACCCGAATTGATCGACCCTGAAACGCCCAAGATCGTCGATCGCCCCAGCCCACCGTCGCTGACCAGCATCGCAAACGTGACTCAGTTTCCCGACGTGATCGTTCCCGCCGGAGTCACGAGCGACAAGATGCCGGTCACGATCTCCTTCTTCGGCCCGGCTTTCAGCGAGCCCAAGTTGCTCGCCTACGCCTACTCCTACGAGCAAGCCACCCATCACATCGTAAGCCCCTCGACCACGCCGCCGCTGCCGGGCGAGAAGTTCGATTATTGAACCTCCATGTAGTTATAAATCGGTTACACGTTTCGTTGTAGCCGGGGGCGCCGACCCCGGAGATTGAGCCTCCTATTTTCCAAGGTCACCAGCGTTTCCGGAAAGGGCCAAGCACCGGGGTCACCGCCCCCGGCTACAACCTATCATCTCCCCTATTTTCACTTTCATGTATATCCGTACTCTCACTACACGAGCGTTGCTCGTTTTCGGCCTGCTCTCCTCGCTGGCCTCGCCCTCCTTGCGCTCCGCCGAGCTCAACCTCGCGACCGCCACGGTGGCCGACCTCAACGCCGCGTTCAAAAGCGGCGCCCTGACCTCTGAAAAACTCGTTGGGCTCTACCTCGCCCGGATCGACGCCTACGATAAAAAAGGGCCGACGATCAACGCGGTCATCACCCTGAATCCGAAAGCGCTGGACGAAGCCAAGGCCCTGGACGCCGAGCGCAAGGCCGGAAAAATCCGCGGTCCTCTCCACGGCATACCGATCGTCCTCAAAGACAACATCAACACCTTCGACCTGCCGACCACCGGTGGTTCGCAGATGCTGGAGGGCTCGATTCCTCCCGCCGACGCGTTTGTCACGAAAAAGCTGCGGGAGGCCGGCGCGATCATTTTGGCTAAGGTCAATCTCAGCGAGTGGGCGGGCAGCGGCGGTAGTGTCAGCGGCGCTACAGATCCCGAAGTGTTGAAAGCGGGGATGATTCCCAACGGCTTCAGTTCAGCTGGCGGCCAGACCCTCAATCCTCATGACTTGACCCGAGGTCCGTCCGGTTCGAGTGGCGGCACCGGCGCGGCCATTGCCGCGATCTTCGCGCAACTCGGCCTCGGCACAGACACGGGCGGCTCGGTTCGCGGTCCCTCCACCGCCAACGGGATCGTCGGTCTCAAACCCACCCGCGGTTTGATGAGTCGCAACGGCATCATTCCCCTCGCCCTCAGCTACGACACCGCCGGCCCGATGGCTCGCAATGTTTACGATGTCGCTCTCGCTCTCGGAGTCATGACTGGGGTGGACAGCGCCGATCCCGCCACCGCTCCGTCCGCCGGCAACTTCAAGAAAGACTACACCCAATTCCTCAAGACCGGTTCGCTCAAGGGCGCCCGGATCGGCATCGCTCGCGACTTCACGGGCAAGGACCCAGAGGTCGACCGGATCGTCAACGAAACCGTCGCTACCCTCCAGAAACTGGGCGCGGTGGTGATCGATCCGATCAAGTATCCAGAGTACCTGATACAAGCCAAACAGCCGATCTACAACATGCTGGTCGCGGCTGAATTCAAGGCCCAGGTCACCGAGTACCTCAAGACGACCAAGCCGGGGTATCCAAAGAGCTACGACGATCTCGTCACCTGGTCGAACGATCCAAATAATCACTACCGCAGCCCGGGAAAAGCCTTCGGTCTGAAGTACAATCAAACCCGTTCGCTCGAGTTGACCGATCCCCAATACTTGGCGTTGAAGAACGAACAGCTCGCCGCGGTCAAAGCCGGCATCCTCGCCATCTTCGCCAAGGACAAGCTGGACGCGATCGTGTATCCGACCTCGCCCCGTCCCGCGACCCTGATCGTCCCGCCGACCCCTCCGACTCCGACCGCTGGGACTGACTCCGCCACCAGCTTCGCGAACTTCACCGGTTTCCCCGATCTCATCGTCACCGCCGGGATGACGAAGGATGGGCTCCCGGTCGCGATCTCGTTCTTCGGCCCCGCTTGGAGCGAGCCCAAACTTTTGGGCTACGGTTACGACTTCGAGCAGGCGACCAAGGCCGTCGCCATCCCCAAGTACACGCCCTCTCTGCCCGGCGACACCATCTCGTTCTGACCGCGTTCTCATCGAGTCCATCCGTCCGAAGGTAGGGCGCACCGTGCCGGTAAGCCGGATCGATCCACGGCTCGGCGGGACGCACTCGCCCTACCATCAACCCTTTTTCCAGCTCTAACGACAACAGGTTTGTCCATCAACCAGCGACCATGTATTCGTCATGAACTTACGCATCGCACTTATCCTGTCCGCCCTCGCGCTCTGTCTCGCGCCCTGCACTCACGCCACAGAATTCAAAGTCGAAGATGCCACCATCGCCGATCTGAACGCGGCCTTCAAAGCCGGCACGCTCACCGCCGAGAAGCTGACCCAAATCTACCTCGCGCGGATCGAGGCCTACGACAAGCAAGGCCCGGTCATCAACTCGGTCATCACCCTCAACCCAAAGGCGCTCGACGAAGCCCGCGCCCTGGACGCAGAGCGCAAGGCGGGCAAGGTGCGCGGTCCGCTCCACGGCATCCCGATTGTATTGAAAGATAACTACGACACCTACGATCTCCCCACCACCGCTGGATCCCAGCTGCTGGAAGGATCGATTCCGCCCGATGACGCCTACGTGGTGAAAAAACTGCGCGAGGCCGGAGCGATCATCCTGGCCAAGGTGAACCTGAGTGAGTTCGCCGGAGGTGGCGGCAGTGTAGGCGGAGCGAAGGACCCTGAGGTGATAAAAAAAGGCACGGTTCCAAACGGGTTTAGCTCGATGGGCCTGCAAACCCGCAATCCTCACGATCTGACTCGTGGCCCCTCCGGTTCGAGCGGCGGGACGGGCGCGGCGATCGCGGCGAGTTTCGCTCAGTTCGGAATGGGAACCGACACGGGCGGCTCGGTTCGCGGACCTTCCTCGGCCAATGGTCTGGTCGGATTGAAACCGACCCACGGATTGTTGAGCCGCGACGGCATCGTGCCCCTCGCGCTCACCTTTGACACCGGAGGTCCGATCGCGCGCAGTGTGTACGACATCGCCGTCTCCCTCGGAGTCATGACCGGAGTCGACCCCGCCGATCCGGCGACGCAGAAGAGCAAGGGCAAATTCGAAAAAGACTACACCAAGTTCCTCAAGATCGGCTCGCTCAAAGGCGCGCGGATCGGCGTGGCCCGCGACTTCATGGGTCAGGATCCGGAGACGGACCGCATTATGGAAGAGACCATCGTCACGCTGAAAAACCTCGGAGCCGAGGTGGTCGATCCAGTGAAGTACCCCGACTATATTCTCCAGGCCAAGCAAGCGCTTTCCAGCCTGATCATGGCCTCCGAGTTCAAAACCCAGATCGCCGACTACCTGAAGACCACCAAACCGGGGTATCCAAAGACCTTCGACGACCTGGTCGAACGAGCCAACGATCCAAAAACCGGATACCGCAGCCCGGAGAAAGCCTACGCCTTGAAGTACACCGCCCAAGTCGGTCTTCCGCTCGACGACCCGGAATACCTCGCGGCGAAAAACGAAGGCCTGGCGATGGTGAAGTCCGCCATCCTCGGCCTCTTTTCCAAGTACAAGCTCGACGCTATCATCTATCCCACCTCGCCGCGTCCGGCCACCCTGATCAACGCGCCCACCGCGACCGCTGCCTCGGCCACGAGCTTCGCCAATCAAACGGGTTTTCCCGATTTGATTGTTCCCGCGGGGGTGACAAAGGACGGCTTGCCGGTGACGGTCTCGTTTTTCGGCCCGGCCTTCAGCGAGCCCAAGCTCCTCGGCTATGGCTACGACTTCGAGCAAGCGACTCACGGCCGTATCCTCCCGAAGACGACACCGGTGCTCTCGGGCGACCTAGTCGCTTATTGAGTTTCTCCTCGTGCGAGGCCGGGCGAATGCGCATCGCCGCGGCCTTCTCGATCCGACCTATATTGTAGCCGGGGGCGCCGACCCCGGGACGCGCTAAGCGCGCTGTTGGTAATGGGGTGACATCCCGGCGACGAAGACTTCGAACCCCGGGGTCGGCGCCCCCGGCTACAACCAGCCTGTGCGATCAAAGACCAACCATCCGTCTCCTCCTTGCGAGGATCAGTCTGTCATTTAACGATGAATACATCCATCCTCATTGTCTCCGCCCGCCCGTTTCGGCGTTTCTGGACGAGCGTTCTGCTTGCGTCGGTTATCCTCACCACCGCTTCTCTCGGCCACGCGGCCATCAGCCTCGAGACTGCCACCATCGCCGAGCTTGAGGCGGCCATGGACAAGGGCACCCTGACCTCGGAAAAGCTGACCGAATTGTACCTCGCTCGGATCGAGGCTTACGACAAACAAGGCCCAAAAATCAATTCGGTCATCCTGCTGAACCCGAAGGCACTGGAGACGGCCAAAGCGCTGGATGCGGAGCGAAAAGCCAAGGGACCGCGTTCACCCATTCACGGCATTCCGATTGTATTGAAAGATAACTACGACACCTTCGACCTGCAGACCACCGCGGGCTCGCAGATGTTGGAAGGCTGGATTCCGGAGAAAGACGCCTACACGGTGAAAAAGCTGCGCGAGGCCGGCGCGGTCATCCTGGCCAAGATGAACCTGAGCGAGTTTGCCGCAGGCGGCAGCGTGGGGGTTCCTCGCGAAATCGGCAGCCCGCCCAACGGTTTCAGTTCCGCGGGTGGACAGACGCTGAACCCGCACGACCTCGCGCGCGGGCCTGCGGGCTCGAGCGGAGGCACGGGCGCGGCGATCGCCGCGGTCTTCGCTCAATTCGGGATGGGCTCGGATACCGGCGGCTCGATCCGCGGACCCTGCGCGGCCAACGGCATTGTCGGCATCAAACCGACGAATGGACTGCTCAGTCGCGCTGGGATTGTTCCCTTGGCCTTGACCTTCGACACCGGCGGCCCGATGACGCGCAGCGTGGCCGATCTTGCGGTGGCGCTCGGGATCATGACGGGCGTCGATCCGGCAGATCCGTTGACCAAGACAAGTGCGGGAAAATTTGAGACTGACTACACCCGGTTCCTCAAAACCGGATCGCTCAAAGGCGCCCGTATCGGCGTAGCGCGCGAATTCCTCGGCAAAGATCCGGAGACCGACCGCGTGTTTGAAGAGGCGTTGGTCGCGCTGAAGAAACTCGGAGCCGAGGTGATCGATCCGGTGAAGTACCCCGAGTACGTGCAGCAATCGCGGATGGCGATTTTCCTCACCGTGCTCAACTCCGACTTCAAGGCCCAGATCACGAACTACGTCTCGAAAATCAATAAGCCTGGTTACCCGAAAGACTTCGCTGGACTGGTGGAGAAATCAAACGATCCGGCTTTTGGATACCGCAGCCCGGAGAAAGCTCGGGGCCTGAAGTACACCGACACGGTCGCGCTCGATCTAAAAGACCCGGTCTACCTCGCCGCGCACGATCAAGGGCTGGCCATGGTCCGGGCCGGCATTATGAGTGTATTCAAAAAATACCAACTCGATGCGATCGTGTACCCAACCGCACCGCGTCCGGCGGCGCTGATCGCTCGGCCCGCCGTCCTGACGCCGGGCGCCCTCGGCGATTCACCGAGCAGCATCGCCAACATGACCGGCTTCCCCGATCTGATCGTGCCCGCAGGCATGACCAAGGACGGTCTTCCCGTCGCGCTCTCGTTCTTTGGTCCGGCATACAGCGAAGCGAAATTGATCGGTTACGCTTACGACTACGAGCAAGCGACCAAGGCAATCGTCACCCCGAAGAACACGCCTGCACTCCCGAGCGATACCTTTTAACCGCTGATGGACGCCAATTGCTGAGAAATTCATTTTACAGAAGCTCGCGAAGGGAACGAAGCGTCGTTGGTACCCAATGGTCAAATTTCCATTCGGTATCCACTTCGCCATGTCGCTCGACG
>Ga0070717_10000122_pt1 | contig 59651 bp, 49 predicted proteins | sample LARL113metaG_FD_71366 | JGI IMG/M metagenome (GOLD analysis project Ga0070717, IMG submission 71366) | Corn, switchgrass and miscanthus rhizosphere microbial communities from Kellogg Biological Station, Michigan, USA - LAR L11-3 metaG | ecosystem: Host-associated > Plants > Roots > Rhizosphere ...
ATAAATACGATTGAATGGGCCTAACGTTAAAGATGAGCCACGACCTTGGCTGGCGCGACTTGTGCGGCTCGGAGCACAAGGCGTGACAGCCAAGGTCGTTGGCTCTAGCGCCTGGTTAGGTGGAATTCTCTGCGACGTCGCCGTGACATTCGACTGTCCTTCAACTCCGTAAATCGAATCCAACCGCCTATATCCTGATAAAGTCTTCCGTGTATTAGCACGGACACACCACAACCCAAGCCACTCCCAAATCGAAAATCGATTATTCTACAGCAACACGACGCAAAGCCCAACCAAGACAAGCAAGAGCATCCGAATCTATGGTTTGTATCATGGGCCGCCGCTAACCTTTGTGCGCCCGATTCAGATCGGGCCAATCACTCCTACAATATAGTATAACGCACACCGCACTCGATATACCACATCCGCTCTACACTTCACTATAACGGCGAATCCATCGCTCGGGCTCCGAAATCAACGACACGAGTACTACCCTCGAGTCGATCATCGCACTCTCAGGAGAGACTCACCTAACGTTGTGTAGTCGGAATAGGTTCTGAATTGGGCAGGCTAAATCCGATTAAAGCGGAAAATAGTGGACTTTTTGTGAGCACACAGTGTTCTTTTGCACACTATGAGTCATGGAAGCCCTATGGAGGAGTTGAAGCCCAAGGATTCGGTCAGGCGGGTGCTGGCTGCAGCAGGCGCGAGTGTTCCCGATGAAGAGGCGTTTTGGCTTGGTCTGCATATGGAGCGGTTCGTCAAATACACGCGGCAGCACGGTGCTCTTTTGGACCTTCCCACGGCGGCAGAAGCCTATTTTGCATTTTTCCAGCAATCCATTCCGGTTCCGCCACCTTGGCAACAACGCGAGCTCAAACAAGCGTTGCACCTGTTTGCCAAAGCGGTCGAGGGCTGGCGGTGGATAAAAATCTCGGAAGTGAAATCGCCTACCAACTCGGCATCCGACAATGGCGAATGGCAGCTGAAATATAGAGTGAAGGCCAGTGGGGTGAATTCTACTGCAGCGCCAAGTGTCACCAGTGTCTCGCCGAACGGGCCGTCGGAGGATGCGGAAGTATTGCTAGGAAAACTACGGCGAGCGATGCGATTGAATCACTATTCGATCAGGACGGAGCAGGCCTATACAGAAATGGTTCGGCGTTTTTTATTATATACTGGCCCAGTGGCGGCCGACGTGTTGGCCGAAACTCAAGTGAAGCGTTTTTTGGAGCATTTGGCTTTGGAGCGGCAGGTCTCAGCTAGTACCCAAAACCAAGCCTTTTCGGCCGTCCTGTTTTTCTTCAAACGGGTGCTGAAACGAGAGCTGGGCAATTTGAGCGACACGGTGAGGGCAAAGCGAGGACGTCGATTACCGGTGGTGTTGAGTCGCGAAGAAGTACGGCGACTGCTCGCGATGACCGAGGGAACTCCCGGTTTGATGTTAAAGTTGATCTACGGAGCCGGACTCCGGCTGATGGAGTGTATCCGACTAAGAGTGAGAGAGGTCAGTTTTGAACGAGGAACGGTGTTAATCCGGGCGGGCAAAGGGGACAAGGATCGAGTCGTTATGTTGCCCGAAGCTTTGCGCGAGCCGATGCGACAACACTTCGAACGGCTTCGGCTGTTGTGGACTCAGGATGTCGCGGCGGGGATTCCCGGAGTTTGGATGCCCGGAGCCCTAGCCGAAAAATATCCCAAGGCGCCGAAGGAGTTCGGTTGGCAATGGGTTTTTCCGGCAAAAAGGCTGTCTCTCGATCCCCGATCGGGGCTGACCCGACGTCATCACGTGCATGATAATACGCTGCACAAAGCGATAAAGGTCGCGGCGCAGCGCGCAGGCCTGGTTCAGTCAGTGAGTGCACATACCCTCAGACATAGTTTTGCCACTCATCTTCTGGAGAGCGGAACCGACATCCGAACGGTCCAGGAACTCCTTGGCCATGAGAGTCTGGAAACCACTCAAATTTATACGCACGTGATGCAGACGCCGGGGCTAGGAGTCAAAAGCCCCTTAGATCGATAGCGACCGAAGCGTTTTCAGCGAGACTGGGTCTATCCCTTGAATTCAGAGGAACGAACCCACGATTTTTTGCCGAAAAAGCTCTGCCCCGTCACCTCGGGCCGGAGGTTTTACGATGTGCGCAAACCTGATTTGTGGAACTTTGCGTATCGTGAAGGCCACTACCCGCTTAGCTCGGAGCCAAGGTTCTAATCCCGTGAGGACGACTGCAAGCACAGACTCTTTGTCGCAGTGGAGGCCTGCACGGCCCCCCTATCGGAGCGGGCTCAGTTCAACCGGCCAACGCCGAGGCGATTAACGAGTTATTTAACCATCGCTGGGGTCAGGGCGGAAGAACGCATTACGCGAGCTGAGACCGCCCGGACGCGACGTGCAAAGGTGGGGCTGGCTCACCCACTCCGCGCAGGCCTCCTACCGATACAAGGCGGTGATCGGGGCAGCGGTGAGCACGTTATATTGACGCACGGCCAATCGCCACCATTCCGCCAAAGCGTGACTGGGAAGACGCCAGAGTTCTCGGTGTAACCAAATCATGGATTCAGCGTCGAGCAATAGCGCCATCTTCTCTTTAGTCGTAAAGCTCGAGGGTCCTTCGCGCAAGAGGCGCACGCGAAGCTGTGAAAAATAGTCGCGAGACTCTTCGCTGGGGCGACGTTGACGAAGGAGGGACACGTGAACCGCATTCACATAGGGATCCAACACCGCTTGTAACATCCCATAATCGGCCCGCAGCACTTCGATCGGACGCATGTGTTGATAACACTCGGCCAAGTTTTGCCGCAGCCGGCGCAGTTCATAGGGAGGAACGGTTTCCTCGGGAGTGAGAAAGAGCATCAAGGATTTCGCACTCTGGCCCAGGCGAAGTTTACTCAAGGCGATGGAGATAGGGATGGAAAAAACCAATCCGGACACCACCGGGCTCAGCCAATAAAAGAAGCTGGGAGATAAAATATAAGACGAGGTGCCCCAGACCAGTCCGAAAATGGTGTGGCCACCGTGGGTGAGAATCGCTTCACGCCAATCATCACCTTCTCCGCCCCGACGCTGCGTGACCCAGGAGACGCCTTGGCCGAGCAAGGTAAAGATAACAAACTTGGCATTAAACATCATATTGATCGGCGCCAGCAACGCCGAGATCACACACTCTAAAATCACACTGGTGACCAGCGGCCCCCGGCCGCCAAAGCGCGCGGCGGCTTCCTTGTTTTGAAAGGTTAAAACCAAGCTGATGATCTTGGGAATAAAAAGGATCAGCATGGTGAAGACAAAGAGGGTCAGCGCCTCGGGTACCTCGATCACTCTTCCAAATAAAACCGTGATCCCCTCAGGGCGGAAATGTTCGGTCGGATAAACCAGCAGATTGAAAACATGAATGGTGCTGATCAAAAGAAAGAGCAACCAGAGGAGCGAGGAGCCGTAGGCCATCACTCCCATAAAAAGGTGGAAACGATTCACCGCCCGAAACCCTTTGGTGAAGAGCAACCAGCTGTGTTGCATATTCCCTTGGCACCAGCGGCGGTCCCGCTTGGCACTGTCGATCAGCGTGGGCGGACCTTCCTCGTAGGTGCCCTCAATGTCGCCCGCGAGCCAGACGGCCCAGCCTGCCTTGCGCATCAGAGCCGCCTCGACAAAATCGTGACTCAGAATTCGTCCACCAAACGGCTCCGTGCCGGGCAGGTCAGGCAAGGCGCAATGTTCAATAAAGGGTTGCACCCGGATGATGGCATTGTGGCCCCAATAATTACCATCGTACTGCTGCCAATAATTCAGACCCGCAAGAAACAGCGGGCTATATAATCGATTGGCGAACTGCTGAAGACGGGAATAAAGCGTTTCGCCATTCACCAAACGGGGGGCGGTTTGAATGATACCCGCGGTGGGATTTTTTTCCATCAAGCCGACCAGCTCAACCAAGGCCTGGCCAGTCATGATACTGTCGGCGTCGAAGACCACCATATAGCGGTAGTTTTTTCCCCAACGACGAAGGAAGTCCGCCACGTTTCCGGCTTTTTTATTAATTTGCTGGCGCCGTTTCCGATAGAAAATTCGGCCAAAGCCACCGACCTGTTTGCACAACTCAGCCCAAGCCACCTCTTCCTGGATCCATTGATTGGGTTGATTGGAATCGCTCAGGATGAAAAAATCGAAGTGCTCGAGCTTTTTCGTTTCCTGGACAGAGCGATAGATCACACGCAACGCTTCAAACACTCGGCTCACGTCTTCATTATACACCGGCATGATAATGGCGGTGCTGGCGAGCGGGACCTCTTCGCCCGGCTTGATCGTGCGAGTGATTTTGCGGCTGTCTCCCCCACGATTAATCACATAAAAACCCAACAGAGCGGTCACAAACCCAATGGCAATCTGCGAAAACAACACGACGAAGAGGACAAGAAGAGCCCATTCTACTCCCGTCATTCCCCCGTCGCTCCAGAGCAGATCGGCCATGAACCAGGTCGCCAGACTGGTCAGAAAAAAGACCCCGCTGAAAAAAACCGCACGGCGACGAGCGAGACGCCGCGGCTCAATAAATTCGGTGGAGGTGATACGCATTTACAAACGCAAGGAGCAGGCGGAGCGTTGATCAGAATTTAACTATAACTCCAACCGCTATGGAGTCACAAAAGGTGAGTCGGGAGGTACGCATCGATGAATATAATATCGGTTTAGCGGGTGGCGTAAAATACGATAGCGAGGGAGGCCAAAAACAGCGCCCAAAGAAACAGAGTCCGCAAAACCGGCCATCGACCGAAACGTTCCAGCGTTTCTCCTGCCGCCTCGCTGATGGCGCCCAGGTCAATCGGACGAGGAACCATGCTGGACACGGCCATGTCCGGGCCCGCCTCCATTGAGCTCGTTTGCATGGCCTTTCGGAAGTCTTCCGGCACATTTTCTGTATCCAGAAAAGCATACGGCCATTTTTCCGCACCGTCCGAAAGCAGTAGCGCGACCCGACCGGAAATCGTGACTCGATCGCGGCTCTGGTCCTGCACGCCCAGGATCTGACTGAACCAAGCGGTCATGAACGCTTCGGCTTCCTCCGCCGCGAGAGTGGTGGGATCGAGCGCGGGGTTGGCCTCGTGGCGCCGCGCCGCACGCTCCAATATTTTTTGAATGAGCCGGCTTTGGTGGAGACGATTATGAATGCGGTGAGCGCGAAGATAATCTTCGACTCGAACATAGGCCGCATTCCACGCCTCCATTGTTCCGGTGCGAGGCCGGAACGTAGAAAGGGGCGCGTTTACGGAGTCCACAGGTAGCTCCATGTCTCAGAGAGGATATGGGGCTCACGCTTCAAGAAGCAACGGAGTTCCACGGGTTTACCAGACCCGTCGGGCTTGATGGCGAAAGCGGCGCGCCATGTATTATTAAACGGATTTTTTTGGAGATTTTGATTCACCAACTTGGCGCCCTCGCCAACGGTGACCACGGCCTCGATCGAGGGAAGAGGCGGCACCCCGTGGAGATAGGCTCCATCAAAATCGACCCAGAAGCGCTGAAGATCGGTTTCATGGGTTTTCGACCGCCCCAGTCGAGTGGCGATCACGTAGCCCGCGGGCGGACGTTTGGCACCGCTCGCATCCATAAACCAGTGCAAATTATATTGAAATTCGACCGCTTTCCCCGGCGTGGGCGTCTCGTCCGGCACCCAGAAAGCAACCATATTATCATTAGTCTCGTCCGGAGTAGGAATCTCTACCAGTCGAATGGAGCCCTTGCCCCAGGCGCCCACGGGTTCGACCCAAGTGCTAGGCCGGAGATGATAGGCGGCCTCGGTGTCCTCGTAGCTTTCGAAATGTCGATCGCGCTGAACCAGTCCGAACCCCTTCGGATTCTCGTCGTTGAACGAGACCACACGGACCACATTGGGGTTGTCCAGGGGGCGCCAGAGCCATTCCCCACTTCCGCGTTCGATCATCAATCCATCGGAATCATGCACTTCGGGGCGAAGGTCCCCGTGATTCGTGCCCGAGTTTTCTGCAAACCAGAACATACTGGTGAGAGGCGCGATTCCGAAGGTCTTGATCGCATTCCCCGCGCGGGGATAGACCGCAGCCCGGACATTCATGACCGTCGCGGCGCCGGGTTTAATCGTAAAGACATAAGCTCCCGCGACACTCGGGCTATCCATCAGAGCATAGACCGTGAGCTGCTTCGCATCGGGCGCGGGCTTTTCAATATAGAACTCTTCAAAGGTGGGAAACTCCTCGCCGCCGGCATCCGCTGTATTCAAAGCGAGACCACGCGCCGACATGCCGTAACGCATCCCCTGCCCTAACGCGCGAAAGTAACTCGCGCCTTGGAACACGACCAACTCGTCGAACACATTGGGCGAGTTCAACGGATAGAGCGCGCGAAAGCCGGTGAAACCCACGTCGCCGGGCACGTCGCCCACGTCGACGCCCTTGTCGTATTCAAAAAGTTTAGACGAAAAAGGAATGGCGGAGACCTCTCCGCGTTGGACTTCGCTGAGTTGAACCGTTTTCGAATAAATAAAACCGGGGTGGAAAAACTGGAGCTGGAAAGGCAAACGCTCACGGCGCCACCAGGACCGGTTCTGATCGTACCGAATGTATCGATATTGATCGTACGTCAGCTCACTCAGCCGTTTCGGGACCCGCGAGGGCCGCTCTTCGTACGGTTTCGCGGCCAAGGTCTTGGCGCGAAACTGCAGTACTTCGAAATCAAAGGGTACATCGGCCGCCCGGCCCAGCAGAGGCACGAGCAGACTCAATCCCAACAGAGCAGCCGATAGGTTGGATTTCATTTGTCCAAAAAGAAGGTTCGTTGCTTTTCCGAGATCGGAAGCGCAGCGCGCTCCATGACCTTGAGCAGATCTTCCCAAATCGCCCGCTTGGAACGGTTCGTGGGATTTCTCAGAATATACGACGGATGGTAGGTCACCATGACCGGCTTTCCGGCAAACAGTTTCCACTGGCTGCGGATTTCTCCCAAGGTCTTAAAACTCCCGGCGCCCAACAGTCCTTGGGTCGCGGTCGATCCGAGTGCCACGATCAACTCGGGATTCACCACCTCGAGCTGCGCTTTTAAATAGGGCAGACAATAAGCCATTTCCTCGGGCGTGGGCGGCCGATTGCCGTACTGCACGCCTTCGCTGGAGAGCGGCAGCTCGGGGCGCCAGTTCATAATATTGCCAATATAGACATCGCTCCGCGAAAGACCCATGCCCTGGATCATTTTGGTCAGAAGTTGACCGGCCGGCCCGACGAAAGGCTCGCCTTGCTCCTCCTCTTCCGCGCCGGGAGCCTCGCCACAGAAAAAGATTTTGGCGTCGAGGCTGCCCACGCCGAGAACGATCTTTTTCCCCGGTCGCACATGAGCCCGGCAAACCGGATCCTCCGTGACCTGCCGGAGCAACGCCTTCCAGCGGGTCTGTTTGTCTCCGGGCGGAAGGGCCACGACAGGCGGCGCGGGAAACGCCGGCACCTCTGGCTTCGATGCCACACCGACCTCCTTGCTCGGCGTCGTTCTCGGTAGTAGCCCCGAGGATACAGGCGCACTTGGAGCCGGAGGCGTACGCACAGAGGCGGCGGGAGACTCAGCCACCACCCCGGAGCGCTTAGGATTTTCGCCCAACGTTTTTTTCTCCGGAGTGGTCGAAGGCGAGGGAGGCGCGGCACCCACACCCGCTGCTACGGCCGTGTTACCACTCATGCCGCGGACAGCGCGGCGCAAGGCAACCAAGCTTGCTTCAGAAACAGCAACCTCGCGCACACCTGAGGCTTTCAGGCGTTTCAACTCATCGGTGAGAGCGTGGAGCGCGGCGCGCATTCAGTTAAGCATTACGATGGTACGGTGCCGTCAGCTTTTCGACGTACTTCCCGATCAAGTCGAATTCCAAATTCAGCGGATCGCCCACCTTTTTGTCTCGCAAGTTAGTGACTGCCAGCGTGTGCGGAATGAGCCAAACCGCAAACGTATCTCCATTTACCTCGGCGACCGTGAGGGAAATCCCATCGATCGCGATACTGCCTTTGTGCACGAGGTATTTGCCACTTCCCGCTGGGCAGCGCACCCGGAGGTAGTGGTCGTTTCCGCGTGGTTCGAAAACCTCGATCAAACCCAGTCCGTCGATGTGGCCACTGACAAAATGTCCGCCCACTTTCCCGTCGAACCGCAAACTTCGCTCCAGATTCACCAAAGCGCCGGGAACGAGCACAGAGAAACTGGTGAGGCGGCGCGTCTCTTCCAGCACATCGAACTCAAGGTAGGAGTCTTCGAAGCGAGCGACGGTCAAGCAACAGCCGTTCACCGCAATGCTGTCGCCCAGAGCCACGTCTTTAAGCGCAAGATTCGCGCGCACACGAAAGCGCCAAGCCTGCGCCGCCGGCGTAAAGCTCTCCACCTTTCCGGTCTCTTCAACAATCCCTGTGAACATAAAAGTGATCTACTTTGCCAAGCAGCCAGCGCAAATCAACGCCCTTGCGTGAATTGATCGGCGGACCGGAAACGCTCGGATACCGCTAAAGGGAGGAACCCCGCGAAACTCATGTCCTCGGGCGCCCTGAAAGCGAAGCCTGGCGGATGTATTCATAATTTCTAGACACTTGCAAATAGGAGGCATACGGCTCTGTCCGGGCGGACTAGAGGTTGATGCCCGGACGGAGCCGGGCGCTCCCCGCCCTCTTCTGATCTAAAGCCCAGAAGGCCGCTTAACTCGCGGGATCGACTCTCCCCGCGTAGTGCCACTTCCACTACTACCGCAGCTTGACCCGAAGCACCGCGGTTTCGCCCCCTCGGCTGATCAAGAGAACGAATTCGCTGCGGGTCTGATTCTGGTCGATCGCTTCTAATTTCGCGACCGCGTCGGCGAAGGTTTTCACCTCCACGCCGTCGATCTCGCGGATCCAGTCTTCCGCGTGCAGCCCCGCGGCCGCGGCTGGGCTGTTGCTCTTGACGTAGTGCGTGGCCACACCGCTTCGCTCCGACTGCTTGATCCGATTCGCCACCGCATCGACAAAAAGAAATTCGCGCACGGTTAATCCGAGGCGGTCAAAGTACTTTCGCTCGGCTTCGCGGAGGGTCTTCGGCTCCTCTTGCAAAACCGGTTTCACGTCCAGGCGGTCTTTGCCGCGCAAGACCGTGAAGGCCACCGCCGCACCGGGCGCACGGAGGGCAATCTCGCGTTCCAACCAGCCGACCACGACACCCGCGGGTTTCAGCCGGGGCAAGGCTTGGCCATCGAGCGCGACGATGATGTCGCGGTCCTTCAGCCCCGCTTGATCGGCCGGACCACCTTCAAGGACTTCACTGACCACCAGCGCCGCTTGATTTTCCAGTTTCAGAAACTTCGCCACGTCCACCGGCAGCGGCTGCAAGCCCATCACTCCGAGCCACGGGGTGGGACGCCCCACTCGGCTTTTGGGGACCCGTCCGAGATAAGGAAGCACTTCAGAAGCGACCCGAAAGACCCGCGCCTCGTCCCCGCTGACCAATAAAATCGGCGAACCTCGTTCCGTCCGGGAATACTGATAATAACTTTCTCCAAAGCCCGCGAGTCCCAGGCCGGCAAAAACTCCGTCGCGATTGAAGACCGGTAGTTGAGGAGCGCATACGTGATCCAGCGCAATGGCCGTCCGATGCGGAAGGAAAGTGATGTATCCAACCCGATTGGACAAAAAATAAGGTTCGAAGTCCTCGTCCTTGCCCCGCAGCCCGATGCCCCAGACCTCTTCCGCCACTCCGACGTCGCCCGCCTCTTTGACCGCGAAGTCCGTGAGCGGGACCAACCCGTCGCGACCGGAAGCTTCGATCCGGATAAAGTTCCAACCGGTGGCCCCGTCAAAACCGAGGTATTCCGCTTTGGCGAAATTGCTGACCGGCACACCGGGCCGATAAACCCGAAAATCCTTGAACTGCGACGGGGGCAAATAATTCGGCATGACCGCGGGCTGGAGGATCACGGTGCCTTCACGATCGATCACCGTGCCGCTTGTCACGGTGGGTCGACGCTCGTTCTCGGTCTCGACATAAAACTCGACCGCCACGACGGATTTGATCCGTTCACGCCAGAGCTCTTTGAGGTCAGCGGCGCGAAGTCCCGCGGCGGATAAAATTGTCAGGAAGAGGGCGGCGAACGCGGGCGGGAAACGCAGAAACGGACGGGAGGTAATCACGGTTTAAATACATAGAGAGCCACACGACGAGCCCGGCGGGCCTCGACCAGGATGGAATCCGGCTTCGCCACAAAGGCATCGTATTCAGCTTTCGCTACGTCCAGGGTCTCGATGGCTTGTTGATTGATCTTGGTCACCACGTCTCCGCGCGCGAGTCCGCTGACCGCGGCGGGAAAGCCGGCCTGCACGCCGACCACGAGCAGTCCGGAGCTGTCGGGCAATTGATGCTCGCGGGCGTAAGCGCGAGACACTTTCTGGATACTCAGTCCCCACTTTTCAAATACCCACTCCTCGCCTTGGCGGCTCTCCAGCTTTTCCGTCGCCACCGCGTAGGAGGTGGTTTGCTCGCCGCGTTTGACGACCAACTTTACGGTCGAACCCACGGGCACGCTCGCGATCAAGTTCTGGATCGGGGGCAGCTGCTCGGGAAAACGTCCATCGACCGCGGTGCCGTTGATCGAGAGAACAATGTCGCCCGCGCGCAACCCGCCTCGGGCGGCGGGCGAACCCGCGTCGACGCTGTTGATCAGGAGCCCAGTTCCTTGTTTCAAGGAGTAAAACGTCTCCAAATCTTGGAGCGTGCCCGGCACCAGACCCAGATAACTGCGGGTCACTTTGCCATCGCGAACCAGCGCCGCGGAAATCTGCTTGGCCACGCTGGCGGGGATGGCGAAGCCGAGATTGTCGGCGCCGACGTAGGCGCGCGAATTCACTCCGATCACTTCGCCGCTTTCGGTGACGAGCGGACCGCCCGAATTGCCGGGATTGATCGCGGCGTCGGTTTGCAACCAGGTGTTGAACGTGCCGGTTTCGTAGCCGCGCACGCCGGTTGTATCCTCAAAGTAACGACGGTTGTTGGATATGATTCCACGCGTCACGGTGCGCTCGAGTCCATGAGGCGTTCCGACGGCGTACACCGTTTCCCCGGGGAAGAGTTGCTCCGAGTCGCCGAACTTCGCGTGGGTAAACTTGAGCCCGCGTCGTTTCACTTCCGCGACGTCGATTCGCAGGACCGCGAGATCGGTCCAGTGGTCCCAACCGACGAGCGTCGCACCGACTTTTTCCAAATTCGCCAGCGTGACATTGATCTCGACCGCGCGAGGGCTCACCACGTGCGCGTTGGTCAATACCAGGCCGTCTTCCGAGAGGATCACGCCCGATCCAATGCTCGCGGTGTAGCGCTTGGTGCCCTCCTCGAACGCGAACTCACGAACGTCGATGCGCACCACCGCATCGAGCAACCGATTGAACCCCGCATTCATCTTCGCCTGGAGTGGAGAACCGAGGAAAAAGAGCCCAAGGGCCGCGCCCAGAATCAGCCGCACCCAGCGAAGTCTCCCTCCAGCCGCGTCCTTTCTCCTCCAGTACAGCGGAAGGGAGAGCGGACGTCTCCACCGCGTTGCGGCGATCTGGTTTCCGCGCCTTAACTTTCGCGACATTGACGGTGCTGGGTAATCCTTCAGAGTGGGGAGTTTCATCCGATGGCCACGCATTGCAAAGACTACAATCCTTCCCAGATAGAACCGCATTGGCAAACCGTTTGGGAAAATGAACGGACCTTTCGCGCGAGCGACGATCTGTCGAAGCCCAAATACTACGCGCTCGACATGTTCCCGTATCCGTCCGGATCCGGTCTGCATATCGGACATCCGGAGGGCTACACCGCGACGGACATCATTTCGCGAGCAAAACGCGCCCAGGGTTTCAACGTGCTCCATCCGATCGGTTGGGACGCGTTCGGCCTGCCCGCCGAACAACACGCGGTCAAGACCGGCACCCACCCTGCGAGCAATACCCAGAACAACATCACCAACTTTCGGCGACAGCTGAAGGCGCTGGGCTTCTCCTACGATTGGGAGCGCGAAGTGGATACGACCGATCCGCTCTACTTCAAATGGACCCAATGGATTTTTCTCCAGCTCTTCAAACGCGGTCTGGCATACGTGGACGAACGGCCCGTCTGGTGGTGTCCCGAGCTGCGCACCGTCTTGGCCAACGAAGAGGTGATCGACGGCAAATCGGAGGTCGGCGGTTTTCCGGTGGAGCGGCGCAATCTGCGCCAGTGGGTGCTGCGCATCACCGCGTATGCTGAACGTCTGCTGGCCGACTTGAAGGACGTCGATTGGCCCGACTCGACCAAGCGGATGCAGGAAGCCTGGATCGGGCGCAGCGAGGGCGCGGAGTTGCTCTTCGCGCTGGAGAAGGAATCGCTCGGCGATCTGAAGGTTTTCACCACCCGCCCGGACACGCTGTTCGGCGCCACCTACATGGTGATCGCGCCGGAACATCCGCTGGTTGCCGCGCTGACCACGCCCGCGCAACGCGAAGCGGTCGAAGCGTACAAAAAGAAGACCGCGGGCAAGAGCGATCTCGAGCGCACCGACTTGGCGAAGGACAAGAGCGGTGTATTCACCGGATCATTCGCGATCAATCCCGTCAACGGCACGCGTCTGCCGATCTGGATCGCGGACTATGTGCTGATGGGCTACGGCACCGGCGCGATCATGGCCGTGCCAGCGCACGACGAACGCGACTATGAATTCGCGCTCCAATATCAGCTCCCGATCATCCAGGTGATCGAATCAACCGATCATTCGAACAACGGTGCGTCTTCAAAAATTCCCTACACCGGCGAGGGCAAGCTGATCCACTCTGATGGATACACCGGTTTGGACTGGCGCGAGGCCAAACGTCGAATCACAGCCGACCTGGAAGCGAAAAATCGCGGCAAGCCCACGATCAATTACAAGCTGCGCGACTGGTTGTTCTCTCGCCAGCGGTATTGGGGCGAGCCGTTCCCGATCGTCTGGGTGAGCGAATCCGACTACATGGCAGCGCTGCTCGCGCGTCAGGAGGACTTGCCCGAGCAACCAGTCACCTACACTAGCGGTGGTAAAACCTATTTCGCGCTCCCCCTGCCTCCTGGCGCGCTGCCTCTGGCCCTGCCTGAAGTGGAGTCGTACCTGCCTAGCGGCACGGGCGAGAGTCCGTTGGCCAACGTGACCGAATGGCTGGAGATTTGGATCGATTACCAAACCGGAGAATCGCGTCCGGCCTCGCAGCCGAGGCCTGAAGGGCCGCACTGGATACGCGGTCGCCGCGAAACGAATACAATGCCCCAGTGGGCCGGTTCGTGCTGGTACTACCTGCGCTTCATTGATCCGAAGAACGAACGCGCCATCGCCGATCCGAAACTCCTGAAATACTGGGGCTTCCCGGACCTCTATGTGGGCGGCGCGGAGCACGCGGTCTTGCACCTGTTGTATGCCCGATTTTGGCACAAGGTGCTCTACGACATCGGCGCGGTGCCGCAGCCTGAACCGTTCCGAAAATTATTTCACCAAGGCATCATCTTGGGTGAAGACGGCGAGAAGATGTCGAAAAGCCGCGGCAACGTGGTCAATCCGGACTCCATCGTCGCTTCGCACGGCGCGGACGCGCTCCGCATGTACCTGATGTTTCTCGGGCCGCTCGAGGCGATGAAGCCGTGGAATCCGCGCAACATCGAAGGAATTTCCCGCTTCCTCCAAAAAGTCTGGCGCGAATGCATCAACGAAGACGGAGCGGTGAATGCGAAAATTTCCGCGACGGCAGAAGACTCGCCTGAGCTCTCCAAGCTGCTGCACGAAACGATCAAGAAAGTGACCGAGGACATCGATGGCCTGCGTTTCAATACCGCCATTTCTCAGATGATGATCTTCGCGAACGCGCTTCAAAAAGCGCCCGCGGTGAATCGCGCTTCGGTCCTGGCCTTCATTCAGCTGCTCGCTCCTTTCGCGCCTCATATCGGCGAAGAGCTCTGGAGCCGTTTGGGCGAAAAAAACTCGGTGCTGCTCGGCCCGTGGCCCAAACATGACCCGGCGAAGCTGGTTGCGACCGAGGCCAAGGTGGTGGTTCAAGTCAATGGGAAGCACCGGGGCGAAATCGTGGTACCTGTTGGAACAGGCCAAGATGAGTGTCTCGCCTTGGCTCGAGAGCAGGCCAAAGTAAAGCCTCACTTGGACGGAAAAACCGTCAAACGGGTCATCTTCGTTCCGGGCAAAATCCTCAATATCGTCGTTGAGTAAGCAGTAGGTGTGTCGTTATCAGGGGTTAACCTCAGGCACCGCAGCTTGGGGATAACCTTTACGATTGATATCGCATTTACTTTGCGTTTGAAGCCGCTTGGTTTCCGGCGCAGGGTGACGTCATGAACACTTGCGCCCGTTTTTCTTCCGCCTTGTTGCCGATGCTGGTTTTCAGCGGAGCGGTGACATTCGCGCAGACCGCGAAAAGGCACTCTCCGGTCAGCAAGCTTTTTGTCGCCGACGTGACGGGCGAGTCCCAGATCGATTTGGGCGATCAAAAGATCGAACCGTTGGTTAAGGATGGGGTTCACGCGCCCGAGGGCTCAATCATCGAGTCGAAAGCGGCGTCGACCGATTCGCTCATTCTCTCGAACGGGACCGCGCTGTACGTATCGGCGGATACACGTTTCGAAGTGAAAAAATTTCTGCAGGAGCCGTTCTCCCTCAATCGCGCCGACCTCGACGTCGAGCCTTCTATTTCTCAGACTTTCATCAAAGTTCTTCGCGGGTCGGTGGGGATCTGCACGAGTAAATTGGTCGCGGGCAGCTCGATGGTTTATCAAACGCCTCAAGCCACGATCAACGTCCGTGGTCGCCGCTTGTTGATCGAGACGAGCGTCGACGAAACCCGCATCAGCTTGCTGGAAGGCGATATCACCGTAATCGGCAACGAGCTAAGTCCGGGTCAGATCCTTCGGCCCGGTCAACAGGCGATCGCGAAAAAGTCGACGGACGAGAATGTGGTCCTGACCGTTCGGCCCATCCCTGACGCCGACAAAGCGAAACTCGATGAGCTGGTATCGCTCGCCTGCATTTCCCGGAGCACGGTCTATTTCGAAGCCGTGGAAAAAACGGAAAACGGCGATGTCACGCAGGAGATCACACCGGTGCACACCACTCCCGCTCAACGACCGACAGAATTCACCGTTAGCCCCGCCCGTATCCACGACTAAACGTCACTGGGTCTCCGCGTTCCTTTTTTTATCATGAGGCTGCTTGCGGTCCACCGCTCCCCCCTCCGGTTTGCCGCTTCCTTCCTTTTCTCCTGCACTTCGGCCTTCGCTTTGATCAATTTCGACGAAGGCCACCACGAGTTTTTCGTCACGGGTTCAGGGGGCGTCACCTACGATTCGAATATCTTCGCCACTGCCGGCGGCGCGGGCGACACATCGTACAACGCGTCTCTGGGAATTGAATACAGAAGGAACGTCGGCTTGATCGGGGTCGACGCAGACGCGGCCTGGCAATTTTCCCGCTTCGACAAATTCTCCGGAGAAAATTTCGCCAATCCCGCCTTGTCCGCCGAGTTCACCAAAGGGACCGGACGCACCACCGGCGCGCTTAAAGTGAGCGCGAAACGGGAGAGCCGCGCGGAGACAGAAATCAACCTGCGCACGAAGTCCTGGAACTACGACGCAGACCTTCAAGTGAAGTATCCGGTGATCGAACGCTACTCGATCACGGGCGGCGTGGATTACAGTCGGCGCGACTTTCCCGAGAAGAACACCGGGCTGTTCAATATCGACACTTACGCCTTCAACACCGATCTCCTCTACGCTCTGAACAGCCAGCGCAACCTGATGGTGGGCTATCGCTATCGCACCACGCAGACGACGGCGGATACGACCGACACGGACAATTCGCTCAGCATCGGTGTCAGTGGAAAAATCCTCCCTAAAATCAACGGCAGCGTCCGGGTCGGATTTCAAAATCGCTCCGTCCAGCGCCGAGTCGGACCCGACGAGTCCCACAACTCCATCACGAGCAGCGCTTCGGCAACCTGGACCGTGACCCGGCGCCTCAGTGTGATTGGCACCCTTTCGCGTGATTTCATCACGGTCGCGACCGACGCAAACGTCGACAGCACCTCGGCGGGACTGGACGCACAGTTTGCCCTCAACTCAAAAACCTCGGTCTTCGCCGGGCTGACCTACAACCACTCTGATTTTTTGGATACAGGCTTGGCCGGCCGAAAAGACGATTCAGTGAACGCCTCGGCCGGAGCATCGTATTCGTTGAACGACCACCTCAAAGTTTCCGGGAGCTATTCGTATTTCGTAAATTGGTCCACTCTCCCGACTTCAGACTACGATCGTCATTCCTTCTCGCTTAGCATCTCGTCACATTGGTGATCCTCTCGGAGGCGTATCCATGAGCCGTATCTTCTCTCGTATCCTTTGTTCCCCTACCCTGCTCGCCGTGCTTTGCGTCCTCGGCGCCACCAGGCTTTTCGGTGCCGAGCCGGCTCCGGTTAATGGCCCGGCTGCGTCGTCGACCGCTCCCGCTTTGACCTCACCGGTTCCGCCGCCCGTCACTCGTCCTTCCTATATCATCGCCAACACCGACCGGCTGAGAATCACGGTTTACCAAGAAGAAGACCTGTCGGTTTTCGCCCGGGTGGACGCAAAAGGCACGGTCAATTTACCCCTTGTCGGCGAGGTGGTGGTGGCGGGAAGCACGGTCAGCGAAGCCCAACGGCTGATCGAGCAGGCGTATCGAGACGGTCACTACCTGAAGAAACCTCAAGTCACGATCAACATCGAGGAGTATGCCCCGCGCGAGGTTTCGATCGACGGCAAGGTCCGGAATCCCGGCCGTTATCCGCTCCCAATCGAAGCCAACATGAGCGTTTTGGATCTGGTCACCAAAGCCGGCGGCATGACCGACACCGCTAAAGGCACGGCCATTTCGGTGACGCGCATTTCCGCGGACGGCAAAAAAACCGTTTTCACCGTCGATGTAGAAAGCCTGATCAAGGGACGCGACCGCGCCAAGGCGACCGATAATTCCCTCACCCTCCAGCCTGGCGATATCGTTTACGTTCCCGAACGCATCATCTAGTCCCACCCCGCCATGTCCGAAGCGCCGAGAACCACTTCCTTTTCCTCGCATTCCGCAGAAATGCCGAACGAGCGGCGAACCTTGCGCGACTACATCATCATGCTGCGGGAGCGGCTCTGGATCGCCCTGCCTCTGGCGATTCTCGTGTCGGTGCTAATTGGATACTTCCAGGCCCGGGCCACGCCGCTCTTTCAAAGTCAGGCGACGATGCAGATCGAGAAGCCGGAGAAAATCGTGACCAGTCAGGAAGTGGTGGATATGTCGGTCAACAGCGACGTGGACCTCAACACTCACCTCCAGGTGCTGAATAGCGCACGGCTGCGGAGCAAGGTGATGGAGTCGTTCACTCCCGACGAAATTAAGATCCTCCAGCGTCCTTTCCTGAAAAACCTCCAGCCGGGCGCTACTCCGCCGCCGCTCTCGGATATCTTGGGCAGCATTTCTCCCCAATCGATTCGGAATAGTTTTATCATTCGGATCGTCGCCATCCATCCTGACCCCGAAGCCGCGGCGCTCGTCGCCAACCGCTATGTCGAGCAATTCATGGCCGACCTGCTGGACAACGTGAGCGGGAAAAACGACTACGCTGTCACTCGCCTGCGGGCCAGCGCCGATCAACTTCGGAAAGAGTCCGAGGCGGCGGATCAGAAGCTCCACGCGTACATGCGAGAGCACAATCTGGTCTCGCTCGACAACAGCGTGAACATCGTGACCGACCGATTAAAGTCCGTGAACGCCGCGCTTCAGTCCTCGCGTCTCGAACGCCTGAGCATCGAGGAGTTGGTGCACCAAATCGACACCTTCAAAAAAAACCACCGCGATCTGCTCGAGATTTCGGCCATCGCCACTCACGGGACGGTCCCCTCGATCAAAAATCAGCTCTCCGAACTTCAACGGCAAAACTCAGTCTTGAGCGAGCGCTACTCCGACCGGCACCCGAAGATGATCGAGCTGGATCGGGCGATGAAGGTCGCGCAGGAACAGCTGAACGGAGCAATCGATTTGGCCATTGCCGATCTTCAAGCCAGCCTGGAAAAGGCGGTGGCGAACGAGAAAATCTTGGAGCAGGAATACGCGATGCACGAGAAGGAGCAGATGCATCTGCGCGATCTCTCGGTGGTCGCCGTCAGATTGGAAAAAAAAGCCGCTGTAGCGAAAAGCAACTACACCCAGATTCTCGACCGGCTTAGCCAGACCAGCACGAGCAGCAAACTGGAAAAGATCCCGGTTCGTCCTCTCGACAAAGCCACCCCGGCGGGCGGCCCCTTCACGCCCAACCTCCAACTGATTGTGCGAAACTGCATCGTGATCGGCATCCTCGTCTTTCTCGTGGTGGCGCTGGGTCTTAGTTTTATCGACGATAGGATCAAGAGCGCCTGGGACGTTGAATCTTTCATTGGCTCGAGCCTGCTCGGGATCGTGCCCGATCTCTCCTCGATGAAAGACGACGAAAAATATTCGTTGGTCCTGAAGGGCGACGAGGCGGTCGGCACCGAATCTTTCCTCAGCATCTACAGCGCGGCGAAGATTCACTCCAAACTGGATTTTCCCAAAGCCATTCTGGTCACCAGCACCATCCCGGGCGAAGGCAAAACCTTGGTCTCCTGCAATCTCGCGGCGAGCTTTGCCCGACATGGGAAATCGACCCTCCTGATCGACTGCGATCTGCGCCGGCCGATGCTCCATCGCCACTATAAACAGAACAATAATACGGGAGTGATCGCTTGGTTTGAAAAGGGCGCTTCGTTCGAAGGCGACCTCGTGACCAATCCTTTGCTCGGGATCACCAAACTGGATAATAATCTTTCGCTCCTTTGCTCAGGTGGACGCTCTCGTTCGCCCACCCAGCTCCTGGAGGACCCGAAATTTGGCCAGCTAATCGAGCAGTTGAAACGCCGCTATGATCTGGTGGTGATCGATTCGCCTCCAATGGGAGCGGTGACCGACGCCACCTTAATTGCGGCGCGGTCGGACGAAGTGGTTTACGTCTGCCGTTTCAATCACGCCGCCCGAAAACACATTCGCCTCTACACTCGCGCGCTGCAGGACGGAAAGAACGAGATCCTCGGCATCGTCCTAAATGGTATGTCGACCCGCCGGATCGAGTATTATTCAAATTATCGATACTACCGCAGCTACAAAAAGTATTACGGTACGCAGGCATAAAGAGGCGCGAAACCTATTCCAGAATCGATTGATGGAGGGCCCGGCTCCGTCCGGGCAAATTGGGCGTTAAAGCCCGGACGGAGCCGGGCCCTCCGGTTAAAAGCCTATGTCAGCCGGGTGATCACAGTGGCTACGCCTTTGCCTAAACGGTGCTAAAGCCCAAACGCCAAAAAACCGCGGCATTCGCGGCGGACAGAACTCCGTTTTGAAAAGGGTGTAGCGCGGCTTCGGCTTGAATCCGCGCTACCACTACACGGGAGGTAAAGCGACCAGATCGCTCTACCTCCGCTCGCCCGCCCCGCTAGTGCCGCTTACCCCTCCCTCTCTTTTCCGTATCCATCGGAAAAGGACATCGGGCGGTCAAATCACTTGCCGGCCGGTTTCGCCGCGGGGCTGAGTCGCAGCAAAGCGACGTCGTGCGATTCGAGGTGAGCCTGGAACGGCTTGCTCGTGTCTCCCGCCGCCTGTTTGGCCCAGACATCGCGGAGGGTGTAGGTCTTGCCCTTCAGCACCCAGTTAAAGAGCTCCCATTCGAAAGTCAGATCAGCGGCCTTTTCGCTCGTGTTCAGCACGCAAAAGGCGAATTCACCGTTCTCCAATTCGCGGGCCCAGACTTCGATCGATTTAGCCGGCTCGGCCAAGACGCGAAAACCTTCTTTGCCGAGGGGATCCTGGTCGATCGCCACGACTTCTTTATCCGTCAGCAAGGCTCGAACTTCCTCCGACATGTGGCGCACATCGTTGCCCGCCATAAGCGGCGCCGCGATGATGGCCCAGAGCGCGAAATGTGCGCGGGATTCTGCAAAGCTCAGACCGCTGCGACCCACTTCCAACATGTCCGGATCGTTCCAGTGTCCTGGACCGGCATATTTCGCGATGCCATCCGGGCCCTGCGAGTTTTTCACCAGCTCGTATTGAAGATCGAGAATCCGTTTCCATCCCATTTCCCAGCCCTTCACGCCATTGTAAGAAGCATAAATATCCCCCGTCGTGCGCCAGAGGTGACCGACGTCTTTCGCCCATTCCCAGGGACGCGCTGTGCCCCACTCGCACAGACTGAATACAACCGGCCGACCCGCCGCATAAAGGCCATCGCGCATGCGCGTATACGCGTCCTTGGCGTCCGCGGTTCCGGCATTGCACCAGTCGTACTTCAAATAATCCACGCCCCAGGAAGCGTAGGTCCGGGCGTCTTGAAATTCATGTCCCCAACCGCCCGGATAACCGCCGCAGGTTTTCGTGCCCGCGCAGCTGTAGATGCCGAACTTAAAACCTTTCGAGTGCAACCAGTCGCCCAACGCCTTCATGCCGCTGGGAAATTTCACCGGATCCGCCACCAGCTCTCCCTTGGGATCGCGTTCGCGCAGAGACCAGGTGTCATCGATCACGATGTACACATAACCGGCATCGCGCATGCCGGATTTAATCATCGTATCGGCCGTCTCGCGGACGACCGCTTCGTTGATATTGCCGGCAAACGTATTCCAGCTGTTCCAACCCATCGGGGGCGTAAGTGCAAGGCCCTCGAATTTTTGCGCGAAGACAGACGCAGTCAGCGCAAGCCAAAGGAGAACAAAATTTTTCATAGAGAAGCGAGCCATGGTGAATCACACGTTAGAGTCAGCAAGCATGAGGGGTCCTTGCGTTTCGCAAACGTTAGAGTGCATAAGCGCGAGGTTGAGAAGATTTGAAAGCGAAAAAGGTGGAGGAGACCAGGTGCCCACCGAGGTATGCACAGAGGGGGAGGCGCCGCCGGTTGGGCTCTCGGTTGTTTCTCAAAACGGGGAAGAGCCGTTTCGGCTTTTCGCTTGGCTTACTTGCGTTTGGCCTCGTCCGCGGCGGAGATTCGCGTTCAGCCTCTCTTCCCCGCGTGCTCTCCTCGTATTTACCTTCCCACTTCAACCCGAAGAAACCCGTCACGCTGATCGCAGGACAGGGCCTCTACCCGGTCCTTGTGGCCCAGGCGATTCGACGGGCGGGCGTTCCCCTTCGACTGATCGCTTTCGAGGAGGAAACTCGCCCAGATCTGATCGATTCTTTTCCGGAAGAGGAACGGCGCACCTTGCTGGTCGGGCAGCTCGGCAAGATGCTGAAAACCCTGGAAGAATTCGAGGCCGGCTATGCGCTGATGGCCGGACAAATCACGCCGCGGCGGCTCTTCCGCGGACTGCACCCCGATTTAAAAGCGACGCGTATCCTGTTTTCCCTGAAGCGGCGAAACGCGGAGACGATCTTTGGGGCCATCGCCCAAGAGATCGAAAAGCTCGGTATTCTCCTTTTGGATGCGCGGAGTTTTCTCGATGACCAGATGGCCACGGCGGGATCCATGACGGGAAATCGTTTTCCCATCGATCAAGCGTATCTGGAGCACGGAATCCACATTGCCCGAGAATGCGCCCGACTGGATATCGGCCAAGGGGTGGTGGTTCGAAAAGGAACAGTCCTCGCGGTCGAGGCCTTTGAAGGCACGGACGAAATGCTGCGGCGTGCCGGCACGTTCAAAACCGACGCCGCCCTCTTCGTCAAAACCGTGAAGGCGAAGCAGGATTACCGCTTCGACGTCCCGGTTTTCGGGCAGCGCACCTTGGAAACCATGCGCGAAGCCGGCCTCACCGCCGCGGCGTTGGAAACTGGACGGGTGATCATTTTGGATAAACCGGCGGTGCTCACTCAAGCCCGCACCTGGGGCATTTCGCTCCTGGGGTTTAGCTGAGCTCAAGTCGGTCCGCCACCGACGGCGGAATCACGGTATCCAGATTCTGATTCAATCGAACCGACCGAGAACGAAAAACGTTCTTTTTGATGGGCGCTGCTCCACCGTCGCGTTCACTCCTTTTCGCCTTCGCTCCTTGCCGAGGTCTTCTCATCCCCGCTTGCGAATCCGGTCACCTCCACTCACTTTCTCCCCATGCATACCGACGTCGTCGAAGTCTTTGTGAAAGGGGTGATGCCCACGGCTAACGGCTGCGCGGTTTTCCTCGGGAACGATGACAAAACGTTCGTGATTTACGTGGACCATTCGGTCGGCAACGCGATCCAAATGACCCTAAACGGCGTGAAGAAGGATCGGCCTCTGACCCACGATCTGATCGGGCATATTTTTCTCGGGCTCGGCGTGAAGCTGGACTACGTGGTGGTCAACGACGTGAACGACGGCACGTTTTTTGCCCGCGTGCTGCTTCGGATGGAGAATGAGCTGGGGAAAAAGATCATCGAGATCGACGCTCGCCCCAGTGACTCCACCGTCCTCGCGCTCCAGCACAAACGCCCGATTTACGTCGCGAACAAAGTCTTCGATTCGGTCGACGATATGACCGAGATCCTGGAGCGCGTGCTCAAGCAGCAATCCGAAGAGGAAACGGACGAGGACGACGACGAGGGAGACGAGGAAGAGGACGAGTGAGCGGCAGGCCCTTTAAGCGGGCTGCTCCCTTTTGATTTCTCTCCTTTGCAGAAGTAACCACGCCTCCCTCGTATCGCCGGGCAGCGGAGAAAGATTGAAGATAAAGAATCCCGCGAAAGAGTCGCTGGTTCCTTTTTCGTCTCATGGTCTCGAACGCGTCTTCGTCTGCCGCCACCCCTCTTCCCGCGCCCATTCTTCCCGGGCAGCCCTTGACTGCGCTCGCCCCGATGCAGGACGTGACGGATCTGGCCTTCATGGGAGTCGTGGCTCACTACGGAGCACCGGACTACTACGTCACGGAGTTTTTTCGCGTGCACGCCATGTCGCGGCCCGAGCGGCACATTCTCCGCTCGATCGACGAAAACTCAACCGGCCGGCCGGTTTTTGCCCAGCTGATTGGCGAAGACCTTCAGCATCTCTCTCGCACCGTGACCGAGCTGCTCAAGCACCCCGTCGCGGGCATTGATCTCAATCTCGGTTGTCCCGCTCCCAAAGTTTATAAAAAGAACGTCGGCGGGGGCCTGCTCCGCGAGCCAGAGAAAGTCGGGGAAATTCTCGCTACCTTGCGTTCGGCCGTGCCCGGGTTGTTCACGGTCAAGATGCGTATCGGTTTTGAAGATACGCGCCATTTCGATCGCCTGATCGATTTGGTCAACGAACACCGAGTCGACCTTCTCAGCGTGCACGGTCGCACCGTGAAAGAGATGTACCGCAGCGAGGTTCACTACGACTGGATCGGCCGCGCCGTGGCACGGGCCCATTGTCCGGTTTTGGCCAATGGAAATGTCACTTCCGCCGCAAAAGCCGCCACCGTGGTTCAAGAAACCCGGGCCGCCGGCGTGATGATCGGGCGCCACGCCATTCGCAATCCTTGGATCTTCAAGCAGTGTCGCGAACAGTTCGCCGGAGGAACCGTCACGCCCGTGACCTTGGCCGACGTGCGAGACTATATAGAACGCCTGTATCGGGCCACTGCGCAGCCGGATATCCCGGAACAAGCGCACGTGAACAAGATGAAGAAATACCTCAACTTCGTCGGCCAAAGCGTGGATGCGACCGGGGCTTTTCTTCACGCCATGCGCCGGACGCAGAGCGAAGCGGAACTGTTCGCGGTCTGCGATCAACACCTGCTGGCCGAACCGACGAAGCCTTTTTCCACCGAGCCTTACCCGGGTGTGATCGCTCGACCGAACTGCGAAACCCCGAGCACAGACGCAGACGGTTGTTCGTTGGAATCGATCACGGCGTAGAAGGGCAGCACCCCAAGGCCAAATCCCAAACGCCAGACTGGCCTGCGCGACGGCGCTAACCGGGATGGAGAAAGTTGTATCCGAAATTCCTGACCGGGAAGATCGGGTGCCGGAGCTTCCGATCTCGGTCGAGCTGACGTTGGCTACAATAAACCGCGTCCTGCAGGGGTCGCCCTACTCCAGCCCTAGAATCTTGCGGCCTTCGCCAGAGATCATTTGCGGGGTCCAGATTGGATCCCATACGATGTGCACCTTCGCGAACTCCACGGTGGGCAACGCGGCGATTTTCTGCCGGGCATCTTCCGCGATGACCGGGCCCATTCCGCAGCCCGGAGCGGTCAGGGTCATTTTGACCTCAACCCGATGTCCGCCTGTATCCGTCTTTTCAACACTCAGATCGTAGACCAGCCCGAGGTCCACGATGTTGACCGGGATCTCAGGATCGAAGCAGGTTTTTAGCGCGCTCCAGACCGCGGCGTCGCTGAACGCTTCGTCGGAGACGGGCGCGGCGGCGATCGCTTCGGGTACGTATCCAGCAATGGCCGACACGTCTTCCGCCGCGATGCGAAACAGTCCGCGATCGGTGCGCACGGTGACATTGCCCCCGAGCGTTTGCATGATGGCCACCTCCGTACCGGCAGGCAGCGTGACCTTGTCCCCTGCGGGAATGACTGTAGCGGACGCGTCGCGGCTGAGACGAAAGGAGGAAGAGGTGGAAGTCATGGCAGTGCCTTGATCGTGAATGTGACTGACTCAGTTGACCTGCAGTTCGGTCGGGAGACGGGCGTAAAGGCCGTCTTGAGCATTGAACTGCTCCAAGGTTTTAGCCTCGGTGCGGACGCGGTCCAAAAGTTGGGAGACCACTCCGCCGCTCCGAGAAGAAGTTGGGCGCGCGGTGTTCATCGCTTCGGCGATCATCTCCGCGAAATCCCGCTTCCGCGGAAATTCCGTCAATCGGTAGTGTTCGCCCAAACCAGCGCGCTGCGCCGCGAAACGAATCGCTGCGTCGAGGCCGCCGATTTCGTCGACCAGCCCGAGCTTCACGGCTTCGTTGCCGGACCAGACTCGTCCTTGGGCGATCTCCTGCACCTTTTCACGGTCCAACTTTCGGGCATCAGCGACTTTCCCAATAAACTGGTCGTAGATCCAATCGACCATGTGCTGAAACACCGCCAATTCCTCGTCGGTTTTTGGACGCGAGACGGAAATGACATCGGCAAATTTTCCCGTCTTCACGCGGTCGAAGGTCACGCCGAAGTCGTTGGCCAGTTTTTGGACATTGAAAAGTATGCCAAAGACCCCGATCGAACCGGTGATGGTGGTGGGCTCGGCAAAGATCCGTTCGCCGTAGGCAGAAATCCAATACCCGCCGGAGGCCGCGTATGAACCCATGGATACAATGACCGGTTTCACCTGACGGGCCAATCGGATCTCACGCTGGATCTCCTCGGAGCCGCTGGCGGAACCGCCCGGGCTGTTGACGCGGAGCACGATCGCTTTGACCTCGTTGTCCTCGCGCAGTCGGCGAATCTCGCGGGAGAAACGCTCCGAGCCCACTTCGTCGAGTTCACCCCGACCATCGACAATCGCGCCTTCCGCGTAGACCACGGCGACCTGACCCTCCTTTGAGATTTTCACGTCCTGCGGGGCGATCTGCGAGTACTGAGCCAAGGAAACCTGCTTGAAAGGTTCTTTGGAATTTTTGCGGCCGGTCTTTTCTTTCAGCTCGTCCAAGACCGCGTCGCGATAAGCCACTCGCGTGACGAGTTTTTGTTTCAACGCCGCCGGTGCACGGATTATGCCTTCGGCGTCGACCAGAGCCTGAAATTGCTGCGGAGTGATTCCTCGTCCCGAAGAGACATCTTCCACCAGGCTGCCCCAGAGATCGTCCAGCAGCTTCTGAGTCTGCTCGCGATTTTCCGGACTCATATCTTTGCGGATAAACGGCTCGACGTAGGATTTGTATTTACCGACGCGTGTAACCTGAACCCCGATACCGTACTTCTCCAGCGCGCCAGTGTAGAACATCGGCTCCGTTGCCAGACCGGGCATCAGGATCATGCCAAAAGGGTCGAGCACGACCTCGTTTGCCACCGAAGCGAGGTACATGTCTCGCGTCATGGCCTGATCCAGAAACGCGATCACCGGTTTGCCCGCCGCTTTCACCGTGGCGAGCGCATCTCGCACCTCTTTCAGCGCGGCAAACCCACTGCCGTACCCTGAGCCGGCAACGTGTCCCGTGAGATAAACCCCGGCGATGCGATCGTCTTTGGCCGCCGCTTTGAGCGACCGGGTGATCTGACGCAGTTGCATGGTGTGAACTTCGTCGTCTCCGCCCAACAGCTTGGTCAAAGCCGTGCGATCAAAGGGCGGCGGAGCGTCGGTGATGTTGACCGACATATTAAAAACCAAATACGAGCCCTTCTCGAAGGCGACCGGCTTCTCCCGGCCGGCCGCGGCGAGGGCGATCAGCACCACCACGAGGAGGATGGAACCGCCGAGGAAGAAGAGCACCAAGGCCGTCAACGCCCCAAACATGGACGTGAAAAAATTCTTCATAATCCTCGCACCGTAGTCGGAAACGAGGGTTCATCCAGTGAAATCCGGTTCGGCGTGGGCTCCGGTTCGACGCGTAAAAGCTACGCAACGCTCCTTTGCAGAGGCAGAAAACCTGCTAGTGTGTCGATAAGCTAGGTGTCGATAGGGATTTGATGGTCAAATTATGAGCGAACAAAAAGAACTCCTCACCACGAACCGCAAGGCTCTCACGGTTAACTTGGACGAACCGAAGTACGGGACCTTTGCCGAAATTGGAGCGGGGCAGGAAGTGGCCCGCGTCTTCTTCCAAGCCGGGGGCGCCGCGGGCACGATCGCCAAGACCATTTCGGCTTATGACATGACGTTCAGCGATGCTATCTACGGCAAAGCTCCGCGGTACGTCTCGCGCGAACGCCTTTCGCTGATGTTGGAACATGAATACGCGCTCCTGATCGAGCGGCTCTCGGCCCAACGCGGAGATCGCACCACGTTTTTCGTTTTTGCCGACACCGTCGCCGCGCGTGGTTTCAAAGCCAATACAGAATGCCATGGCTGGATGGGCATCCGTTTCCAAACCGAACCAGGGGGACCGCCGAGCGAGATCATCCTCCACGTGCGGATGTGGGATAAAGAAAACATTCTCCAACAACAGGCGCTCGGCATCGTGGGAGTGAACCTGATCTACGGCGCCTTTTACTTTCGGGAGAACCTCTCCCAATTGATCCAATCTCTGGCCGACAATCTCGGCAGCGACCGGATTGAGATCGATATGTTGAAGCTCTCGGGCCCCGCGTTCGCGCAAACCGACAATCGCCTGACCTCGCTTTTCCTGGTCAAATTCGGTCTGACCAACGCGGTGATGTTCGGCCCAGGCGGCGAAGTCCTTCAGCCTTCCGAGGTGCTCTACAAGAAGGCGGTCTTGGTCGAGCGGGGCAGCTACCGGCCCGTCACCCATGTCAATGTCGATATGTTGAACTGTGCCTGCGCGCAGTTCGTCCAGGAGCCGCTGGTCAAGGGCAAGGATATCGTGGTCTTGATGGAGATCACGATGAACAACCTGCTCGCGACCGGAGACCTGAACGCGGAAGATTTCCTCTCGCGGGTCGATCTGCTGGGCGACATCGGGTTCACCGTATTGATTTCCAACTACCCGGAGTATTTCCGTCTCACGTCCTACTTCCGTCGATACACCAAGGAGATGATCGGCGTCGCGATGGGGATCAACAATCTCCTCGAGGTATTCAACGAGAAATACTACGAGCACCTCGAGGGCGGCATTCTCGAATCGTTCGGCCGGCTCTTCCGGAACGCGGTGAAGTTGTATATTTATCCGATGCAGCAGGCGGCGTATGACCGCTACCTCGCCAATTCGACCAACACGCATCCCCACATCGTCAACCATGCGTTTACCTCAGGGGTGTTGATCAGCGCGAAAAATCTCCAGGTTTCGGATCACTTGCGAAATCTCTACGCGCACTTGCTGGAGAATCACTACCTCGACTGCATCGTGGGCTTTGATCAGAAAATCCTCCACATCTTTTCTCGCGACGTCCTGGAACGCCTGAGAAACGGCGATTCGACCTGGGAACGGATGGTCCCGGAGCGCGTCGTCGAAGCGATCAAGAAGCGCCGGCTTTTCGGTTATCAACCGCCGAAGACGATCGAGGAGCCTGTGGTCGCGAGCAGTTGAGGAATGCGTGAAGCTCGGAAACGAGGCGCAACTCGCGCCTCGCAAAGGGCGTCACCTAGAAGTCGATTCACCCTCAGACTGAGGTGAGTTGACACGTCCCTCGGCGCTTGCGAGACGCATCGCTTCGCCCGATCCAGTATCCTCTTTTTCCCTACTGCAGCGCGGCGATGACCAAAAATAACAACGCGACCAGGCCAATCCCTCCGGCCAGGATGAGCCAGCCGATCTCGCGCGGCGGCACTTCATAGAGATATCTCCAGGGGTTTTGCGCGAAACGCCGTTCCGGCTTCTTCTGCGCCGCGGGTGACTGCTCCGCCAACTGAGGCGAGGCGAACAGGCGTTGCAGGACGTAAGCGGTGGGCGGCTTCAGCAGGTAGGCGTTGACCCCAAGCTCGGTCGTGCGGCGCGTGTCTTTGTCGTCCTCCGACGCGGTCACCACCACCACGTTGATCTTTTGCAGCTCGGGCTTGCTCCGAATAAACTCCAGCACCTCGATCCCGGATTTATAAGGCAGTTTTAGGTCCAGAAAAATCAGCCACGGGATCGGGAAACGCTCGCGGTCGGCATACTCATTCGCCCCCTCGAGGTAGGCGATGGCGGACCGGCCATCGCTGACTGAATACAAATTGTCATTCAGCCCCGCGCTTCGCATCGCGCGTTTCAAAAAGAATAAATCATCGCTGTTGTTCTCAACGATGAGGATGTCGCGTCGCCTCATTTGCCTCCGGTCCACGCCGGCAGTTCTACCCAGAAACGGCTGCCAGATCGGCCATCGGATTCGACGCCGACACGTCCATTCATTTTTTCCACCGCGCGCCGCACAATCGCCAGACCGATGCCGGTGCCTCCGTAGCGGTTGTCCGTATCCAAACGTTCGAACATCCCAAATATCTTTTGGTGATATTCCGGGCTGATCCCAATGCCATTGTCCTGAACATTGATCCGCACCAGATCGCCGGTCCGTTCCGACCAGACTCTGATCTGAGGCACAACCCCGGGTTTGACGAACTTCGCGGCGTTGCTCAGCAGGTTGGAAAAAACCTGAATGCAAAGCGACTCGTGCCCCGTCACCGGCGGCAAGGACTCAATCGTGATCCGCGCCTTGCCCGACTGCAGGTTGACGTATTCGCGCACGACCGACTCCAGTATCGATTGAGTGGTGACAGGCCCAAGCTTGACCTTGGTATTGGAGATGCGGCTGATCGCCAGCACGTCGTTGACCAGGCGCTCCATCCGCTCGCCATTCTCCACAATGCGTTCGAGGTAGCGCATCCCCTCGCCTTTCATCCTCGATCCATGATCCTCCACCAGGATCTCGGCGTAGCCCTTGATCGATCTCAGTGGGGCCCGCAAATCGTGCGACACCGTGTAGGAGAACTCCTCCATCTGGCTGATCGCCTCGCGTAATGACGCGGTGCGCTCCTCGACTTTTTGCTCCAGTTCGTCCGCATAGGACTTCAGCCTGGCCTGAGCTTCGGTCAAGGCCCGCTCGGCCTCCTTTCGTCCAGTGATATCGAAAAAAGTGATGATCACCAAATCGGTCTCACCGCTGGACGTTCGGACCAGCGTCGCGTTGTAGTTACCGATCCATACTCTTCCGGTGTCGCGGCGCCGCACCTGCATTTCGAAATTGCTCACCACCTCGCCGCGAGCCGCGCGGATCATGGGCCACTGTTCGCGGGGAAGCGGCGTGCCATCTAGCTGGCAACGTTCGATCACTTTCTCCTGCTCCTCGAGACTGGTCGGCATCGCCTCGAATGAATCAAATCCATGAATACGCAGCGCGGCGGGGTTCATGGTAAGAAAACGTCCGTTGCGGTCGGCCGTGATCACGCCCTCGACCATGCTGTTGATCACCGCCTCCAATTTGGCCAAGTTGATCTCCGCTTTGGCCTCGGCCGTGCGCAAGCGGGCCAAGGCTCGCACTGTGACGATCAACTCCTTGGGATCGATCGGTTCGGCCAGATAGGCATCCGCTCCCTCCTCCAGACTCTCCGCCGCGCCGCCCCGGACCGAGGTCTGCAGCACGGGAATGGATCGAGTCCCAGGATCGCTCTTCAACCGTTTGCAGATCTCCGATCCGCTCGTGCCCGAAACCCTGGTGCCGACGAGGATGACGAGAGGGCCCTGCCTGGCCAACTCCAGTCCCTGCATTTCATTCACCGCTTCCCGCACGGCCCAGCCCGCAATGACCAAGGTACGGGCCAGCAGGGAACGATTCGGCTCGTTATCGTCGATGATCAAAACCGCAGCTGAATTCGAAAGCGGCATCAGAACTTTGTAGTTATCGGTCGAATACAGGCGGCCAACTCTACCCCACTTCTTTCCGCGCCTGTCGGCTCTTCCCGTTCGGGCCGAGCGGGATCCCGGCGGTTTGAGGCGGCGAAGAAAAGAAGAGATGTATCCATAGGCTGAATATATCAGAGGCTCGATTATCCTTCGACCGACCGTGAAGGATGCAACGTGGAGAATATCCGGAGCACACCTAGGGGAATTACCCGTATTTTAGTGGGTGTAAGGCCGTGGGCTTGAGAAACTTACTAGGGTGTCTTTTTTAAAAGGACTCTTTGCCTACGTCCACTAATTGTCTATACAACTGGCATGATCTTCCTTCGCACCATCGAACGCCTGGGCGACGTGGAGGTTGGCAGCGGCTTCCCTTTTGCCCTGCCCCCTGTACGTGGGTTCCGGAAACTGGATATCACCTCGTCCGTTACGTTTTTTGTTGGAGATAACGGCACGGGAAAATCGACCCTGCTCGAAGCGATCGGCTTGCGCGCGAAACTGCATTGTGCGGCGGGTCATCCTCTTGAACACGATCCGGCCCTTGTCCCGATTCACCCGCTGGCTCGTTCGCTGCGACTCAACTGGTCGCCGCCCACCAAGTATGGATTTTTTCTCCGCGTGGAGGATTTTTTTGTCCACGCGCGCGAGCAGCGGAAGCGGAGCGAGCCGGCCGCTTCAGTGACAATCAATTTACAAAGCGAGTCCTCCGTCCTCACCGCTGAACCCGCGCCCGCTGTGCTGAAGGAAAAAGACGATTTCGCCGGCCTCTCACCAGGCGAAAGTTTTCTCCAATTTCTTCAAGAGCACGTCACACCCGGAGGCATTCACTTGATCGACGAGCCCGAGGCTGCGCTCTCTCCCCAACGTCAGTTGGACTTCATGCGGATGATGAAGTCAGTGGTGAACGAGAACGCGCAGTTCATCATCGCGACGCATTCGCCCATCCTCCTCGCCTACCCCGGCGCGCAGCTGCTGAGTTTTGACGACGGCACAATTTCGCCCGTGACTTACGACGAGTTGCAGCACGTCAACTTCACGCGAGATTTTCTCCGCGATCCCGAGCGGTATTTGCGGACGCTGTAACGCACGAGGATTTTTCGGGAGGTTTCGACGAGGCCGGAGCGCGCCCCGGGCGTCGCGGCAATCGACCGTCAATTGAAGGCGTGAGGCGCGAACCCCGACTCGAGAAAAACGAGATGGAGTTTTCCCCGTTTTCGTGTTCCCCCAACAGGGTTTCTTCATGCGTTTCACCAAATACCACGCTTTAGGCAACGACTACATTGTCTGCGATCCCGCGGACTTCCCCACCTGGGCTCCCGCGCCGACGGTCGAGCAGATCCGCGTGGTCTGCCACCGCAATTTCGGGGTCGGTTCCGACGGAATCCTCTGGGGTCCGCTCCCCTCGACCAAAAGCCAATTCGGTCTTCGGATCTTCAATCCCGACGGTTCCGAAGCGGAAAAAAGCGGCAACGGGCTGCGCATCTTTTCGCGTTATCTTTGGGACCAAGGACTGGTGAAATCACCCACCTTCACGGTGGAGACGCCGGGTGGACAGGTGCAGTCCGTAATCAAAGAGGGCGGCAAACTGATCACGGTCGCGATGGGCAGCGTGAGTTTTGACAGCGCTAAAATTCCCGTCGTGGGTCCGGTCCGCGAAGTGCTCAACGAGAAGATCACGATTCAAGGCCGCGAATTCACGTTTTGCGCCGCCACTATTGGCAATCCCCACTGCGTGCTTCCGTTGACGGAAATCTCGCCCGAGTTGGCAAAGCAGTATGGGCCGGACCTCGAGGCGCACTCGAACTTCCCTCGCCGGACCAACGTGCAATTTCTCAAGGTCCTCGATCGAAAAAATATTCAAATCGAAATCTGGGAACGCGGCGCGGGTTATACCCTGGCCTCAGGCAGCAGCTCTAGCGCCGCCGCCGCCGTGGCCCATCGCCTTGGCCTGGTCGATCGTTCACTCACCGTTCACATGCCCGGAGGAGAAATCGGGATCGAGATCGGCGACGGCTTTTCAATCATGATGACCGGCACAGTGAACAAAGTGGCCGAGGGCACGATGCATCGGGAGCTGTTTGCAGTGAAAGTTTGAATACGCCCGCGGACGCTGGGTTCGATTCAATAAAACTGCGACCCAAAAAATGCGTGAAATCGATTCGAGCCTAGGTCCACCGGAGGGCCCGGCTCCGTCCGAGCTTTTCCGTCCGCCCGCCCCGGACCAAGCCGGGTTTAGCGGATGAGGTTTTGAGAGTGAAACAGACTTGAGCTCGGCGGGCCCGGAAGCCCGCCGTCGTCATGCCTGGACGAATACGCCGGCGCGCCTAGCTCTTACTTTCCTTCGAGACGTTTGGCCAACTCGGCTTCCAAGGCGGGACCACGCAGGTCGGCCGCAATGATTTTGCCTTCTTGATCGAGCAGAAACGTGGCGGGAATGGAGGTGATCCCGTATTTGTGGATAAATTCGCTATCCCACCCCTTGCCATCGAAACGCTGGGCCCACGTCATGGCTTTCTCCTTGGTGAATTTATCCAGGGCCGCCTTGTCCTTGTCCAAGCTGATGCCGACGATTTCGAAACCCTTGTCGTGGTATTTCTGATACGCCGCAAGCACGTTGGGCAGTTCGGCCACGCAGGGCCCACACCAGGTGGCCCAAAAGTCGACCAGGACCACTTTGCCTTTGAATTTTGCCAACGAGAGCGGCTGACCCGCCACGTCGGTTTCTTGGAAATCCGGAAAGGCCGTGCCGACCGCGAGGGCAGACCTCGTTTTCATCGCTTCTTTTTGCTGCAGGATCGCCGGCAAGATTTTTTCTACGTTCTTGCCGATCTGCGTATCCGGAAAGCCACTCTGCAGCTGCTTGAACAATATCTCGCCCTGGTCGAAATTGTGGAAAACTTGGACGTACAGCATCGCCTTCATCAGGAGAATTTGCGCCACTTCCTCGGTCTTTTCTGTCGAGTGCGCCGCGAGGAGCGTATCGAACTCTTTTAATTCAGAGGTGAGCGCCGCCTCGGTGTTCGCGCCGGACTGTAACTTGGCCCGGACCTTGCCGACGAGCGCCTGAAGCTGGGTCTGAACCTCGCTCATGGGCGGTGGAGTGGGAGCCGCCGGAGCCGTCGGTGTGGCCGCGGTGGCAGGTGTGGCAGGTGTGGCAGGTGTGGCGGCGGCTGGCACAGCGGGAGCTTTTGGCGCGGCGGGCGCCGCGGCGGGTTCAGCTCCCAACGCAAAGCTGGAGAATGAAGTGAGGCCGACGGCTAGAACTGACCGAATCGATTTTTTCATTTGTGGGTAAATTTTGCGAACCGAGCCGCGAGGAGGGCTTCGACCCGCGTTTTGGAGAGTTTGACTTCGGCCGCGGCCAGACGCGGGCTGAACTCGAGGACCAAAAGGTGGTGCGGCTTCCAGAACGAGCTCACCATTTTGAAATCGATTGTGCCTGAGCCGATCGCTTGGTGGTCCTGCCCCTCTTTATTCACGTCGTGCAGGTGGAAGCCGATGAGGTGGGAAGCGTTTTTTTCCAGCTGCTGGCGATGGTTGAGCAACGCCAGGTTTTCTTTGATGTGCGCGTGGCCGGTATCGTGCCAATACCCCGCCGTGTGGGGCACGGGCAAATTGCCGAGCAAATCCTGGAAATCGTCATCGAGCGGCAGTTCTTCAAAACGCTCGCGATTCTCGAAGCCGAGCGCGACCCGTTTCTCCACCGCGTAGGCCCTGATCTCCTCGATGCTCTCCTTCACCCGCTCCCAATACGGAGTCATGGCGGTCAGGAGTTTCAGCAGGGCCTTGTCGCGAAGTTTTAGATACTTCTTGTCCTCCAGCAGGCTGCCTGGATGCCGTTCGGCGTAGGCGTGAAGTTTCCGCGCGGGGTTGAGCCAGAAAAAACGCGAACTGCCCAAGTGCAATACCAGGGCTCGGGCCTTCAATTGAGCCGCGAAATCGAGCGAGCGTTTGGTCTGTCGAACCCACTGCTCGTGCTCGCGGTTGTCGAGCGCCGAGGGCTCGAAAAGATTGGGTGCAGCCTGCGTGATCCCCGTCGGAAGCGGGCAGAAGTTATGGGTCGAACTGATCTTGATCACGCCTTCCTCAACCGCCTTCAGAATCCCCGGCACGAGCGTGATCCGTATCCCATGACTCAATTCCGCGTGGCTGAACCCCAGTTCGGCCATTTCGCGGAGCATCGCATAACCATCGGCATGGCGCGATGAGCACCAGCTGGTGGAAAGCGAAAGCGAGGGAGCAGCGGCCATTGCGTCAGATTCCAAGGTTAACCTTCGAAGTTGGGTTTAACCTTACAAGCAAGGTGCTCCGGAGGTTCCGAAACGCCAGAAAACAAAACGGCCGCGCCCCTTGCGGAGTGCGGCCGGAAAAAAATGGGCCACGCCTAGATAGAGATCAGCTCTCGTAACGCCGACGCAGCATCTGGGTAAAGGCAGCGACCTTATCCTTGCGGCGACGCTTTTCGCACGGCTTCTCGTAGTAGCGCTTCGCGCGAACACCTTTGATGATGTTTTCGCGGTCGAGCTTCTTCTTCATGCGGCGGAGCGCACGATCAACCGGCTCGTTTTTGCGGATCTTGATTTCAATAGACATGTGGGAAAACTGATTGGTAGTCGGAAAAAGGATTAAATAGGCAAAATAGAATTCGCGTCGTCAACGGTAATTTGCCCCTTTGAAAAAACACCCTTTTCCTCCCCCTTTCTCTCACCGTGCCGTCTGCTGACAAGAACTTCGTCCACCTCCACGTCCACACCGACTACAGCCTGCTCGATGGCGCGTGCCGAATCGATCGGTTGATGGACCGGGCGGCGGGGCTCGGGATGAACGCCGTGGCGCTCACCGACCATGGTAACCTCTACGGAGCCATAGAGTTCTACAACGCCGCCAAGGCCAAAGGGATCAAACCGCTGATCGGATGCGAAATCTACTTGGTTGAGGGTTCCCGGCTGGAAAAGAACGGGCGAGCGGAAGATGGAAAGAGCTACTACCATCTCGGCCTATTGGCCAAAAACCTGACCGGTTATCAGAACCTGCTGAAGCTGGTCTCCGATGCTCACCTGCGAGGTTTTTATTACAAACCGCGGGCCGATTGGGAAACTTTGTCCAAATACTCCAGCGGCTTGATTGCCTTCAGCGGCTGTCTCGCGGCCGTCGTGCCTCAACATTTGATGCACGATCGTTGGGAAGACGCACGCAAAGCCACCGCGCGCTTCGTCGAGGTCTTCGGTCGGGAAAACTTCTTCGTCGAAATTCAGGATCACGGCATTCCTGAGCAGCGGAAAATCATCCCGGGCCTGCTCAAACTCGCGGAGGAGTTTACCCTCAAGGTCATCTGCACGAACGATGTTCACTACGTTCGCGCCGAGGACTCCGGTCCGCACGACGCCATGCTCTGTATCCAGACTGGCTCGAAAATCGAGGAGGAGAACCGTATGCGTTTCGACAGTACGCAGTTCTATCTCAAGAGCCGGGAAGAGATGGAAAAGCTCTTCGCCGAGGTTCCGGAATCCGTCACGAATACCCAGCTGGTCGCGGAAATGTGCGACCTTTCCATTCCGTTTCCCAAGGGCAGCGAGCGGTATCCGCGTTACCCTCTTCCGGTCGAGGTCAAACTCGATCGCGCGACCTACCTGCACCAACTCTGTGTCGAAGGTCTGAAAAAACGTTACGGCGTCGACTATGCCGCGGTCGCCGCTCACCCCGTAGTGGCCGAACGGTTACAGAAACTCATCGTTCCGCCGGGACAGAAACCGCAGCCGCCCGACTACTCCGGCCTGGCCACGGACGAACTGCTCGTGCTTCGCATGGGCTACGAACTCTCGATCATCAACGTCACCGGCTTCGTCGACTATTTCCTCGTCGTCTGGGACTTCATCGACTGGGCGAAAAAACACGACGTCCCGGTCGGCCCGGGCCGCGGTTCCGGCGCCGGTTGCATGGCCGCGTATTTGCTCGGCATCACCAACGTCGACCCGATTCGTTTCGGTCTGCTCTTCGAACGTTTCCTCAATCCCGAGCGCGTTTCTCCGCCCGACTTCGATATTGATTTCTGCATGCGGCGGCGCGGCGAGGTCATCGACTACGTGCGCAAAAAATACGGTGACCAGTGCGTGGCCAACATCATCACCTACGGCACGCTCGGAGCCAAGATGGTGATTCGCGACGTCTCGCGGGTGCACAATCTTCCCTACGCCGAGGCCGATCGCCTGGCGAAAATGATTCCGGACGAGCTCAATATTTCCCTGGAGGACGCCATCGCCAAGTCGGCCGAACTCCGCGGCGAGGTCGAGCGCAACCCGGTCGCGAAGAAAATCGTCAACCAAGCCCTTGTATTGGAAGGAATGGTACGCAACACCGGCAAGCACGCCGCCGGGATCATCATCACGGATAAACCGCTCGACGACTTCGTCCCCCTGACCCTGCAGGAAGGCGATGTCACGGTGCAGTACGATATGAATGCGGTCGGCAAACTCGGTTTGCTGAAGATGGACTTCCTCGGTCTGAAAACGCTGACCGTGATTTCCGACGCGGTCCAAAACGTCCGACTCACCGCCAATCCGGAATTCGACATCGAGACGATTCCGCTCGACGACCCAAAAACCTACGAGCTGCTCAACATCGGAAAAACCGTCGGCGTGTTCCAGCTCGAGTCGAGCGGCATGCAAAACGCCTCCAAGCTCGTCGGCATTTCCAACATCGACGACATCAACGCTATTTCCGCGCTCTATCGTCCGGGTCCGATGCAGTTCATCCCCGACTACGCCCGCGGCAAAAAGGACCCCGCGGCCGTTCATTACCCGCACCCGCTGCTCGAGCCGGTCCTGAAAGAAACCTACGGCATCATCGTCTACCAGGAGCAGGTGATGGAGTGCACCCGCGTGATCGCCGGCTACACCCTCGGCGGCGCCGACATGCTGCGGCGCGCCATGGGTAAAAAGGACGCGGAAGCGATGGCGAAGGAGCGGGTCAAGTTCGTCGAAGGGGCGAAGAAGCACCACAACATCGAGGAGAAGAAGGCGAACGAGATCTTCGACCTGCTCAACAAATTCGCCCAATACGGTTTCAACAAATCCCACTCCGCCGCCTACGCCGTGGTGGCCTATCAAACCGCGTATTTAAAGGCCAACTACCCGGTGCAATTCATGGCCGCGGTCCTCACCGCCGAGCTGGGCAACGCCGAAAAAGTTTCCCACTTCATCGCCGAATGCGAGGCCATGGGGCTGCAGGTGCTCGGGCCTGATATCAACGAGTCGCGCAGTGATTTCACCCCCGTCGGCGCTAAAATCCGTTTCGGTTTGGCCGGCATCAAGGGCGTGGGCGAACAGGCCGCGCTCAACATCATCGCCGAACGGGACAAAAACGGTCCGTATGCGAGTTTCGAGGACATGGTGGCGCGAGTCGACGGCCGCGCGATCAACAAGCGCGTGCTCGAGCACCTCGCGAAAACCGGGGCCTTCGACTACAGCGGCGCCTCGCGGAAAAAGCTTTTCGACAGCATCGACTCCGCTCTCGCCGGCGCGGCCTCGCAGGCGCGCGACCGCGCGGCCGGGCAATTCAGTCTGCTCGATATGTTGGATACACCGGCGCCTCTCGCTCCCGGGAGGAAAACCGCAAACCCCAAAGGCCAGACGCCCAAGGAAGAACCGGTCGGCGACATCGATTTCACCCCCGCGGAAAAGCTGCAGTTCGAGAAGGAATTGCTCGGCTTCTACGTCTCCGGCCATCCGATGAGTCTCTACAATGGATTGGCTGAAGCGCTGGACACCTTTCCGGTCACTCAACTCCTCAGCCAGCCCGATCGCACGGAATTCCGCCTCTGCGGCATCGCCGGAAACATCGCGAAGAAACTCTCGAAAAAGGACAACCGCCCCTGGGCCGCGTTCACTCTCGCGACCCGCAAAGCCTCGATCGCGCTGAATATGTTCGCCGACGCCTTTGCGGCCTACGGCGCGAATCTCACCGAAAACGCCATCTTGCTCGTCCAAGGCAACATTCTGGTCAGCGAAGACGGCGCGCGGATCAACGTGAAGGAATGTTATCCGCTGGACAACTTCGTCACCGGCTCGGTGAAGCGGGTCACCTGGCTCCTCCAGCCCGATCATCCTCAACTCAACGATTTCCTTCGCCTCCTGCGCGACACCCTCAACAAGCAGGTCGGCGACACCAAAATCTCCATCGGTTTTGTATTCGAAAATCGGATCACCGCGCTCTCCGAAGCCAGCACCGCGTTAGGTTGGAAACTCAACGCCGCCCGCTTCCAAGAGCTCCAGTCCCACCCCGCCGTCGCCGGCATCGAACTCGAAACCAAGCGACTCGAAATCAAGGAAACCCGGCGCTGGGCGTCAAAAGGTGCGAAAGTGGGAAAGTGAGAAGGTGCGAAAGTACGTCAGCGCGGCTTCGCCCCACATTGATGGCCTAGCCGGTAGGGTTTCTTCATCTGTGACGCGGGAGCGGCAGTTTGAAGCTCAACGATTGGTTGGCAGTTGGTAGTTAGTAATACCTGTGGTTTTACCAACTGCGAACGACCAACTGCCGCACCTAAGTTCTGCCGTCCAACACCCGCCTCTTTGCAGCCTCCATCGGCAAAGGTCAGATACGGCGACGCCGCCGCTATTGCACTTTCGCACTTTCACACCTTCAAACTTTCACACTTTTTGCATGCCCGACTCCTCCACCCTCAATCACGCGGCTCGCGTGCTCACTACGGTCTCGCCTGAATTGCACGCAGACGTCGCTCTTCGGCGCTACACCACCACGGTGCGCAGCCTCGGCGCGCGGGAGAAACGGGCCGTCAGTCAGGCGGTTTTCGCCTATTTTCGCTGGATCGAATGGCTCGATCCGAAGGCCTCTCAACAGAAGCGGGTGGAACAGGCCTGGGCGATGCACGAGCGTTTTCGGCAAAATTCTCACAGCGTTAAGGCCGAGGCGCTGGCCGCCCTCGCCGTGCCCACGTGGCTGCGTGAAGAGGTCAATCTGCCGGTGGAATCGTTGCGCCAGCTCCAGCGTGAACCCGTTTTGTGGATACGCGCGCGGCCGGGGAAAGCCCTGGCTCTGGCTAAGGCCTTGGGAAATTGCGAACTCGCTCCTGAGGTGCGCCCGACGGTTCAACCACTGACTGCGCTACGCTACACCGGCACGCAGGACTTGTTTCTCACCCCACAGTTTCACAACGGAGAATTCGAAATCCAGGACCTTGCCTCCCAGCTGGTCGGCCACGCCTGTGCCCCGATTCCCGGGCAAACCTGGTGGGATGCCTGCGCGGGCGAAGGAGGCAAACTGCTGCACCTCGCCGACCTGATGGTCAACAAGGGCGTGATCTGGGCCACGGATCGTTCGGAACGCCGCCTCCAATCCCTCAAGCGCCGCACCGCGCGAGCAAAATTGTTCAACTACCGCGCCGCACTCTGGGACGGCTCGGGGAAACTGCCGACCAAAACCAAGTTCGATGGCATTCTGCTCGACGCCCCTTGTAGCGGCGTGGGCACGTGGCAGCGCAATCCCCACGCGCGCTGGACCACCACGCCGCGCGACGTGGAAGAGCTCGCCGCGGTCCAACGCCGCATGTTGGACGCCGTCGCCGGATCGCTCAAGGCTGGCGGCAGGCTGATCTACTCCGTCTGCACCCTGACCCGGAGCGAGACGACCGACGTGGTGAAAGCCTTCAGCGCCGCTCACCCCGAACTCGAGCCCGTATCCGTTTTCTCGAGCAACGAGCCGAGCGCCCCCGCACTCACCAGCCCCGCCTGTGCGATCGGAGAAACGGATACGTTTGCCGAAAGCGCCGTCACGCTCTGGCCTCACGAACTCAACGCGAACGGCATGTTCATTGCCGCCTGGCGGCGGCGAAAATAAGTTGTAGCCGGGGGCGTTGACCCCGGTGTATTTAGTTTTCCCATCTTGCTCCGGGGTCAACGCCCCCGGCTACAACCGTTCACGTCTTGCCGAAAACCGCAAAGATCTCGTCGGCCACGGTCCGCGCTGATTTCAACGATCCCATCGCGGTCGTCCACTACGCGCGAGCGGCTCACTTTTTGGGCCTCTGGAAATCTGAGATGCTTTTGATCGACCGATTTTTTCCCGATCGATCGGCCTCCCTCCTCGAAGCGGGCTGTGGCGCAGGTCGGGTGACGGTCGGGCTCTGGGACATGGGGTTTCGAAAAATCACCGCCTTCGATTTTGCCGAAGAGCTGGTCGACCAAGCGCGAACGCTGGTCGCCGACCGCGGCGCCGACGGTATCCAAATTTTCCATGCAGATGCGACGCAGCTGTCAAAATCCGAGATCGGGCGAGGCGTTCCGGCGAGCAGCGTTGGCTCCCGCGCGGCGAAGACGTCTCGACCTGCCCTCGCTCGCAAAAGAGAGAAGAGAACAAAAACCTCGGCCCAGTCGCGTTTCGATGGTGTCCTTTTCATGTTCAATGGCCTGATGCAGATTCCCGGCCGGGCGAACCGTCGAGCGGCGTTGAAAGAGCTCGCTCGTCTTGCGCGGCGCGGCGCTCCGATTCTCTTCACCACCCATGATCGCAATTCCACTCCGTTGGAGCAGGCCCTCTGGTTAAGTGAGGCGCGGCGCTGGTCCGAAGGCCGACAGGATCCACAACTCGTGGAATTCGGGGACCGCTATTTCAGCGATGAATCGGGTCGTACCTTCATGCATTTGCCCGACCGAGAGGAGATCTTGGGCGACCTGAAAGCATGTGGTTGGAAACACGAATTTGATTCGCTGCGCCGCGACCTGACCAAAGAGTCGCGCGCCGTTCAGGATTTCTCCGACGAGTGCCGCTTCTGGGTGGGAAGGAAAGAGTGAAAGCAGAAGTCAGAGGTCAGAAGTACGAACGCTGTCCTCTGACTTCTGACGTTTGGCCTCTGTGCCCTGATTTCTGACTTCTGATTTCCCCTTTCTGTCTTCTGACTACTGGCTTTCGATCTAACTTCCGACTTCTGTCCTCTGACTTCTGACATCCGTCCTCTGATTCTGCTTCGTACATGGCGTTTCCCAAACCTCCCGCGATCCTCAGTCAACGTCAGCTCAGCGCAGCCGAACTCACGAGCGGCTCGCCCGACGCGCTGCTCCGCATCTACGCCTGGATGCACCTCGCGCGGACGAGCGATAATCGGATTCTCGATCTGTTTCGCCAGGGGCTGATGCGCGGCACGGTCACCGGCGGACAGGGCAACGAAGGCCTGATCATTCCGCTCGCCCTGCTGGCCGACAAAGCAATCGACGTCGTCTCGTTCACTCACCGCGGGCTGGGCGGTCACTTGATTTGGAGCGATCATCTCTGCGATCACCTCAATCAGTATTTGGCCAACGCGCTCAGCCCGACCAAAGCGCGCGAGGGGAACGTTCACCACGGCGATCCGAAAAACCGTTCCCTGCCAATGATCAGTCATCTCGGCGCCATGCTTTCGACCGTGCTGGGTTGCACGGATTCGCAACGGCGCTTTGGTCGTCCCGCGGTTGGATTCACGTTCTTCGGCGACGGTGGTTCGAGCACGGGAGACATCCATGAGTCGCTCAATTTGGCCGCCCTCCTCTCGCTGCCGATCGTCTTCGTCATCGAGAACAACGGCTACGCCTACTCTACGCCTGCCTCCGAGCAGTATTCCGGAGTTGAGCTTTTTCAACGGGCCGCGGCTTACGGAATCGACGGTTTCGCGATGGATGCGACCGACGTCGAAGTCTCCGCGCGCACGCTGGCCACCGCGATCCAGAAGGTCCGCGAAACCTCCCGCCCTGTGCTAATCGAGGCCAAGGTTCTCCGGCTCCGCGGTCACGCCGCGTATGATACGTGTGACTACCTCAAACCGGGAGAAAGCGAGAGTTTCGTCGCCCGCGATCCGGTGCCCCGTTTTCGCCAACGTCTGCTCGACGCCGGTCATGGTCCCGCGATCGAGGCGCTGGAAAAAGAGCTCAGCGCCTACGTGGAGCAGTGTATCCAAATTTCCTTGGCGGTCCCCCGCCCCGCCCCAAACGGCCTAGAGAACGAGGTCTACGCTCCGTCCGGTACCGGCTTCTCCTGGGTCCCATCGCTCGACTCCGATTCCGCGCACGCCTCGGCCGCGCCGGAGCACCTGACCAGCGCGCAAGCACTCAACCGCGGGCTGCGCAAAATTCTCCAGGAGCGGAGCGAGTCCATCATTCTCGGCCAGGACATCGGCACTTACGGCGGCGCCTTCAAGGTCACCGAAGGTCTCCTGAAGGATTTCGGCCGTAGTCGCGTCTTCAATACACCGTTGGCCGAAAGTGCCTGCACCGGCTATGCCATCGGCTTGGCGGTCAATGGCCACCGGCCGATCGAGGAGTTTCAATTCGCCGACTTCTCGACCGAAGCCGTGACCCAGATCACGCAAAATGCCGCCACCTTCCATTTCCGCGCCGGCGCCTCCGTCCCCCTCGTCCTGCGGTTGCCCTGCGGCGGCGGACTGACCTTCGGCTCTTTCCACTCGCAGGAATTGGAGTCGTTTTTCCTCTCGATCCCGGGGCTAAAGGCGCTCTATCCGAGCACGCCGCAGGACGCCTTCAACGCTATTCTCGCCGCCTACGAGGAGAACAATCCCGTGCTGCTCTTCGAACACAAGGGGCTGTATCGGCGGGGTAAACACGCGGTCGGCTGGGATCCCAACTTCCGCGACGTCTGGAAGCCCAAGCTCCTGCGCTCCGGCGACTATGCCACCCTGGTCACTTATGGAGAGATGGTTCACCTCGCGGAGGAAGCGGCCCAGTATTTTACCGACGAATACGAACGCTCCTTCGACCTTTTCGATCTGCGTGGACTGGCTCCCCTTCAGCTCGACGCCATTCGCGAATCGCTCACCCGGACTCACCGGCTGATCATCCTGCACGAGGGACGTCGGACCCACGGCTTCGGAGCCGAGCTGGTTTCCCGCTTGGTCGAGGAACTTTTCTTCGCCCTGGAGGCGCCGCCTTTGCGTATCACTTCGTTGGATATGCCCGTGCCCTTCGCGCCCGAATTGGAAGCGGCGTATCGACCCAACCGTGACAAGATCATCGAGCAGATCGCCAACTGGATGGGCTGACCGGAATCCTTGGTTTTTCTCCCCCGTGCCGACCGCCAAATCTCTCCGCCGCAAACCAAAGGTCCGGGCCTCCGCCTGGGCCCGGATCCGTCTTTTCGCGATGGACGTCGACGGCATCCTGACCGACGGGACGCTGCGCATCTCGTCCGATGGGAGTGAGACGAAAATTTTCTCCGTTCTCGATGGGATGGGCCTCACTCGCCTCGCGCGCTCCGGCATTGCGACGGCTTGGATTTCGGGACGGCTTTCCGGCGCCACCACGGTGCGCGCCCAGGAGTTGAAAATTCCGCACCTCATCCAAGGCCGAACCGATAAAAACGCCGCGCTTCAAGAGCTCGCCGCGCAACTCAGTGTGGCCTCCGAGGAATGTGTTTACATGGGCGACGACGATATCGATGCGGGCGCGATCGATTGGGCCGGCATCGGCGTGAGTGTGCCCTCGGGCATGCCCGCTGCCTTGGCCGCGGCGGATTACGTCACTGCCCGTGCGGCAGGTTTCGGCGCGGTGCGAGAGATCTGTGAACATATCTTGGCCGCTCGGGGTCACACCTTTGTCCCGTGAAATTTTTTCTCCTCTCCAAGAACGGCTTTACCGCCGGTTGGCTCGCTCGGTCCACGGGTTGCTCCGCAACGCCGCCCTCCAAAAATCAAAGCGCTTCGCGCGACCTCGTTTCGCCTTTGAGATTTGGCAGTGGGCGTTTGCCCAAACCCACGAAATTTCTCTCCGTTTCTGCTCTCGAAGCTCTCGCCCTTTCGGCTCTCACGCTGCTGACCATCAACCTTGCGACCCCGTCCCTTTTTGGGGCCGGTGTCTCCGGCTTTAATGCTCCGGTGAAAAAGTTTCGCCTGCCCTCGTTCAACGAACAGGGCTTCCGCACCAGCCTGTTGGAGGGCGATGAAGCAACCATGATCAGCCCAAGCCAAATCGACATGCGCGAGATGCACCTCACGCTGTTCAGTGGCGACGAGAACAACCGGGTCGAAACCACCCTTCTTGCTCCTCTAGCCACTGTTCGGCTCCTCGATCAAAATCAGATCGCGGTCGAGGGCCCCAGTTCCGTGCGGTTGGTCAGGAGCGATCTCGATGTCGCGGGTGAAAACTGGTCGTATCGTCACGCCGATAAACGACTCACCATCGGCAAAAAAGTGCACGTGGTCATTCACGCCCAGCTCGGCGACATTCTCAAATGAAACTCTCTCCTTACGTAGTTCTTTTTTCCCTACTAGTCGGCACGCCAACGGCCCGCGCGCAGCCGGCCTCGCCCGCGCCCGCGGGAGGAAAAGACCTGATTACCTCGCCCCAATCCGTCACCGTTCAGTCGACGGACATCTCAAGCGACAAGGTGGAAATGTGGAGCACTGATACCGAAACCCGGGGAATCTTTTCCGGTAACGTGATCGTGATCGGCAACAATCTCAGACTGACCTGCGACCGTCTCGAGATCATCGCGACCAGTATCGGAGACAAGACCGTGACCGTAGGGACGCTGGAGAAATTCAAGTACCTGCTGGCCTCAGGGAAGGTGAGGATCGTGCAAGGGGATCGTGAAGCGACCTGCGGCCGGGCCGAAGTTTTCCCCCGAGAGAACAAGATCATCATGACGGAAAACCCGATGGTGGTGGATCATGGCAGCGAGTCGACCTATGTCGGCAGCCAGCTGCGACTCTTTCGCGGTCAACGGCGAGTCGAGGGCGATGATGTAAAGATGACCTTCCCCCCGATCAAAGACTTGGGTTTTGATAAAAACGAACCAGCGCCGAAAGCAGAGGACATTAGGCCTGCGCCGGTTTCTACTCCGCCCGCTTCGGGCGAACCGGCCAAGACCCCGCAACCACCAGCTCACAAATGAGCGTCGCCCCTTCCGCCCCATCCACGCCTTCGGTTCCCAAACCCGCATCCTCGGCTCCGGCCAAGGAGGTCGCGGAAATCCGGACGCGCAGCTTGGTCAAAGTCTACGGTGAGCGCACCGTGGTCGCGGGGGTGGATGTCCACGTCAAAGCCGGCGAGGTCGTGGGCTTGCTCGGTCCAAACGGTGCGGGAAAAACCACTACATTTTACATGATCGTAGGTTTGGTCCCTGCGAGCAGCGGCCAAGTCTTCATCCACTCCGAAGAAGCGACGCGGCTCCGGATGCACGAGCGGGCCCGCCTTGGTGTGGGCTATTTGCCGCAGGAGCCTTCGGTCTTTCGGCGACTCACGGTCGAGGAGAACATCCTCGCGATCGTCGAAACCCTTGGCCTGCCCCGGCGGGAACGGCCCGCGCGGGTGAAACAACACCTCGAGGAACTCAGCCTTACCGCGGTCGCGAAACAAAAAGCCTTCACCCTTTCCGGCGGCGAGCGGCGGCGTTTGGAGATCGCCCGCGCGCTCGTGACCCAGCCGAAATTTCTGCTGATGGACGAGCCCTTCGCCGGCGTGGACCCGATCTCTGTCGCCGAGGTGCAGAAAATGATTTTGGCCCTCAAACACCGTGGTATCGGGATTCTCATTACCGACCACAACGTGCGCGAAACGCTGCGGATCGTGGACCGCGCCTACATCATCCGCCAAGGGAAGGTGCTGACCGAGGGCACGAGCGAATTCTTGATCAACGACGCGCAGGCCCGAGAATTTTACCTCGGCAAGGATTTCAATCTGTAGGCGTGCGTCACCCCGGGTTTTGGTTAGGCCTCCACCGTTCTGAAGGTGGGGCGAACCGCTTAGCGCGCCATAGCCTTGGCGACAGCGGGTCCCTGGTAAGCCATGTTGAATACGGCTCGGCAGGGACGCCTCGCCCTACCTTCCATGCCGCTTTGCCTCGTTTCCAGAGCTTCCATGCGAGAACGATTCAAACTGGGTCTGACCCCTCTCTGCGGCTTGCATGGCTTTAAGCTTTAAGCGCCAGCGGGCTCGGCCCAAGCTGCCTCCGTCCTTTCCCAGCCAATCGCCGTCCTTTCTCCATGCAAAAAGCCATTCAGGGCATTACGATCGCGCACTTTTTCGAGACCTATAAAGATAAGCTGAAGCTCGAGCTCGTGACGGGCGAATCAGGACTCCATCGCTTGATCCGCGAGGGAAGCATCAATCGCCCCGCTCTGGCCCTGACCGGTTTCTTCAAGTATTTCGCGAACAAACGTATTCAGGTTCTGGGTGCAGCGGAGATGACTTATCTCAAGACCCTGACTCAGCCGCGTCAGATCGAGATCATCAACGAGATGGCCGACCGACAGATCCCCTGCCTGGTGTTGACCCGCAATTTCAATCCCACCCAGGCCATGCTCGCCGTCGCTCAGGAGCGGAATCTGCCTCTGTTCCGTACCCCGCTGATCACGATGAACTACGTGAATCTGGCGACCCTTTGTATCGACAACGAATTCGCCCCCGCCACCACCGAACATGCCACCACCCTCGATATCAAAGGCATCGGCGTCCTCCTCCGCGGCACCAGCGGGGTCGGCAAAAGCGAGTGTGCGCTGGCCTTGATCGAACGCGGCCACTCGCTCGTGGCGGACGATCTGACCGTGATCAAACTCCTCGACGAACGCGAACTGATGGCCACCTCTCGGGCATTAAACCGTGGATACATGGAGTGCCGCGGCATCGGCATCATCAACATCGCCGAAATGTTCGGGGTGAAAAGTATTCGGGTGGAGAAGCGCATCGACATGGTCGTTTCTCTGGTGGAATGGACGCCGGAGGTGATCGAAGAACGCACCGGCCTGGAGGAAAATTTCTACGAAGTCCTCGGCCAAAAAATTCCTCATATCGTCCTCTACGTTCGCCCCGGTCGCGACATGGCTCGCTTGGTCGAAGTCGCGGCCTTGACTCAGGCCCTGAAGAAGATGGGCCACGACCCAGCCAAGGATTTCAACGACCGCCTGATCGCCTTCATGACCCGCCAAGCCGAGCGCCCGGAGAAAACGATCCGCCTGGCGGATACGGATGAGCGCTGAGCGCGGGATCAAAAGGTAGGGCGGGGACTCCGCTCCCCGCCGGCCTTTACCAAGCAGATCGAGCCCGGCACCCAGCGGAGTGGCCGCCCTACCTTCTTAAGCGCTGGTTTTTGGAGTTTGGACCTTTGGCGTTTGGAGTTTTTCCGCGGTATTCACCCCCTGCTAGCTGCTGATCAAGTTCTGCCGTAAAAAGATGGATCCTCCCGACGATCCCCTTCAGCCTGTGCCCTCCCATGAGTTCACCCTCCCGGTCGGACGGCCGACGTTCTGATCAGCTTCGCTCGATCACCTTTGAAGCCAATATTGCGCCGAATGCCACCGGGTCCGTCCTGGTCAGTTTCGGCCACACCCGCGTGATTTGCGCGGCGACCATCGAACCCAAAGTGCCGACCTGGATGCGGCAGCAAGGGATCAAGGGCGGCTGGTTAACCGCAGAGTATTCAATGCTTCCGTACAGCACGCATGATCGAAAGCAGCGCGACATCTCCAAAGGGAAAATCGATGGTCGGACGGTGGAAATCCAGCGCCTGATCGGTCGCTCGCTTCGCGCCGTGGTAGATCTAATGAAATTGGGCGACAACACGCTGTGGATCGACTGCGACGTGCTTCAAGCCGATGGAGGCACCCGCACGGCCTCCATTACTGGCGCCTATCTGGCCACGCGCCTGGCGGTCCAAAAGCTGCTCGATGATAAAAAGCTGGCGGAGAATCCCGTGACCGATTCCGTCGCTGCCGTTAGTGTCGGGGTTTTTCAAGGACGCGAGCTGCTCGATCTCTGTTACGTCGAAGACAAAGACGCCGAAGTTGATTTCAACATTGTGATGACCGGCAAAGGCCAGTTTGTCGAAGTCCAGGGCAGCGGAGAAGAAGCAACCTTTTCCTACGAGCAGTTGCAGAGCCTGATCGGGATGGCGCAAAAGAGCCTGAAGGACCTTGCGGCCCTCCAAACCGCCTTCTTGACCAAACAGCTCCTGGGCTCGTTTAAACTCTGAGAACCTACTTGGCCCACCGCTTGCTCCTTCACCGCTAAACGTTTGCTATGAAATATCCCAAGATCGCTTTCTTTGCGCCCCTCACGGTGTTGTTTGCGTCCGTCGCCCAAGCCCATCCTGGGCACGACGGGCACGAGCTAGTATGGGAATACTCCGGCGGCCATGTCCATTTGGCCTGGTTGATCTGGACCACCATTGCCGTCCTCGCCGCGAGCAGTTTCTACCGCTACGCGAAAAAACAGGGGTAAGGCGCTATCGCCACGTTGGACGGTGGAAACCGGCCCAGCGTTTTTGAGGGGCCAGGTTTACCCATTGCCCGTGTTACATTTTCCTCGTCTCACTCGCCAACCGAGGCATTGCGACCGAGAGAATGCGTCGGAGTTCGCGTAGGGTTCGGCGCAATACATCGCCATCCGGGGCCACGAGCTTGAGGCTATAGCTCACGGGTTTCCCGCGGAGGCGGCTCACTCCGATCCACACACCTGAGCCGTGCAGCGCTGCGACCGCGGGGCGCCAGAGGTCTTCCTTCTCGAGGTGGGGCGAGGCCATCACCACATTGCAGAAACCCGCGCCCTCTCCACTGCCCGCTAATTGCGCGAGGGCTTTTAGCTCCGCTCCACTTTGGTCGAATCGCTCTCGGAGGATCAGTTCATCCGCAATCTGGATACGCAGCTCCAAACAGAACCGGCTCCAGGCCCAGGTTTCTCCGCGCGCGATGCGCCCAGGCAAGAGCAGGTCGGCATAGAAAAATTCGGCATCGATCGCGGCCTGAATTTCGGTGACCTGCCTGAAGCTGGAACCGCGATGTGGGACGAGCGGTTCAGGCAAGACATCGAGCCACCCGCGACGCTGCACCTCGAAGCGCTGGCGGGATTCCGCGGACCCTATGTCCATCTGGAAAATCCGGGTCGCACTGGGCGTGGTGACGAGCAACGCGGCCTCGGGTCCAACCGTGATGTCGGAGCGCAGCGTATCGCCGGAGAGAATACCGGCGGTGGGATTGACCACTTGGACAATCAACACCTGTCCATCCCAATACGGTTTGCTGAGGTGGTACGGAGCGCAAAACGATTGACGCCCCAACACCGTTCGCCCCTCCGCGCGCGCTTCGGCCGAGAGGGAAAGGTGGCCGGAAAAAGTGCTCACAGGATTGGGTGTAGGCGCGGTGCCCCCACCCCGCGACGCGCGTCAGCGCGCAACCGCCTTGCTCGCCACGGTCCTTCGCGGGGTGGGGGCACCCCGCCTACATTATTTCTTTCGCCCCGGTCGTTCATTTCGCCACCGCGAAGAGCACCTCGCGCTCGATCCAGGCGATGACTTGGTCGAGGTTGTGCTCGCGTTTCAGGTCGCAGAATAAAAACGGCCGCGCTCCGCGCTGAGCTTTAGCGTCGCGGTCCATCACTCCGAGGTCGGCCCCGACCAGCGGGGCCAGATCGATTTTATTGATGATCAGCAAATCGCTGAAACGAATCGCCGGCCCGCCTTTTCTTGGAATTTTATCTCCTTCGGCCACGTCGATCACATAGATAAACGCGTCGACCAGCTCTGGCGAAAAGGTGGCCGAGAGGTTGTCTCCCCCACTCTCGACCAATGTGAGCTGAAGATCGGAGAACTTCGCTTCCATCGTGCGCACCGCTTGCTCGTTCATCGTCGTGTCGTCGCGGATCGCGGTGTGGGGACAACCTCCTGTCTCCACTCCAGCAATACGCTCTGGGGGCAAGGCTCCGTTGCGCGTGAGGAACTGCGCGTCCTCCATCGTGTAGATGTCGTTGGTCACCACCGCCATCGAGTAGCGATCGCGCAGCTTCTGGCAGAGCTTGAGGCAGAGCATGGTTTTACCCGAGCCGACCGGCCCACCGATACCAATGCGAGGAGGACGAGAGTTAGACATGGTAGAACAAATACAACGAGTACGGAAGGAACCACTAATGAACACTAATGGGCACTAATACATTATTTTAGAGGGATCGAATCAGTGTCTATCGAGTGTTCATTAGTGGTTCCTTCTGCTCAGGAAATAAATAATCGCGCATCCGCGGTTTCGTGGCGCGCCGCGGCGATGTCCAGCCAGGGATTGAACCAACCGATGTCTTCGAGCTGCACGGCAAGGGCAGCGTCGATGATGCGGGGGGCTTCGCCGAGCGTTTCGGTCAGCAGTGTCTGGCAACCGTTTTGACCAATCCGCAAGAGCTTCATCGCCGCCGCCACGAGTGACGCGACTGACCCGTAAAAAACCGAAGCGAGGACGGCCTCAAGAGGCGCGCCGTGAACGCGGCCCTCGAGCGCGGCCGCGATCGCTGGAGAGAGAGGCCACTCGTCCTGCTGAGCCCGACGCAGAAACATGACCGCCAGCGGATGCGGTTGAAGGGCCGCAGCCAACTCCACGCGCTGCCGTCCGATATTCTCTGCGGCGAACCGAGTCTCGCGCGCCGTTTTCAACGCGGAACTCAACACGCAGATCTCGCCGAGGCGGTCCCAATCGGGCTTTTCCAACGCCCGCCAGGCGTGGGCCGCAAGTGGGAGTTCGCTTTGCCTCAGCGACGGTAGCACCGAACCGAATACAAATCCACGTAACGTGGCTCGATCGTGGACAACGTTTTCCTGGGCCAGGCCTTCGAGGCCAAACGAGTGCGCGTAAGAACCGGTGGGGTAAAAAGAATCATTCAGTTGAAGAACGCGCGTGAGCCAAGCGGCCGTCGATGTAGTTGGTTCATCCATACGCGACCGGATCAATGCTTATGACTGGAGCCGAGCTCTTGAGCGGAGGGCTCGATGGGATCGCCGCGAACAAAGCGTCCCGGTCGGAACACCGCGGTGGTCGCGGTGAACGGCACCTTGATGCGCTCGAGCAGTTGCCGCGTCGCAGGATCGTCGGGCGTGAGCATGCGCGTGGATTCAGCAGAGAGTTCCAGATGGAGATTACCTATGGCCCAACCAATCCCCGCCGCAGCCGCGGGGGTGACAGTGAGCGCAATCTCCAAGACTGGTTCAGGTTCTTGGACGATGACATAACGCTTCCCCTCGCCTTCCCAGATGGTTTGCTCGGGTTTCAACGGCATTTCCAACTCGAAGCCAAACTCCACGCCGTCGTCCGCGATTCCACGCCAGAGCCGTTTCGCCAAGCGCAACCGATCCACCCGAAGAGCGATCGAGGGAAGCGAGAGATTCGGCTGAGCCAGCGGCGCCCGAACGATGGTAATCATGATCGGTTGTAGCCGGGGGCGCCGACCCCGGTGCCTTGAAAACCGGATACACCGGGGTCGGCGCCCCCGGCTACAACGGCCGTGTGTTTGCTCAAAACAGGAAATACCGCTGCGCCATCGGGAGCACTTTGGCGGGTTCACAGGTCAACAAGCGACCGTCCGCCTTGACCGTGTAGGTTTCCGGATTCACTTCGATCTTAGGTAGTGCGTCGTTCAATACCATGTCGCGTTTCGAAATTTTCCGAGTCGATTTGACCGCTTCAAGACGACGGCGCAACCCGAGGGACTTCAACCTGCCTTGAGCCAAAGAGGCTTGGCTGACGAAGGTCACATTCGTCGAAGCCAACGCTCCGCCCGCGGCGCCGAACTGCGGGCGATAAAAGGTCGGTTGTGGAGTGGGAATCGAAGCATTTGGGTCGCCCATGTTGGCCCAAGCAATGAAGCCGCCTTTGAGCACGAGTTCCGGTTTAACCCCGAAGAGCGCGGGTTTGAAGATCACCAGGTCTGCCAATTTGCCGACTTCCAACGAACCGATGATGTGCGCCATCCCATGGGTGATCGCGGGATTGATGGTGTACTTCGCCAGATAACGGAGCGCGCGGAAGTTGTCCGCCGCCGGATGCGAAGGACCGCTCAAGGCACCGAACTGCACCTTCATTTTATGCGCGGTTTGCCAGGTGCGGAGAATGACTTCACCGATACGTCCCATCGCCTGACTATCGCTCGAGGTCATCGAGATGGCGCCGAGATCGTGCAGGCAATCCTCCGCTGCGATGGTCTCGGGCCGGATCCGCGACTCGGCAAACGCGACATCCTCCGGGATCTTCGAGTCGAGGTGATGACAGACCATGAGCATGTCGAGGTGCTCATCGATTGTATTCACGGTGAAAGGACGGGTCGGATTGGTCGAGGAAGGCAGCACGTTGGCCTCGCCGCAGACCCGAATAATATCGGGAGCGTGGCCGCCGCCCGCGCCTTCGGAGTGAAAGGTATGGATCGCTCGTCCTTTGAAAGCCTTGATCGTCTCCTCGACGAAACCGGCTTCGTTCAACGTGTCGGTGTGAATCGCCACCTGGACGTCGAGTTCGTCCGCGACTCCGAGGCAGGTATCGATCGCCGCCGGAGTGGTGCCCCAATCTTCGTGCAGCTTCAGGCCGATCGCTCCGGCCACGACCTGCTCGCGCAGCGGTTCCGGCGTGGCGCAATTGCCTTTGCCGAGGAAACCGAAATTCATCGGATACGCCTCGACCGCTTCCAGCATGCGATGCAGGTTCCACTTCCCCGGCGTGCAAGTGGTGGCGAAGGTCCCGGTCGCCGGACCGGTGCCGCCGCCGAGCATAGTGGTGATGCCGCTGGAGATCGCTTCATCGATCTGCTGCGGGCAAATAAAATGGATGTGCGAGTCGATTCCACCCGCGGTCACGATGCTACCCTCCCCGGCGATCACTTCCGTGCAGGCGCCGACAATCATCGGATTCTTTTGGCCGGTGCGCGGATCGGGATAAACCGAGCCGATACCGCTTTGGATCCCCGGATTGCCCGCGTGTCCGATGCCAACGATCAACCCGTATTTGATGCCGATATCCGCTTTGATGATACCCAAAACCGGGTCTAAAATCAGAGCGTTGGTGATGACGAGATCGAGCGACTCGGCATCGAGCGCGGTGGGCGACTGGCCCATGCCGTCGCGAATGACCTTCCCTCCCCCGAATTTGATCTCGTTGCCATAACCTCCGCCCTCCGCGATCAAGTCACGCTCCACCTGCACGAACAATTCTGTATCCGCGAGACGGACACGGTCGCCCACGGTCGGGCCGAACATTTCAGCGTATTGACGGCGAGAGAGGGTCAAAGGCATGTGGAAAGTGCGAAGGTGTGAAAGTACGAAGGTGCGAAGGTGTGAGTGTGGCGGCAGTGCCGCAGGAGGAGGCTATTTGTGCCGAATGGGCGGTATGAGGTAGGGCGAGACGTCCCTGTCGAGCCGTGTCGTCCCGCAGTTGCGGGACCGGACCGCTCACCAGGGACGGTTCGCCCTACCTCGAAAGATCAGTCGTTTGAAATTTTTGACATCTGATATTTGAGACTACTGCCTCATTCCGCGGCGGAGCGCGCTAGCGTATTTGGAGTTTGGAGTTTTGGCGCTTGGGATTTTCCGCCGCTCAGAGCTTCCCATTAATTTTTGCATTCAATCCGTACACCTCGCGCGTGCCGGCGAGAGCGACGAGTTCGACGCGTTTTTTGTCACCGGCCTCGAAGCGCACGGCGGTGCCGGCGGGGATGTTGAGGCGAAAACCGCGCGCGGCGGCGCGATCGAAGATCAGTGCGTCGTTGACCTCGAAGAAATGAAAATGCGAACCGACCTGAATAGGCCGATCGCCGATGTTGGATACGTCGACCGTCTTCACCGGCAATCCAACATTAGCCGCCAGCTGCGCCGGTTCAGAAGCAGGAATAATTTCGCCGGGAATCATTAGGAGGAAAGGAAAATGACCAGTGACCAATGACCAATGCCGAGCCAGATTCCCTCTGAAGGTTTCGGTGCTTCATACAATGGTCATTGGTCATTCCATCCGCTGAGGGGCCGCGCTCAGCGGATGGGGTTATGCACCGTCACCAATTTCGTTCCGTCGGGGAACGTCGCTTCGACTTGGACTTCGTGGATCATCTCGGGAACGCCTTCCATCACGTCGGCGGTTTTCAGGATGGTGGTGCCGAAGCTCATCAGTTCGGCCACGGATTTTCCGTCACGGGCGCCTTCCATGATCTCGTAAGTGATGATCGCGACGGACTCCGGATAATTCAACTTGAGGCCGCGAGCTTGGCGGCGGCGCGCCAGGTCCGCAGCAGTGACAACCAGCAGCTTTTCGCGTTCACGAGGGGTCAGGTGCATGGAGAAAGTAGCGAGGAGTGAGTAGCGAGGAGAAAACCGGGGAAAACTCCAAACACCAAAGCTCCAAACACCAAAAAATCAGCGCGCTCCGCGAACAGCCCGGACGAGCCGGGCCCTCCAAAGGATTCAGACCCAATCGCATTCAATTTTGAACGAATCATTGGTCATTGGTCATTGGTCACTGGTCATTTTCCATCAGCACTCTTCATTCAACCTTCGGGTTTCGCCCCTTCGTCATTCCGCGCATCGCGCGCGGTCATACCTGTAGGTGTTTTTTCACTACGTCGTCGGTCAGGGCGTCGATTTTTCCGGAGATGACGACGGCGCCGCGGTCCATGGCGTAGAAACGGTCGGCGACTTCACGGCAGAAATCCACGTACTGTTCGACAAGGAGGATCGCGAGGGAGCCTTCTTTTTTTAACGTCTTCACCGCGTTGATCACTTCTTCCTGCGGGTTTTCTTGGAGGCCTTCGCTCTTCAACTTTCTGAGGGTGTCGCCGATGTGTTCGATGATCGAGGGCTGAATGCCTTCGGTTGGCTCATCGAGAATCAGGAGCTTCGGACGGGTGAGAAGCGCGCGGCCGATTGCGAGCTGCTGCTGCTGGCCACCGGATAAAACGCCGCCTTTGCGCGAGAGCATTTCCTTCAGAACGGGAAAGAGAGCATAAACGCGGTCGAGTCCGTCTTTGTCCGCGGCTTTACCGCGCTGATGGACGACAAGACCGACGCGCAGGTTTTCTTCGATCGTGAGGTGGGGAAAAATATCGCGGCCTTGCGGCACGTAGCCGATCCCCGCGCGAGCGCGCGCATCGGGCGTGAGTTTCTCGATACGTTGTCCGTCAAAGAGGATCGAGCCATTGCGAATCGAGAGAAGTCCGGTGATGGATTTCAACGTCGTGGTCTTGCCCACGCCATTGCGGCCCATCAGGGCGACCACTTCTCCGGAATTCACTTCCAGGTTCACGCCGCGCAAAATTCGCGAGCCGCCGATGTCGGTTTCGACGGAGGAAAGTTCGAGGAGAGCGCTCATCGATTTCCGTGTTTGCCCCGGCCGAGATAAACTTCGCGCACTTTCGGGTCGGATTGCACGGCGTCAAATTTTCCTTCGCAGAGCACGCTGCCCTGATGAAGCACGGTGACGTTGTTGTCGCGCGCGATTTGGCGCACGAAAGCCATGTCGTGTTCGATCACGATGATGCTGTGTTTGCCGGCGAGGCTGATGAGCAGTTCGCCAGTGCGATGGGTTTCCTCGTCCGTCATGCCGGCGGCGGGTTCGTCGACCAGGAGCACCTTCGGCTCCTGCGACAAAAGCATTCCAATCTCCAGCCACTGTTTTTCGCCGTGCGCGAGCAGTCCGGCTTTCCACGATTTTTTCGCGTCGAGCCGAATCAGTTTCAACAACTCGTTAATGCGATCATGATCCGCCGGCGAGAGCCGCTGGAAGAGCGAGGCGAAAACGCCGCGCGGGCCTTTCAGCGACAAAACGAGATTTTCCCACACCGTGTGTTCCGTGTAGACACTCGGCGTCTGAAACTTTCGGCCGATCCCGAGGCGATTGATTTCGTACTCGTTGAGCGCGGTGAGATCTTCGGCAGGAGCTGCATCGGAGGCACCGTAGAGAATCTGTCCCTTGTCCGGTTTCGCGCGACCCGTGATGAGATCGAAGAACGTGGATTTTCCCGCGCCGTTCGGACCGATGACGGTGCGCAGCTCGCCCGGAAACAAATAAAAGTTGAGGTTGGTGATCGCTTTGAAGCCGTCGTACGTTTTCGAAACGTCTTCAACTGCGAGGATCGGGTGGCTCATGGAAGTTCAGGCACGGGCTTGCTCGCCTCGACAGCAGGCGTGGTGGACAGGTCAACCGGCGCCGATTTTTTTTGGCGGCGTTTCCAATACGCGGAAAACTTTCCCGGCAAACTCACCAGACCGCCGGGCAGGAAGAGAACGACCACGAGGAAAATGATGCCCAAGATGATGAGCCAGGAATCGGGAAACGCATGCGTTGCCCAGCTACGCAGCGCGTTGATGCTGATCGCGCCGATGATCGGTCCAATCAACGTTCCGCGACCACCCACCGCCACCCAGACCACCGCTTCAATCGATTTCTCCGGGGTCATTTGGTCGGGATTGATGATCCCCGCCTGAGGAACGAAAAGCGCGCCGCCGATCGCCGCGATCATCGCGGAAAGAACAAAGACGAAAAGTTTGTAGTTGGCCGTCGCATACCCGCTGAAGAGGGTGCGGTTTTCACCGTCGCGAATCGCTCGGCGAACGAGACCGAACTTCGTGCCGTTGATCCAGTGACAGAGCAGCACGACCAACAGAACCACCGTCGCGCTCGCGATGAATAAGCCGCGCATGGTTGCAGGACCTTGGTCTTTATCGACCAGCGAATGACCAAGAATGAATTTGAAATCGGTGAAGCCGTTGTTGCCGCCCATCGTGAGATCGTTGCGGAAAAACATCAGCGCCGCGCCGTAGGTCAGAGCCTGCGTCAGGATCGAGAAATAGACCCCTTTGATGCGCGAGCGGAAGGCCAGAAACCCGAAGACAAGGGCGAGCAACCCCGGCAGGGCAAAGACCATGACGATCGTAAAACTAAAGGACTGAAACGGACGCCAAAACGGGGGCAAAAAGGTGTGGCCGAGAAAGACCATGAAGTCCGGCAGGTTGTTGGGATTCTGACCCGCCTTCGCATAACTCCCGAGCGGCCCGATCATCAGCATGAGGTACATCCCGAGCATGTAGCCACCGAGGCTGAAGAAGAGCGCTTGGCCCAAGCTGAGCAAACCAGTGAAGCCCCAAAGCAGGTCGACCGAGATCGCGAGCAACGCGTAGCAAAGGTATTTTCCCCAGAGCGTGATCGTAAAGTCGCTCATCCACCCGTGTGCATTGCACCAGGGAAAAACCACCGCCATCAGGAGCATGGCGACCACGACGACGGTGAACTCAAAGTGGCGGGAGCCGACGAGAGAAGATTTCGAATCGAGAGATCTCATGTGAACGTGTAGTGGGATCTCAATTACTCAATCGAGGCTGCGACTCCGGGGAGAGAACAAGCCGGTCGGACGCCACTGCAGGAAGAGGATGATCGCGACCAAGACCAAAATTTTCCCGATTACCGGGTTGAGCAAAAGTTGTTGGAGCGACTGATCGGAGAGGCCGATGCCGAGCGCACTGACCACCGTTCCAAAAATGCTGCCGACGCCACCCACCACCACGGTCATGAAACTGTCGACAATGTATTCCTGCCCCATCGACGGTCCGACGGTGCCGAGCTGAGTCACAAACACGCCGGCGAGTCCGGCCAATCCGCTGCCCAGGCCAAAGGTCAACATGTTCACACGCTCCGTGCGCACGCCCATACACGCGGCCATCGTCCGGTTCTGCATCACACAGCGGATGAGGAGTCCGAGTGGCGTTTTGGTCAGCGCGAGCCAAACCCCAAGCACGATGGCCACGGCGAAACCAATCACGAAAACGCGGTTCCAGTCGAAAGTGATGTCGAAGAACGTCCAGTTGCTGCTGAGATAGACCGGACTATCGACGTTCACGTTATTGGAACCGAAGGTGAGCTTAAAAAGCTGCTGAAGAATCAACGACACGCCCCAGGTGGCGAGTAGGCTCTCCAACGGCCGACGATAGAGAAAGCGAATCACACTTCGCTCGAGCAAAATGCCGACCAGCGCGGCGCTGAAAAACCCGACCGGAATCGCGGCGAGAAAATAAAGCTCGTAGCCCCAGCCCGTGAGATGAAGGCCCGGCAAATGCACTTTGATGTTCACGAACGGCAACGTGAAATTCATCCCGGTGCGAAACACATTTTGCGTGATGTAGGTGGCGTAGGCGCCGACGGTGATCATTTCTCCGTGCGCCATATTGATCACGCCCATCAGGCCGAATGTGATCGCGAGACCGAGGGCAACCACGAGCAAGATGCTGCCCGCGCTCAGTCCGCGAAAAAGGGTGCCGAAAAAGTTGACGACCGATTTATGCTGCTCGATCGCGTTCAACGCCGCGTCCGCCGCCTTCGCGACGTCGGGCTTTCCGGCCGCGAGGGCTTTTTTCTTCGCGTTAGCGATCAAATCGTAGCTCGCGGAATCGTGGAGAACACGGAGTTCGTTCAACGCCGCGATCTTCACCTCGTCCTTCGGGTCTGCGAGGTGGATCGTAGCGATGGCCTCTTTCAGGCTCAGCTTGGCTTTGTCGTCCGTCTCCACCTTGAGCCGCTCCTCGAGCACGGGAATTTTATCGGGCTTCTGCGCTGATCCCAGGGTCTGGATGGCACGTAACCGTTTTGCCACTACCGGCGAACCGAGATCGAGCAGATCGACGACCGCCTTCATTGCCATCCGAAGACGGGAATCGTGCTCCACCACGGTGAGCTGACTCGCTTTCAAATAAAGGGGCTCTCCCGTCGCCGAGCGGAGCGGTTCGCCGGTGTCCACGCGAACCGCGGCGGACGCGCCTTCGGCATTGCTCGTCTGCGTCAACTCGATCGGAATCTTCGCTCCGCCGGGCGCAGTATAAATGAAAAGGTTATCCTGGCGCCACGCGGTGAAAATATCGCGAATGGCTTCATCGCCTTGCCCCGCGAGCGACGTGATCAACTTTCGTTTCTCTTCCTCATCGGACGCAAGAATGGCGCGAACGATCACCGCGCGAACCGATTCTTTGGGAGCTTCCGACGCGCCGCAGAGGGCGAAGGTGAGAAACACGGCAAAGGTGCATACGAGTTTTCGAAGAGACGGGTGCAAGGCCATGGTGGAAGTTGAGGCGGGCAAAGCTTCGAAACCGGATTAGCAGGTTGGATGCCTGATTACTCGAATCCCTAGGAACGATGAAAATTTTCGATACAAAAGGCGGCTCGCATAAGAGACCGTCTCATCCTGACAAAAAAAAGCACCCGGCTTTTGAGGCCGGGTGCGAGAGTCGCAGACTTATTCTTTGGCTTTGAAGGTACCCTTCAGGTGCGGCTCGCCGTAAACGTCGGGGAACACCTTGAGGATCTTGAACTGGCCGTCGGCCTTGGTCTCACCGATATAAACCGTCTTGGTGAGGTGCATGTTCGGCTGTGTGGTGACCTTGCCGCCAGGACCGTCGAAGGAGACACCGGATTTCCACGCGGCGCGGACCTTGTCCACATCGAAGCTCTTGGCTTTTTCAACGCAGGCTTTCCAGAGATAAACGCC
>Ga0070717_10000123_pt1 | contig 58874 bp, 53 predicted proteins | sample LARL113metaG_FD_71366 | JGI IMG/M metagenome (GOLD analysis project Ga0070717, IMG submission 71366) | Corn, switchgrass and miscanthus rhizosphere microbial communities from Kellogg Biological Station, Michigan, USA - LAR L11-3 metaG | ecosystem: Host-associated > Plants > Roots > Rhizosphere ...
CGGTCTATGCCGTCGGCGCCGACGATGAAGGGCGCGATGGAGCCCGGGACGTAAGCACTGGGGACGTAGACGCCAACTTTGCGTGTCCAGGGCGCGGGATGGCTGCTGGTGACGATGAGCCTGGCGGGATCTTGCGGATCCGGTGCCCCGAGGGGGCCGGGGTCGCGCACGATGCCGGGATAGAACTTGCTCTCTGCGGAGCTCATCGTGAACTCGAGGACCGTGCCATGGGGAGTTGCGGGGACGGCAGTCATTTCGGGAGCGGCAGGGTGCCTAGGGCCGAGGATGAAGTTGCCGTCGGCGTCCGGGGAAGGCAGTGCGCCGTCCGGGACTTCTCTGGCTTCGACGTACCCGGGCGTGTGAGGATCGCGGGTGGGAGGCGGTGGATATTTGGGCTGTGGCGCCTGCTGTGCGGCTGGTGCTGCGGTGGTTTGGGCTGGAAGTGGCGCGGTTAGCGCAGGGAGAAGGAACAGGCTGAGGACGCGAGAAACCATGGACACATTGTGCAACATGAAGATCGGGCGGATGTGGCGTGCTTTCCCATCGCAATCTTCCCCTTGCATTTATAGGGGAAGTGTGAAATTCTTCCCCTGAAAGCCTAGGGGAATGAATGGATACCACCAAACTTGAGTTCCTGCGCGGCACGCTGGACGTGCTGATCCTAAAGGCGCTGATGTGGGGGCCGCTGCATGGATACGCGGTCATGGAGCTGATCCGCAGGCAGAGCGATGAGGCGCTGCTGCTGGAAGAGGGGACGCTGTATCCCGCGCTGTGGCGACTGGAGAACCAGGGTTTGCTGGAAGCGGAGTGGGGACTCTCAGAGAACAAGCGCAAAGCCAAGTATTACCGGCTCACGGGGCAGGGCCGACGCCAACTGCGTCACGAAGTGAAGACGTGGGAGGCGTACGCAGCGGCAGTGGCCAAGGTGCTGAGCGCGACGCATCCTCCGCTGGTGGTGGAGGAGGCACAGTGAAACGCGTTCCCCTGTGGCGGCGCTATGCACGGTTCTTCGGTCCCGACCCCGCGGCCGACGCAGCGGACGAACTGCGCTTTCACGTGGAGACGACGATCGACGAACTGGTGCGCGGGGGATGGAACCGCGATACTGCTCGACACGAAGCGGAGCGGCGGATGGGCGATTTGCGGGGGCTGGTGCGAATCGGGGCGCGCATTGGAGGAAAGATGGAACGCCGGCGACAAGTCAGAGAGTACTGGAGCGACATGCTCCAGGATGCGCGCTATGGGTTGAGGACACTTGTGCGCGACTCCGGGTTCGCGAGCGTGTCCATTCTGATCCTTGCTCTCGCGATCGGGGCGAACATTGCCGTGTTCAGTGTGGTGAATACGCTTTTGCTGCGGCCGCTGCCGTTTCCGGAGTCGCGGGAGCTGGTGCGGATCGGGCCGCCGCCGAGCCCGTGCGGAGTTTCCTGCGCGACGTTTTCCGCGGATGAATTCGAGGAGTTCCGTCGGCAGAACCGGACCTACGAGGACGTGACGGGATACGAGGCATATACGACACCCGACAATGTGCGCATCACCTTGGGCGGTGAGCCGCAGTCAGCGACGAGCATCATGGTACTGGCGAATTTCTTTCAGGTTTTGGGCGTACGGCCAGCGATGGGGCGACTGTTCACGGCGGATGAGTTGCACGGCGGACCGCATCCTGTCGCCTTACTGACGAACGCGTATTGGAGACGGAAGTTCAACGCGGATCCGGCGATTGTGGGCAAGGCTATGGAAATGAACGGCGGTACGGTCACGATCGTGGGTGTGCTGCCGGAGAGCTTCGATTTCGGAGCGGTGTTTTCGCCGGGCGCGAAGGTGGACCTGTTCACACCGGTGGATCTGACGCTGGAGCGCCATTGGGGCAGCATCGTGGCATTGTTCGGACGGCTGAAGCCGGGCGTGAGCATGGCCCAGGCGCGCGAGGACGGCTTGCGGATCGGTCCCACCACCTATCACGATGTCACGCGACCCGAAACGAAGGGGCAGGACAAGGAGGCATTTCTGCCCATGTCGTTGAGGGACTATGTCACGGGCAAGCTGCGGCGGTCGCTGATCGTGCTGTGGTGCGCTGTGGGTGCGATTCTGCTGATCGCGGGCGTGAATCTCTCGAATCTGCTGCTGGCGCGGGCGGCGGCGCGGGCGAGGGAGTTTGCGGTGCGGGCGGCGCTGGGCGCCGGACGCGGGCGCATTGTGCGCCAGTTGCTGATGGAAAGCCTGATGCTCTCCGTAGCGGGCGCGGTGCTGGGACTGGGGCTGGCCACGGGCACGGTCGTGTGGCTGGCGCACCAGGGAGCGGTGGCGCTGCCCCTGCTGAACAGCCTGAGGATCGACGGAGCAGCGCTGGGCTGGACGGTGCTGCTGGCGATATTGACTGCCATGCTCTTCGGAGTGGTTCCGGGACTGAAGATTACGGGCGGCAACCTGCAGGAGGTGCTGAAGGACTCGTCTCAGGGCACAGGGTTGGGGCGCAGGCACGAGCGCGTGCGCGCGGCGCTGGTGGTCTCCGAGGTGGCGCTGGCGTGTGTGCTGCTGGTGAGCGCGGGGCTGCTGCTGCGCAGCTTTGTGCGGGTGCTGGAAGTGGACCTGGGATTCCAGCCAGAGCGGGCTGCCGCGATCCAGGTGGCGTACGACGAAATTGGATCGGATACGGTGGCGCGCGAGGAGCGGCGCAGTGTTGTGTACCAGGAGATCCTGCGGCGCGTGGGCGCGTTGCCGGGCGTGGAAGCCGCGGGGATGGTGGATCTTCTGCCGCTGGGGCCGAACCGCGATTGGGATACTCCGGTGCCGCAGGGAAAGACCTTTGCGCCGGGCGCCCTGCCGGCACCGCTGGTGTACGTTATCTCGCCAGGGTTCATTCACGCGATGGGCATTCGTCTGCATGGGGGGCGGGATTTTACATGGGACGATGGGCCGAAGAGCGAGCGCGTGGTGCTGATCAACGCGTCTGCGGCGCACGTCTATTGGCCGGGCGAGGATGCGCTGGGCAAGATCCTGATGCGCGGCAACGAACAGGACCGCGTCGTAGGAGTGGTGGATGACGTGCACGAAGAGAGCACCGAGTCACCTTCCGGGGCGCAGATCTACTATCCGACGACGCAAGAGCAACCGGCCTGGGCGGAACTGGTGATTCGAACCAGCACGCCGCCTGCTTCGCTGGGGCCGGGCGTATTGCGCGCGTTGCGACAGATCAACCCCCATCAACCTGCAACGGAGTTCCGGCCCATTCGGACAATTGTGGATCGCGCGAATTCGTCACGGCAGTTTTTCATGCTGTTGGTGGGAGCATTCGCGGGGCTGGGCATGCTGCTGGCGGCCCTGGGAATTTACGGCGTGATCTCCTACTCCGTGACGCAGCGGAGCAGGGAGATCGGTGTGCGAATGGCTCTGGGAGCGAGTTCCAGGCGCGTGCAGCGCGATGTCCTCGGCAATACGCTCCGCCTGGCGTTGACCGGGGTCGCAGCCGGCACCGTTGCGTCCGCTGTGGCGGCGCGGTTGATTGAATCGCTCCTCTTCGGCACCTCGCCCTGGGATGCAACTTCCTATGCAGGCATGATCCTTTTGCTCGTTGCAGTGGCGATTCTCTCCGGCTATTTGCCAGCGCGAAGGGCCTCGCGCATCGATCCCATTCAGGCTCTCCGAAGCAACTGACTTGCCACCCTGCGAAGGCTCAGTAGCGCGCATCATTGGTATTGCTTGTGCACGATCAGACATTCCTTCGAGATCAGGAGGGAATGTTCTCATGAGTGGATAGTTTCTGCAATCGAGCCAAATCGCCAAGTCGTAAACTGACCCGCAGCTGGGCTGTCCTCCAGTTGATGAGCGGTAAGGCCTGAAGTCGTCATTCGGGGTAATTGCCCACGAAAATCGGTGAACCCTTGCCAGACTATGAGAAGCTTTCGCCACGAGGAGTCTGCTTCTGAAACGATTGATTATCGTGTTCACCGTCCTTATCGTCCTGTTGTCGCTCGCGGCGAGCCTCGCAGGGGCCTTGTCTTACGGGCATGATCGCTACCGGAACGTCACGACGGCTCGAGGCGAAACCGTCGAAGTACAAGACGCGGGCGTCTACCAGTACAGCCTGCGAACCCTCGCGAGGGGCGGGATTCCTTGGGACTTCGTTCGCCTGTTCGTTGGCATACCCGTCTTCGTTGCGTCGTTCGTCCTCTATTTGCTTGGGTCGTTGCGAGGCGCGGTCGTGTTTATCGGAAGCCTTGCGAGCTTCCTCTATCAGTACCTGCTCTGGACGTTCGACTGGGCCTACAACGCGTACTTCTTGGTCTATGTTGGTGCCTTCGCCCTGAGCCTATGCACCCTTGGGATGGTGCTTGCGGGGATGGATCTGTCACGCGTTCGCGCGGACATATCGGAGCGCTTCCCGGTGCTCACGGCTACGAGCTTCTCCTTCGCCGTGGGCGGCCTGCTCCTCTTCAAATGCTTGGGTGAGATCATCCCGAGCATCGGCACCAGCGCCATGCCCGCCAACTCCACCGGCTACTACACGATGGTCGATCAGGCACTCGACCTGGGTCTCCTGGTGCCATTGTTCATCCTCGTCGGCATCCTGCTTCTCAAGCGAAACACGCTCGGGTATCTGCTGTCGGCGAGCACTCTCGTACTCGCCATGACGGTCGGACTTTCGGTCGTGGCCGGCGAGTTGACGCTCGGACTGTCGACCGGCCACGTGAACACCGCGGGGATTGCCGTGTTCGCCTTCTTCCTGATATCAGCGCTTGGGTTGCTCATCAAAGTGCTATCCAGCGTGAGACCCAATGCAATTGCGAAGGCCGAATAGCAAGCAGATAGATCGCGACCATCAGAACTGGCAAAGCCATTAACGCGAGTAGCCTAATTGCTGTGGAACGACCCAGGAAGCCTGTGGTTCATAACTTTGACAGTGCCTCATTGAGATGGTCGACCTGTCTTCCGGCACCAGAGGCAGAAAGCAAGAGCGCGATGTTGATCCAAGTCTTGCCCTGCTTTGATGAGCTGTCTGTACGACGCGAATTCTGCTAAGAGATATCTGCTTTAGAACAATGCTCTGCGCTGTGCACCTGCTCGGTTAGCGGAAAATCGCCAAGTCGCTCATCGAGCCCAGATAGGGAACGACAGGTTTGTTGCGGCACGGCAAACCACCGAGCAGTTCCATCACTGCTAATGGGTTCACCTTTCAAATCAGGGAATTGTCACCTCTGCCGTGGTTCCCTTTCTAGATGGATTTGGGATCCCAACCCTTCCGATATTCGCGCGCCGTATATTTGCTGGCGTCGGCTAGATTCGTAATCTTGCGGGACTCGCCGTCGTAAACCAATTTCTTGCCCGTCCGCAGGGCGACGGCATACAAGTTAACAGCCTCTGAGATGGGGCCTGAGTTCAAGAAACTTGAGGGCGATTGCTGTCCACCGCGCACGGCATCAATCCACTGGCGCATTCCTGCGGGGACCTCGCTCTCCTGGTCGCGATGCCGGGCAGGAACCGGTGCGTCCCGATGCATAGGCATCCTGCTTTCAGGAATCAGATGTGGCTCCTCCAGGAAAAAACCGGCCAGAATCTTTCCCTTGCTACCGACGAACATCAGCCCTTCGATGGGAAGCTCTTTATTATCGATTTCCAGCTCCGGTGGCGTGGGGGGACGCATCCCGCCGTCATACCAGACCAGGTCCACCGCGGGCCGTTTCCCCTTTTCGGGATACTTGAAGCGGACGGTCGAGGCCGTCGGGAAGGAATAGTCATTATCCACCTGGTACGCGATACCATCCTTGAACCCACAGGTGTGACTTAGGGTGGGCTCAACACTGGTGGGTGATCCTAACTCCAGGGCATTGAAGACTGACCACAGGCTGTAATGACCCATATCGGCCATGCAACCGCTTCCGAAGTCATACCACCCTCGAAATACCATGTGCGTATAGTCGGGCGAGTAGGGGCGCTCGGCCTCAGGGCCCAGCCACAAATCCCAGTCAAAGCCCTCCGGAACAGGAGTCGTAACGGCGGGCAGATTGGTGTACTGCGGCCACACAGGCCGGTTCGTCCAGTTATGGATTTCACGGAGAGTGCCGATGGTTCCAGCGTCGATCCAGGACATCACCTGATCCATCGATCCGTTGACGTCCCAAGGCATGAAATGTGTGGCGACACGCGTTTGACGCGCGGTTTCGATCACCAGTCTGGCTTCGTCTAATCGATTGGCGATGGGCTTGTGCATGATGATGTGCTTGCCCCTCTTCATGCAGGCGATGCTGATGACGCCGTGAAGATGATCCGGTGTCATGATCTTCACGGCATCCACTTCTTTTTCTTTGTCCAGCAATTCGCGGAAATCGGCATACGCAGAGCAGCCCTTGTACGCGTCGCCAGGGCGCTGGGTCGCGTAGTAGGTCTCGACAAAGCTTTTGGCTACGTCGCGGCCTCCAGGAACAGTTCCTTCAGTTCCTGCCATCCAGTCGGGCTTCCCGACCGCCTTTCGCAGTTCATTGAGAAGGTCGTCCCTTCCCCAATCCCGGTAGCCGATGGTGAGCTTCGAAGGGTCGCAGACGGCGACAATCCGGATCTCCGGATTGGCGATCAATTTCGGCATCTCGCGAAGGCCCTGGGTGCCTGTGCCGATGTAGGCAAGCGTGATTTTATCGCTGGGTGGCACAACGTCGGGTCCCCCAGTACCTGCCTTGGAACAATGGTGAAACAAGCGGATGCGGCTGCGGATTCGAGAAACTTGCGGCGATCCATCGTATTTGTGACCTTTCTGCCTCCCATCGCATTACGAATGCCAAGTTCGAATGCGCGTCCCCTCAACGGCCGGGACATGCCGCGGTCAGACAAACTATCATTACCGGGCACAACAAGAAACAGGAGGGAACTGAGAGCATGAATCTGTATACCACAGATCCTTTGCGTATCTTGAAGGCTCGACCTCTCTCGACTGCATATGCCGTATGCGCAGTTTTCGTCGCCTTACTTAGCGCTGCTTGCCTTATCGAGGCAGATGCTCAACCGGCGGGCCAGAAGATTCCCGGCGAAGACTGGGTCCAGCTCTTTAATGGGAAGGACCTTTCCGGGTGGACCCCTGTAGGCGCCGAAAGCTGGACCGTGCAAGAGGACGGCGTGCTGCACGGCAAAGGACTCACGAAGGCCTATGGCTATCTTGAAACGGACAAGGACTATAAGGATTTCCAGCTCTCCTTGCGCTTCAAGTGTGTTGGCGATGGCAACAGCGGAGTCTTCTTTCATACGGCTTTCAAGCCGAACTCCGTCGATACCACCCAGGGCATGCAGTTTGAGATTGACTGCACGATGATGCATCACACGGCGGGCGTCTATGCGGAAGATGGCCGTGGATGGGTGGTGTGGCCGGCGCCCGAGAACGAAGGCGTGGTGCGCAAAGGGGAGTGGAACGACTACTTTCTTGAGGTGGTAGGAAACCGCTACCGGTCGCGGCTGAATGGCGTTGAGATGGTCGATTTCACCGATCCAAAACCCGGCGCTTCCGACGGACGCATAGCTCTGCAGTTGCATGCCGGTGGGGAAGGCAACATGCAGTTTAAGGACATCTGGATTCGAGATATGTCGAAGCCTTGAGATTCCTCGGTCGCGCGGGAGGCATTCTCAGTCGGCGTAGTGTTAATGTGGGGAGTGAGCGCCATTCTCTGGGGTTTTCTACAGAAGTTGGAAGCGCCTCCTCCTACCACCACCACTGTCTGTCGAAACGGCCAAAATTTGGCCGCGTGGCCATGCGGTTAAAAACGCGCGCGTAGTTCTACCGGCCCGATGCTCATTTTGCGGGCGGACCGGTTGTCTTTGGCCGCAGTTGGTTCTGCTCCGCTGCCATCGTGTAAGAAACGTAATACTTGTAGATATTTGAGACGTAGGTGACGGTTTCCTGCCCAATCTCTTTGGCCGCAACCAACTCCACGTTTCCGAACCAGACGTTCGGGTCAAGGCCCAAACCGGGAGCCTCTTTGCGCAGTCTCGCGATGCGATTCGGACCAGCGTTATAGCTTGCAAAGAGAAATAGCGTTTTGTTGAGGCGATCGATCTGCGGGTCCTTGAAGTAGTTGTCCTCCATATTGCGCATCATTTTCACGCCAGCGTGAATGTTCGGCTCGGCAGTGCCCACGTCCGGTATGTTGATGGGAGGTGCAGCCGCGTACTTAGGGATTACCTGCATAATGCCAACCGCGCCGCTGGGGTTTTTCTTGCTCTGATCCAGCAGAGACTCTTGGTAGGCTTGGGCCGCAATCATCAAGAAATCGAAGTCGTATTCGCCCGCGTACTTCTTGAATAGCGCAACGTTCTGCTGGAACTTCGCCATCTCTGCTGAAGAAGTGGAGTTTCTTACCCACTTGGTGTTTTGGAGGTAGCGCCGAAGCAGGGTGTTCCCAAAGGACGATCCAGCGGCGTGCGTCCCCATAAACTCGTCAACCAGTTTCTTCAACTGTGGGTTTTCCTTCCGCATGGCCCAGGCGAGGTTTTGACCACTGGCGATAACGAGATCGGGATGCGATCGGATATTCGGTAACACCTGGGACCAGAGGTCGGCACGTTGTTGAATCGTGACCGTAGCCGGGACCAATCCAGCATTCACCATCTGCACGAGATCGTCATCCGTCAGGTTCTTGTCGGCGGCCTTGATGAGGATGGGCGTCTTACCGGACTTTTTGAGGGTCTCATTGGCAGTCTGAAGATTCTGATAATAGGTGGTGAGCGGATTAACGTAAACCTCTCTCCCGCCAAGCTCCGCGAGAGTCGATGCTGCGCCGAAGTCTGATTCTGTGACGATGATCTGCTTTACATCGGTCAACAAAGGTGTCGAGAATGCGACCTCCCTTTCACGCTCGGGAGTAACCACGACGCCATAGGCCACAATGTCCCCGACACCCTCTGTCAGAGCCTTCTGAATCTGGTCGGCACGCATTGGAAGAAATGTGACTCTTATCGGAAGTTTGCCCGTCTTCAGCTTCTGGTTGACGAACTTCTGAAACTCATCCAGGGTCTCGTACATTGCGCCTCTTGGCATTCCTTTGTCATAGAAGAAGCCAATTGGGTTGAGGATAACCAAGGCGCGAATCTGACGTCGCTTCGCCATTGCGTCCAGGTCGCCTGCGTCCCGGGTAATCCCCATCGGCAGCGAAACGACCTTCGACGGCGCGGAGGGAAGACCGTCTGCAGATATTTGCGGAGAGCTTGTCGCCTGCTGCGGTGCCTGTTCGCCCTTGGGCGGTGCCCCACCCTGCTTACCGCAGCCCACCAATAGAAGAATCGCCGTAAGTGCCAGCGAAACAACATAAGAAGCGCGCGGCCAGATTGAGCCTATCGGCATCCAACTTCTCCTCTACTGTGGTCTATCGTGGAGGAAAGCGACGGTACCCTTTTGCCGGGAGCAGCCGTTCAAGAGCGTCGCGTCTAGATCAGTAGCTGTGCATGAAGGAGAACACACCCGCTATCGCGACGTCCACCACTTAGTTTTAGTGAGATAAGTCTTGACCTGTCGTGTTCAAGTTCCTGGTAGGAAGGTTGGTTAGCCGAGCATCTTCAGCACGAGACGGATAAGGTCATTGGCAGGGGTGGCATAGAGGGCAACTACGATCATGGGCAGTGCCGCGGCCAGAGCTAACGCGATGAGCGTCTGCTTGTCGATGGGCACAATTCCCATTTGTCTTATTACTGTGAAGCTGCTCCCCAGATCTTCCAAAGATGATGCGTCTGGATTTCCCAGCATCACTTCCTCAGACCGCTTCTCCTGTTGGAGCCACTTCCGCTCGAAGAGCTGGTTATGCTTTGTCACCAGGGCTCCGAATTCACGCAACGCATTTCTTTTGACCTTGATCAGGACGGGAGTGACGACCAGAAGAGGCGCCAGTAGAAACAGGATTGCAAGTACGCCATACGCAATCATGGGAAGTTGCTCAGACGAGAGCGTTGCTCCTTGATACGTGATGACGTTTGCTACCTGCGCGGCAATGACCGCCCCGCCGGCGAATACGATCGGACTGAAAGCCTTTTGGCCTTCCGACAGAAAGCCCAGTCCGGCCGCCAAGTCAGTATGAGTTGCAACATAGAACAGGTGGAGTCGGGAAACGCGCCAAAGAAACGCGGTCCACAGGACCATTCTCCAAAGCCAACGAAACATGAGAAAGCGGAAGATGGGAGTGCTCACAAGATTGAACCACCAGCCAGCCGGACTGATTTGGTCTATGCCGTGCCAGTTGGACAAACCGCTCATCAATAGCTCCGTGCGGAGGAGGATGACAGGCAGGAATGCCGCTAGCGCCATAAATGCTTCGGGCCAGATTCGATCCCGCCGACGCGTGGTCTTTTCGATTGCCGCCGCGAAAGAAGGAAGTTCCTCTTCGGGCACTAATCCAGACTTGAGAAAGTGAACGACCAGTATCCGCCATCTCCTGTCGATCGAGGACTCAGCCAGGATCAGGATCGGTACGGCAATCAGAAAGCGCACGTTGACAGCAAAGTCGCGCAGGAACGGAAGGCGTACGCCGGTTCCGTAGGCGTCGCCGTGCAGGAGCGAAAGAACGAGCAGAGGGAGCCATGTGATCAGCGCGATCGCCAACGCTCTACGAACCACTCGCTGGCGTTCATCTCCGGCATTGCCCAGGAGTACCAGAACCCGGTGCATTGGACCGCCACGCGTCAAGGAAAAGTCTTCAGCCAGAGAAAGCGAATTGTCGCTCATCACGTTACCTATCTTGTACTCGTCGTCTGCCTGCGTGCCCCTGATAACGCGATCTACGGAATTCATCGCCCTCCCGCTTCCTCAGCGTTCCGATTCAAACACCGCCTTCAGTTTGCCTGTCTTCACCGCACGCTCCATGGTGGAATGGTCTTTCTCGTTCTGGTCGGCGTAGGCAATTGAGAAAGCCGCTATGGCGCGATCGAAAATGTCTCCCTTGCCCATGTACCCGCTGAGCAAGGCGGGAGTCCCAGACCGGGCGTGTGAGAGGGCAAGAGCCCGGCCGCAAAACTTGGAGTACACGTCCAATTCGACGGCCCCAAAGATCTCCACGCGCGCGCTGATCTTCACGTCCCTCAATTGACGCACGAAGAAGTCGCGCTTCGGTCCCCTCGTCCACCCCAGAAACATGTCGCTGGCGGGTTGCATCGTCCGGTAGCCGTCCACCACCCGCTGCCCATGATTCGGAAATGCGCTCTTCCCCGCGTATGTTTCCAAAACCGAGGGGCGCGCCTCCTTGACCTGGAGGAACAGGGGATCCTCATTGCCGGCCATCAACAGCATTACCCAGCACGCCGTTCCCACACTGCCGATGCCCACCACCTTCATGGCTGCGTCGCGGATCTTGTAGCGCGCCAGCAGAGCCTGGTAGGCCGTCGGGAGCGTGGCACAGTAGCCCGCGAACCCGTCCAGAAGAATCTTGTGTACCTTACCTGGAGGGGTGTTCTTGGCATGGAAAATAGTAGGGAGCTGGTCACGGATGAACGGCATGTCTCCTTTGTGTTCCACCAGCTTGGGAAAGAGTTCCTCGGCTCGGCTCTTGGCTCGTTCCTGCTCGATGCGCTTCGTGATCCGCTTGCGAGCGAGCGGGCCAGCCATCGCAACCACCTCATCCGTCCCGAGCGCGTAATACCAAAGCTCCAGCGTGCTCATCTGGCTGAACTCCGCCATTGACTCGCGGTAAGTCCGGACGCAGGTCATGGCGATGCCCTTCGCGACCCCATCACTCAGGCGCTTATCCCGGCAGGCCACGACAAAGCTTGCGGCCAGGCGCTTGACGTCCCATTCCCAGGGCGCCGGAAGAGTTTCGTCGAGGTCGTTCACTGAGAAGATAATCTTTCGCTCGGGGGTCGCGAACCCGCCGAAGTTGCACAGATGGGCGTCTCCGCAACACTGTACGCGCACCCCGGTCACCGGTGTGGATGACAGGTCGGCCGCCATGGTGAGGGCCGAGCCCCGGTAGAACGTAAACGCGGATTGGACCATGCGGCCGTGGCGAAGCGGCAGCAGTTCCGGCATGCGCCCCTTCTCGGAAGCCAATACCATTTCGACTGCGTCTCGCCGGTTCTTCGCGGGTTTGTACTCGACATGAGCTTCGCGAGGACACTTGTCCCGCAGCGCCTTTCCGGCGGCGTACCGCTCCGTGTAGGAACTACCGAGTTTTTGCTTCGAGGCATGAGGCAGAGATGCTTGCTTTTTGGCCATAAATCCTATCCGCGCTCCCGCAGGGTGCACCTGCTTGTTCGGTTTCTTTAGCAGCGTTTCAGTAACCAGGCATCGGAATTCCAGAAGAATAGTGTCGGATACCGGACCCGGCTACTGGTAGAAGTCCCAGTAAACAGAAATACCTCCGTGTTGAAACGAGCGGCACTCATGTCGAATGACACCTCAGTCGGGTTTCCCCAGCCAGACATATTGCCAACGACACGTTCTGATAGTTGCCGCCGTAGCGGATAAAAGTGCCGTTGCTGTAGCCGAATTGAGGGACTGGCGGCGGGCAATCGGGATCGCAGCGGTGGTTCCCATTCGGGAGCTCGAAGTGTCACCTATCGCTGTCGAAAGACTCGGCACATTCTGACACCGAAGCCGAGCCCTTGATTCAGCGTGACGTGCAGAGTGATGTCGTCTTCGCCAAGGAACTGCCATGCTCGCTCCTCAACCCCGAGCTCAAATTCCTAGTATTGAACTCTCGGTGTTGATCAAGTAGCAAACAGTTGCGCTTCAACACTTGAGCTTCACTTCGCTGGTCCGAGCACAATTCCTCGGCGAACAACTGATAATGTGAGGAGGGGAACCCGATCATTAATCGGTTTCTACACGATTTGGAAGCCCTACAACTTTTGGAATCAACATAAAATGGCCGTTTGGCCAATTTATGGTTTTTCTAGCAACTGCTACTACTACCCCGCAGCACGAAAGGCCGCATGCGCATTGGAATCACCTGTTATCCCACCTACGGCGGTTCCGGCGTGGTGGCCACGGAACTGGGCATCGAGCTTGCGGCTCTGGGTCACGAGATTCATTTCATCTCCTATTCGCAACCGTTCCGTCTGAGCGGGCGCGACGGGGGCATCTTTTATCACGAGGTTCCGGTTTCGACGTATCCGCTGTTTGAATTTCCGCCTTACGACCTGGCGCTGGCGTCGCGGATGGCGGAGGTGGCGGAGTTTTATGAGCTCGACCTGCTGCACGTTCACTACGCGATTCCGCACTCGGTAAGCGCTTTGCTGGCGCGGCAAATGCTGGCAGCACGCGGGCGGCGGCTGCCCTTTGTGACCACCCTGCACGGGACCGACATTACATTGGTAGGTCTCGACCGGAGCTATCTGCCCATTACGCGTTTCTCCATCCAGGAGAGCGATGGGGTCACCAGCATCTCGGAATATCTGAAGGACAAGACGCTGACGGATTTTGGGATTACGCGCGAAATTGCGGTGGTGCCGAATTTTGTGAACTGCGATGTCTACTCGCCGGTGCGCGACGAGGCGACGCGGGCGGCGGCGCGGAAACACCTGGTTGGGTCGGACGAGCCGATCCTGATTCATCTCTCGAACTTCAGGCCGGTGAAACGGGTGGTGGACGTGGTGAAGGTGTTCGCGCAACTGACGCGGGCTATTCCGGCACAACTTGTGCTGGTAGGCGACGGGCCGGACCGCTCGGCGGCGGAGTGGCTGGCGCACGATCTCGGGATCCAGGGCCGGGTGCATTTTCTGGGCAAGCAGGATCGCGTGAACGAGCTGTTGCCCCTGGCCGACCTGATGTTGCTGCCCAGCCAGTTGGAGTCGTTTGGGCTGGCGGCGCTGGAGGCTATGGCGTGCAAGGTTCCACCCATCGCCACGCGCGTGGGCGGAGTACCGGAGCTGATCGATGACGGCGAAACCGGGCTGCTGTACGCAGTGGGCGATGTGGATGGAATGGCGCAGGGAGCGGTCGGGCTGCTTTCGGACCGGGACCGGCTGCACGAGATGCGGGAGGCGGGGCGGCGGGCGGCGCAGAAGCGGTTCTGCGCCACGCTGGTGGTGCCGCAGTATGTGAAGTATTACGAGTCGGTGCTGGGACAGCCAACCTAGGAAAGCGTCGGCGACGACTCGGCGCGGGCCGGTTCGCCTGCGTCGGTTTCGAACCGCGCAGAGACGCCCAGTTTCCGCCAGAATTCCTCAAGCAAACTCACCGTTTCAGCGCTCGTTCGGAGCGTGGTGCGCAACAGAATTTCAGTTGCAACCCCACCCGCCAGGTTGCGAGCCTCGGCGACGATGGCGACGCATTTGTCCGGACGGTAGGTGCAGGCGGCGAGGTCGGTGATGGACAGGCGCGTGGTGGGCGTGGCGAGAACCGTGCGCGGCGGGGCCATTCGATCCAGCAGCCACAGAATCTCGAGCTTCGATTCCAGTTCGTCGGGCACGCAGTCGATAGCCAGGTCAGCGGTGCGCACCGCATCCTCGATGCTTGAAACAAATGCGATCCGGGGCTGCTCCGGTCCTAATCCGGACGGGCTGAGTTGCTGCCGGATGTACTCCTGCGCGTGGTGCAGGCTGGCGGGCATCACGTCTTCAAGGGCAACACTGAAGCCGGCGCGCGCGGCCGCAAGGGCGAGCCAGCGGCCCAGCGGACCCGCTCCGATGATCGCGACAGTGAGCAACGAGCTTACTCGGCCAGTGCCTTGGCCACATCCTCCGCGTTAGGCTTGGAGTGCTTGAGGTGCTCGCTTACCCGGAGGCGCTCTTCGGGAGAAAGAGTGGGCACGAACGCCAGGATCCGGCGCAAGGTAACGGCAACGTCGTCAATGTAATTCATCAGGCGGATGGCTTCTCCGGAAAGCGGCATGGCGAAAATCCTCGGGATTTGATGTCTCGATCTATTGTAGGGGGCGCAATTGGGGTCGGGAAAGGCGGCGATGTCCCGGAATTACAGATTTGGTTTGCAGATTGGCAATAGCTTCGCGATTTTGCGGCGCAGGTAGAAACCCACCCAAGCAGAGCTTGGATGGGGCACCCAGCGAACGAGTTTGCAAGCTAGCTGCTTTTTTCTCACCTCATAACATATTCCACAGCCTCGATTTGATCTACATGCGGCTTCTGTACCTCCGATTGCATCCCTACTTGGGTACCTTTGCGTGTGGAGTGCTCTATGCCTAATCCTTCCATCCTGATCGTGGGGGCGGGGCCGACCGGTATGACGGCCGCGATTGAACTGAAGCGTTTTGGCCTTGACGTTCGCATCATTGATAAGTCGGAGCACATGGCGGAGCACTCGCAGGCACTGGTGGTCCAGGCGCGAACCCTGGAGCAGTTCCAGCGCTACGGCATCGCAGCGGAGGCGGTGGCGCGGGGCCGCAAAATCCATGGAGCTCGTTTCTTCAGCGAGGGCAAGCAGATCGTCTCCCTCACGTTCGACCAGCTCGCCAGCCGTTACCCATTCCTGCTGTTCCTGCCCCAGTCGGAGACCGAGGCAGTGCTGAACGCGCACATGGAACAGTTGGGGGTGAAGACGGAGCGTGGAGTCGAGTTGGAGTCGCTGACGCAGGAGGATCATCGCGTTCACGTCGCCCTGCGCCACCCGGATGGCATGCGGGAAGCGCTGGCGGTGCGCTGGGTGATCGGTTGCGATGGAGCGCGCAGTTCGGTACGCGAAAAGACCGGTACCGCCTTTGAGGGCGGGGGCGTGGGACTTTCGTTCTTCCTTGGAGACCTGGAAGTGGAGGGCCCCGATGTGCCCGGCGATGACCTTACGCTGCACGTGCATCGCGGCGACGTGGTGTTCATGGGCCGGCTCTCAGAACGGCTGGTGCGGGTGATCGTGGCGCTACACTCGGAGGCAGGGAAAGACGAGCATCGCCGCCTCACCGTTGACGACTTTCAACACGCGGTGGACCAAGTGGGTGTGCGGGTGAAGGTTCGTTCCGGCGAATGGATGACTCCGTTCCGGGTAAACGACCGGCAAGCGGCGCGGTATCGCATCAGCAATGTGTTCCTGGCCGGCGATGCATCGCACATTCATTCGCCCGTGGGCGGGCAGGGAATGAATACGGGGATCCAGGATGTGGCCAACCTTGCCTGGAAGATGGCTGCCGTGGCGCGCGGGGCCGACGACGCCCTGCTCGACAGTTACCAGGAAGAGCGCGGCGAAGTGGGCAAGGCTCTGCTGCGGTTCACGGAGCGCGGGCTGAAGATGGCCACCATCTCCAACGCATTACTGGAGGGGGTACGGGATGTTTTTGTTCCTTTCATCTCCAGCTTGAAACCAGTGCAGCGCGCGCTCACCAGTTTTATCGCCGAAACGGGAATCGAATATCGCTCCTCTTCCGTGGTATTCGATTACGACGGTGACGGCGATCTCGGCGGGGGCGACCGCATGCCCGACCTGACGCTGCTGAATCCCGGGGACAAAACCACTCTGCTGCGCGACTGGACAATGGCGAAACACTTGGCGCTCGTCATCAACGGATCGGACGTGGAGAAGGCGCGCATCCGGTCGGAAATGCCGGGCGCGGAGGTGATCTCCGTGGTTACGCCACAACTCGATGATGAAGGCATCCGGCTGCTGGGAACCCACAAGAAAGTGCTTATCGTTCGCCCGGACGGGTATGTGGGATTCCGCGGGTCCATGGCGCAGGAAGAAGAACGGCGCGCATACGCACAGATGGTCGGCCTGATGCCGGAGGCCGTTAAGATGGCGGCCTGAAGCTGGCTCAGTGCGATGGCGCCCGTCCCAGGAATGCATGTGCTGCGCGCCGACCCGAGCACTGCCAGCGCCGAACCACTTCATAGACGATCACGGTCGCATACGTAACGCTACACCAGATCAAGACTTCTTCAATAGGCAGGCGGCTCCACGCGGTGATGAAGATGCCGAGCATCTGGGATTCGCGAAATCCCCACCAGCCGTAGGGCACTCCCAGCGTCGCCTCCCATAACAGGCTGATGAGCAATATGAGAAAGAACGTGAGGCCCAAAGCTCGCCAGTTGATGACCGGCAACGCGGAGGGGAACAGCACCGCCGACGGGCCGAATGCGCCCATCACTAAGAACACGAAGTAACCGGGAAAGCCGGGCGTTGCGACGACAAAGTGACGGAACAAGATGGCGCCCGAAACGAGCCCTAGTCCGAGGAACAGCGATTGCGGATGGAAACGCAGCAGGCGATCGAAATTGGTGCGCTCGGCTGAGTGCACCGGAATGCTATAGGCCGCGAGCCAGTATTCATCAAGCCATACATAAATAAGCAGTACCGCCAGGAATCCTGTGAAGTAGAACAGGTATTCCTCCAGCGGCACGCCGCCGCCCAGCGCGGGAGCCGTGATGCGCAAGGTCGCATTTGGATTGGGGAACCAAAAGAAGAAGCGCGCGAAAAAGAAGTCGAGAGCCGCGCCCAGCGGGAAGAGCAGCCCAATGGTGCGCCAGAAGGATTTGCGCGAGACGTGCACTTCTTCTTTAGGCAGGAACCAGACGCTGATGACGAGAATGGGCACGATAAACAGCAGGAGACTGATGGTATAGCCATAGGGCGTAAGGTTCTGCGCGCTGCGATCGAGCGCGGGCGGAACACGCACGGTGTGGAGGGTAAGCGCGGCGGGGATGGCGATCATCACCAGGATGGAGATGACGAGCATGAAACTGGTGCGCGGGGATGGAGGTTGGATCGATGCCGCCATGAGCTGTCCTTGAGGAGATGCCGCGGTCAAGGAACTATAGCATCCAGTGGCGCGGCGGGAGGCGAGCCTGTTTATAAGCATTTCTTATGAAATCTCGAAAACAAATAACGTTGCCGAATAGCCACAGGATCAAGGACACTGGGCCAGGAGGCGCCGCTTTGACGCAGACCTGGGACCCGGAAGCATACGCGCGCGACGGGGCGTTCGTGCATGGGCTGGCGGGCGGAGTAGTGGAGTGGCTGGCGGCGCAACCCGCAGAAAGCATTCTCGACCTGGGCTGCGGCGACGGGCAATTGACGGGGCGGATCGCCGCGAGCGGCGCCTACGTTCGCGGGGTGGATGCTTCCGCGGCCATGACAGTGGCGGCGCGCGGTCGAGGAATCGCCGCCGAGGAGGCAAGCGCCGAGCAGCTTCCATTTGGCGATGCCATCTTCGACGCGGTCTTCTCCAATGCGGCGTTGCACTGGGTTCGCGCGCAGGACGCGATGATGGCCGAGGTGCACCGCGTGCTGAAGCCTCGCGGCCGGTTTGTAGCCGAAATGGGCGGGCACGGAAATGTCGCCGCCATTCACGTGGCGCTGATGGCCGTGCTGGAGAGGCATGGGTTCGGCGACTTCGAGAAAGGAGTGAACTATTACCCTTCGCCGGAGAGCTATACGCGGCGGCTGGAACGGCACGGGTTCACGGTGGAGCGGATGGCGCTGATTCCCCGGCCGACTCCGCTGGAGAAGTCAGGCATGGCAGGATGGCTGCATACATTCCGGCGCGGTGTGCTTGATCAGCTTCCCGACGAACTGCGCGACACGGTGGTGGACGAGTGCTGCGCACTGCTCGCGCCGGCATTGCGCGACGAAGATGGAAACTGGGTGGCGGATTATGTGCGGCTCAGATTCGTGGCGCGCGCTTGATGCGAATCGAACCTGCATCGGCGACGGCTATTTTTCCTCTGACGGCCAGGTGGGCGCGGCCTGCTGAATGGTCCATAACGGCGCGCCATCGTAAAACTGCGTCTCGATGCGGATGAACATCGGAACTTCGCCGCCGGCCATCCATGCAGTGGTCTGCTTGGGCTGTTTTCCAATGACCGGGGCGACGAGGCCGGCCACTCCACTCAGTTGCACCTTGATCTCCAGTTTCCTGGCCGTCTCCTTCCTTCCAGCCAGCGAATAGCTGTCTTCGCCGGCGCGAGAAATGACCAGGGTCCCCAGAAGGGGTTTCGATGCCGGCAAGACATAGCCGACCTTGATTTCGACGGTGTCGGACGACAAGTTCTGCAGCAGTTGGGTGACGATGCCGTTGGCCACATCGGGCGGCAGTTTGAGAGTCTCGGTCGAAGTATTGCCGCTTTCGGTGTCATGCATGCTGACCCGGCCGCTCTTTGCCTCGATCTCCATCTCAATTGGGTGCGGAAAGGCGGGGCCACGCTGAATGCGACGATCGCTCAGCAGGCGAAAGTCTTTGCCCTGCTCGAATACGGTGGTCTCCTCGTCGAGCGATCCGTCGCGAAAACGAAATGTCGTGCGGGTCGTCACCGTGGAGCCCTTCACGGTCTGGATCGATTCGCCGGCGGCCAGCGTCTTTCCGTTCTCGTCGCGCAGAACCAGGAAAATATGGCCGGCGCCCTGCTTGAATCGCACCTCTACGGGAACGGCAACGGCGGCGCGAAATAAAAGAAGTGCACAGAACAGCAGAAGAAATCGACGGTAGATCACGTTCATTGGATGCTCGATTGGACGGGACCGGTCAGGGTCTGCGCCGCCGCCCGCCTGCGTTGGGCGCAGCATGGCAGGATTCGGCCGGTGACGTTTGCCGAAGGCTCAAGCTAGCCCAGAATCGCGGGCGCTGTGGCGCTCTTGCCGGAGCCGGACTCACCCACCAGACCGAGCACCTCGCCATCCTCAATGTGAAAATGGATGCCTTGGACTGCTTCAGTAGCGCCGAAGTGGATGCGAAGATCCTGAATTGCGATGAGAGGCGCCATAAGCCCCATCCTAGACGACAAATGTTGGTGTCTGCCAAGCCTAACTAAATCAATGGCTTGCTGGATCTGACGCTTACATTAAATGTTCTATAAGCAACGCCGCGGTGAGCCCGAACATCTTTTAGCACTGGAACGGGTTTGGAACGCAAGGAGGTTTCTTGATGACGAAGACATGGTTAGCAGTATCCGCTCTGGCGCTTTCGCTGGGAGCGACATCCGGGGGCATCGCCGCCCGGGCGTATGCAGCACCCGCGCCTTCACAGCCGCAATACGAGGGACAAGGCCGCTGGGACGAGGCGCCATCGGAATATCGCGATGCGCAGCGCCAGGGCTTCCACGATGGCGTAGAGGCCGCTCGCCACGATTTCGAAACCCGCAGCCACAAGGATGCGGACGATCACGACCGCTATCGCCATCCGCGCGTAGAACGCGAAATGGTGAGCGATTATCGCGCCGGTTTCAAGGAAGGATACAGCCGCGCAATGCACCACATGAAGGACGAGCGCAAGGAAGAGCGTCGCGATCGCGACTACAACGAACCTCATTTTTAAGATTTTCATTCCTTGGTTGTTTTAGATCGGTAAGAACAGGAATGCCCGGCTTCACAACGATGAAGACCGGGCATTCGTTTGCGGTTTATTGCCCGGTTTGGTAGCGCACGACGGAGAGCGCGGTCTGGTACGTATAGCGCGCGTTGGCCAGGCCAATTTGCGCTTCGGTCTGTGCAAGTTGCGCCTGGGTCAAATCGACGATGCCGCTCAAGCCTACCTTGTAGCGGGCCTGGGCCAGTTCCAGCGCGGTGTTCGCCTGGTTGAGAAGCTGCTGCGTCACCGCGATGCGCTGAAACGCGATCTGCGCATTCAGCACGGCGGCGCGCACATCGCGGGCAATGGTGTCGCGCAGGTTACGCACCCGTTCCTGGGCGGCGCTGGCGCGGAAATCCGCTTCTTTGGCGCGCGCAATGTATTCGAAACCGTTGAACAGTGGAATGCTGAGGTTGGCTCCCGCTGCGCCGTACCACGACGACTGAATCTGATCCGCGCGCACCGGTGTTCCACCCGCCGCCGCCAACGCAGAGATGGTAGGCCGAGTGAGATCGTGCTCCGCGGCACTGAATTGCTTCGCCGCCAGGGAGCGATCCTGGAGAGCGGCCAGGTCAGGGCGCGCGCGGAACGCGAGCTGCACCATGTCTTCCGCGTTCGCTGGAGCTGCTTGCGGATTGGCGGGCGTTTCGTCCACCAGGTCGTACTGCGTGTTGGTTTCCGAGCCCAGAATCGCGTTCAGGCTGGCCATGGCCGACGCCAGCGCGTTCTGCGCGTCCAGCACCAGGAGCTGCGCCTGGGAAATCTGCACGTTGGCCAGGCTGAGGTCGAGCGTGGAGCGCAGTTTCGATTGCGTAAGAGCGCCGATTTGCTGGCCGGTGGCCTGGCGGGCGGCCACAGTCTGCTGCGCCACCTTGAGCACGGAATGTGCTGTGAGCGCCTGATAGAAAGCCTGGTCAACCGCGAGCGTGATGTCTTCTTGCGTGGCCCGCTCGTTCTCGACTTGCGCGCGTGTGTTCGATTGCGCGCTCTTGACCAGGTTATGGGTGCGGCCGAAATCGGTGATGAGCTGTCTCACGCGTACGCCGCCGGCGGCGCGATCAAACACCGAAGGATTGTTGAGCAACCCGGCAGTGATGCGACTGTTGTCATGCGCGCCGACGGCCGTCAGATCGCCGGTGGCAGTGGGCAGTTCGCCGGAACGCACTTGCCGCGTGACCTGCGCCTGGGCCAGTTGCAGCAGGTGAGCGATGGTGATGCTTGGATTGTGCTGAACGGCCATTTGCTCGGCATCGGCCAGGGTCAGCTTCGGCCCCGGCGGCTGCTGCGGAGCGGATGGGGGTTGCGTCGTGGGCGCGGGCGGCGGGCTCGCCTGCGCGATTAGTTGCGGGTTGGGTGCATCGGGTATGGAGGGTCGCTGCGCGTAGACAACACCTGACAACAACGAAAGCACAATGATGTGCCGCCAAAGAAATTTCCTGGTCCGATGCGCAGAGGACAACCGCAGATCCTTCGACTGCGCGCCTCCGGCGCTCCGCTCAGGATGACAACTATAGGAGCAGGCCGCCCATTCTTTCATCAGCTTGCTCATGCTTGTTCTCCTTGGGAGCGTGCAGCGCGCTTGCGATGAACGATCAGGTAAGCCGCGGGCACGATAAAGATGGTCAGAATCACCGAGACGCCGAGGCCGCCGATGACGGCGCGCGCTAGCGGCGCATAGAATTCGCTGCCCTCCTCGAGCGTGAACGCCATGGGCAACATGCCCAGGATGGTGGCGAGCGAGGTCATCAGGATGGGACGCAGCCTTAGCCGGCAAGCCGTCGAGACGGCCTCGTCGATGGGCATTCCTTCTCTGCGCAGCACGCGGGTCACGTCCACGATCAGAATCGAGTTTGACACCACGATGCCGGTCATCATGATTACGCCCATCAGCGACATCACGTTCAGCGTGGTCCCCGTCAGCAGCAACGTGACGATGACGCCCATGATGCCCGGCGGAATGGCCAGCAGGATGATAAGCGGATCCCTGAACGAAGCGAACTGCGCCATCAGGATCAGGTACACCAGGATGACCGACAGAATGAGTCCGACGCCGAAGCTGACGAACGACTTTCTCATGCCGTTCACAGATCCGCGCAATGTCACGCGGAGATTCTCCGGAATTTTGGTGTTGGCTACGATGCGGTCGACCCGATTAGCCAGGCCGCCAAGATCCTCGCCGGAAGGTGACACATACACGTCGATAACCCGCTCGATCTGATAATGGTCTACCTCCGTAGGCGTGTTGATTGGCTTGATGCTCGTAACCGCACCCAGGCTGGTGACGGATTTCCCATTGGGAGAGCGCAGGGGAATATTTTCGAGATCGGTGATGGACTTGATATCGGACGGGGGAAACTGAACGGTTTCAAGATAATTGTTTCCCGATTTTGGATCGACATAATAGCTGGGCGCGATCATGCCGTTCGAGTCCAGGGCGGTGATGACGTTGTCGATGATCTCGTTGGAATTCAGGCCCAGGCGTCCGGCCATCTCGCGATTGACGTTCACCTGCAGGCCGGGATAGTCCAGGTCCTGCGGGATGGAATCGTCGCTCACGCCTTTCAGCTTGCGAATCTGTGCGGCGAAGTTGCGTGCGGTGGCATAGGCCGCGTTCATGTTGCTTCCCTCCACCTGGATGTCAATGGGAGCAGGCAGGCCAAGGTTCACCACCGCGTCCACCAGGCTGCCGCTCTGGAAATATGTGGAAAGCTGGGGCAGATCGTTGTGCAATTTTGCGCGCACCAGGTTCATGTACGCGAAGCTGCTGCGGCTGTGACCCTGCTTGAGAGCCACGTTGACGAAGGCTGTGTTTCCGCCGGAATTGCTGGTGTAGATGGACTCAAAGCCCGCCGTGATGCCGATGTTCGAGACCAGCATATTCAGGTCGCGGGGCGGAATAATGGAGCGAATATCCTGCTCCACGCGCGCAACATACTGATTCGTAACTTCAATGCGGGTGCCGCTGGGCGCCTTGAGATTGATCACGAATTGTCCCGCATCGGTGCGCGGAAAAAAGGATGTGCCGAGTAGGGGGAACAGGCAAAGGCTCACCAGAAAGGCCCCGGTGATTCCCACCACCGTAGCCACCGGCCTGAGCAGCGTCCTGCGCACGGCGATGTCGTAGTGCATCAGCATCTTGTCGTAGCGGCGGTTGAATGCGCGTACGACCACCAGGAACGGGTTGCCGCCCTTGTGATGGCCGGCCTCGTGATGTACGTTGCGAATGAAGCGCGCACAGAAGAGCGGCACCACCGTCATGGCCACGGCATAGGACGCAAACAGCGACAGGACGACGGAGAGCGCCAGGGCCGTGAACAGAAAACGGCTGACTCCGTAGAGAAAGACGACCGGGAAAAATACGATGGCCGTGGTAAATGTCGCGGCCAAGACGGGCAGGGCCATCTCGCGGCCGCCCTTTTCCGCCGCCTCGTCTGGCGGCTCGCCCATTTCGAGATGACGGAAGATGTTTTCCAGCACCACGACCGAGTTGTCAATCAAACGCGAGAAGGCCAGGGCCAGCCCTCCCAGCACCATGGCGTTGATGGTCTCGCCCATCGAGTTGAGGACGAGGAAGGCCGCCAGCGCGGAGAGCGGGATCGACAGCATGACGGCGACGGTCGCGCGCATGCTGCCGAGAAAAATGAGGATCATAACCGCGGTGAGCAGGATGCCGATGCCGCCCTCGCTGCCCAGGTTGGCGATTGCTGTCTTGACGAAGACGGACTGGTCGAAGATCACCGTGGCCACCAGCGACTTGGGAACGTCGAAGAGATGTTTGAGATCGGCGCGGATGCCGTTCACCACGGCGATGGTGTTGCTGCCGCCGCCTTGCTTCAGGATGGGCAGATACACCGAGGGTTGGCCGTCGACGCGAACCATATTGGTCTGGATGGCGGAATCATCCTTCGCATAGCCGATGTCGGAGACCATCAGTTGTCCGTTGCCGACGGACCTGAGCGGGAGCCGGTTGATGTCGTTGATGGTCGGCATCTGGGAATCGGCATAGATGTTGTAGTCCCGAGGGCCGATGCGCACATCACCGGAGGGCAGGATCTGGTTGGCCTGGTTCACGGTCCGCACCACATCCATCGGGCTCAGTTCATGGGCCTCCAACTTTACGGGATCGACATACACCTGGATCTGCCGGTACTTGCCGCCGAACGGCGGCGGGACCGCGGCTCCCGGAACGTCGGCAATCTGCTGGCGCACTGCGTACTGCCCCAGGTCGTGCAATTGCGTCTCGTTGAGCCCCTGGCCTTTGAGGGTGACGTAGCAAACCGGCAGGCTCGAAGCGTCGAAACGGAGCACGACCGGCGGCAGCGTTCCCGGAGGCAGGCGGCGCAACTGCGCCATGGCCAGATTGGAGATCGAAGTGACGGCGGCATTAGGATCGGTGCCGGGCTGGAAGTAAACCTTGATCAAACTGACGCCGGTCATCGACCGCGACTCGAGGTGGTCGATGCCGCTGCCCAGCGTGAAGAAACGCTCGAATGGGTTGGTGATATGGGTTTCGATCTGCTCCGGCGGCATGCCGTTGTAAAATGTCGCCACCACCACAACGGGGATGCGGATTTCGGGAAACAGATCGACAGGCATGCGCGCCACGGTGACCGTGCCGACCACGGCGATGAAGAGGCACATCATGAGAATGAAGAAGGGGTAACGCAGAGCGAATCGCGACATGTTATTCCTCGCCTTCGCCGCTGGGCTTGAATTGGGGTAAATCCACGGTCTGCGCGCGTACGGCTTCGCCGGGAGTAAAGGAGGCGAGATTTGCAGCCACTACCCTGTCGCCTTCGGCAAGACCGGAGAGCACCTCAACGCGGCTGGGGCTTTCGAGACCCAGGGTCAGCGAACGCCTCTCAATACGGCCCTGGCCATCGATCACCAGTGCCGCGGATTTCCCGCCGCTACGGTCCACCGCCTGGATCGGCAATGTAAGAGCGGTGCCGGTCCGCGCGAGGTCGAGTGAGACGTCGGCGTACATGCCGGGGTTGAGTTTGTGGTCGGCATTGTGGAGATCGATTTCCACCTGCAGCGTGCGCGTGGCCAGATCGAGTTCACCGGTGGTGCGCACCACTTTGCCGGTGAATTGCTTGCCAGTGGACTCAATGCGGATCTGGGCAGGCTCGCCGATGCGGACGTAGCTCGCAAGCGCGGCGGGAACGGGCACACGAAGGCGCAGAATATCAGTCTGCGCGAGCTTGACCACCGGCTGCGCGCTGGCGCTTGAGGTGCCCGCCTGCACCAGCGCACCGGTATCAGAGTAGCGCCAGGTAATCACCCCCGCATAAGGCGCCGAAATATGCGCATAGTTGGCCAGTGAAGCGAAATGAAGATGATGTGCGTTGGCCGCACCCAGGGCTTCTTTCATGGCCGACAGGTCGGCTTTGGCGGCATCGATCTGCGCTTCAGAGGCGGAGTCTTTCGACTGCGCGTCGTCCAATTCCTGCTCGGCGATAAGTCCAGGCTGGGCGGCCGCGGCCTGCTTCAGGCGCTCATAGGCGGCGTGCAATGCGGTGTGGTCAGCCTCGGCGCGCGCCACCGTACTCTTTGCGCGCAGAATGTCCTGCTGGGTGCGCTGGACCGTGGACTGGGCTTCACTCACCTGCGCCATCAGCTCGGGAATTTCGAGCTCCGCGAGCACCTGCCCTTTGCGCACCCGATCGCCGATATCGACATCAATTTTTTTGATGTAACCGGACACCATGGCATGCAGTTCGACCTCCTGGTAGGGCAGCAACTCTCCGGCCATCTCCAGATGGTCAGACAGCGCGGCGCGCTGCGGTTGCACAACAGGGGCAACAGGCAACTCGGAATTAGAATCGGCCAACGCTGAAGAGCGATGACAACCGGTGCCCGCTGCGGCCACTACGAGCAGCAGGCATAAAGGCCGCCAGCGGGCGGCGGCACGTGCCGAAGACATGGTTTCAATCCTCACTTGTTAACAGCCCAGGTCCGCATTTCAAGCGGAGCATGGGCGAAATTGCGAACACGCCGTGCAGAACGCCGGCGTCGCAGTGGAGTTCATCCACGTCGACGCAGATGTGCACCGCACGAATCGCAGCCGGCGCATCGGCTTTCGCCGACGGCAAACTTCGCGGATAGGAAGGCTAAAGTGAGGGAGGAGGCCGGACGAGGAGTGCAGAGGAGAACCCGGGGGATTCCGCAATTAGCGGACGGGCAGGAACCCGCCGGATGACGAGCGTGGAAGCGGCGGCAATCAGCAGGATTTGCGCGATCAGAATTGCGGTTCGGTCGAAATCATGTGTCGGAGGGGCCAGCGATGCGGACTGTTGGGCAAGGGGCTTGGACGGCTCCGCCGGCCGCGCCTTGGCATAGCTGATTTGTGCGCCGGCGCTTCCCGCAGGGCTAAACCACGCCATCTTGGCTTCCAGGGCAAACAGCGCGGCCAGAAGACACAGCATCATGCCCAAAGCCGTGAGTCGCGAATGCCGGATCAAGAAGCCTCCCTGCATATAAACCAGTTTACCATTTCATGATTTTCGGGCTGAAGTGTCGGCGAGTGCCCCGGCGACACCAAAGACGGGTCTGGTCACTTGGCCTTCAAACGTACCATGATCCCGGCGTAGAATAGCCCCACGGAAGCACGAAATGCTCCCCGAGGTTCCCCATGTTCTCGACCTGCATCACACTCGGGGATAGACGCACCGTTTCGCAGGAGGTCTCATGAACCGGAGAAAGTTCATCGCCGGCACCGCCGGAGTGGGCGCGGCTTACCTGGGCTCGCACGGAATCGCGGACGCATTAACAATTCCCACGCCCACGGGCAAGGCCGAAGCCCAGGACACCGTCACGTTGGGCAAAACCGGCATCCGCACCAGCCGGCTGGCCATGGGCACCGGCACCGTCGGAGCCGGCGGCTCGTCCAACCAGACCCGCGCCGGCGGGCTTCCGCGCCTGCTGCGCACCGGCTACGATCGCGGCCTCACCTTCTTCGATACCGCCGATTCCTACGGGTCGCATCCCGAAGTGGCCGAAGCGGTGAGCCAATTGCCCCGCGAAAAAGTGGTGATCATGACCAAGTGCGACCACCGCGATCCCAAGCAGGCCAGGGCCGATCTGGATCGCTACCGCCGCGAGTTGAAGACCGACTATATCGACATCCTGCTCATCCACTGCGTCACCGAGGGCGACTGGACGGAGCGCTATCGCGGCGTGATGGACGTCTTCGAAGAGGCCAAGCAGAAGAAGATTATTCGCGCTCATGGTGTGTCCTGCCACAGCATTGATGCGCTGCGCGCCGCAGCCCGCTCGCCCTGGGTCGACGTCGACTTGGTGCGTCTCAATCCCGTGGGCGCGCACATGGATGCCGATGCCCAAACCGTCATCAGCGTCATCAAAGAAATGCGCGCGCAGGGCAAGGGAATCATCGGCATGAAGATCCTGGGTCAGGGCGCGATGCGCACCCGCCAGGATGAAGCCATTCGCTTCGCGCTCGGATCGGGAGTGCTGGATGCATTCACGATCGGAGCTGAGAGCCAGAACGAGCAAGCCGACCTGATCAAGCGGATCGCCGCGGCGTAGATTCCCAGGTCTCAGAATCGGCACTTGGGGCACCCTATGCGGAATGCCGACGCATGTGGCTATACCTCCGCGCGCTTGAGCAGATAGTCGAGGCCGCCGACGCGATACCAGCGATACCCATACGGCTCCAGCAGAATGCAATGCCTTCCGCTCTTTCCGTAGCTGTGATCTTCAGAAAGCAGGTTGACCAGGGTTCGGCTTTCTTCTTCCGGCACGCGCACCAGAAAGCGGACTTCCTGCGGCGCGGCGATCAGGTTGTGAACGAAAATCACGGAGTTGTCGCGCCAGTCGTAGCGCATGACCAGGACCTGTACATTGCCCGTGGGCACAACCGAAAAATCGCCCCAGCCGATCTCGGGGACTTCCTTGCGCATGCGGATGATACGTTCCATCCAGTTGAGCAGCGAGTTGGGATCGCGGCGTTGCGCGGCGACATTCACATGATGAAATCCATACGCGCCCCCGCGGATGACGGGCAGAATCGGCTTTTCGCTCTTGGTAAACCCCGCGTTCGGCTCGGTGGACCATTGCATGGGCGTGCGCGCGCAGTTTCGTTCCGGCAGCCGCAGGTCGTCGCCCATGCCGATCTCGTCTCCATAGCGAATCACGGGTGTGCCGGGCAGCGTCATCATCAGGCTATAGGCAAGTTCCAGGCGACGGCGATCGCCCTGCAGCATGGGAGCCAGCCGCCGGCGGATGCCGCGCTGGTAGAGTTGCATCTTCTTTTCCGGTCCGAACGCGGCAAAGACCGTCTGGCGCTGCCTTGCGCTGAGGCGCCCTAGATCGAGTTCGTCGTGGTTGCGAAGAAACAGGCCCCACTGCGCCGTTGCCGGACGCGGCTTGGTATTTTCCATGGCCTTCACCAGCGGCCGGGAGTCGCCGCTGGCCAACGCGTAAAACAAATGCTGGTTGACTTCGAAGTTGAACATCATCTGCAGCCGCTCGCCATATTTTCCAAAGTACTCGAGATCGTTTTTGGGAAGGATGTTGGCCTCCCCGAGAATGATCGCTCCTTCTTTCCGCCAGGTAAGAAACTCGCTGAACGAGCGGAGCATCTCGTATTGCTCATTGGGGCGCTTGACATCGGCGCCTTTACGGGCGATGACAAACGGGACCGCGTCCATCCGGAATCCGTCGACACCAAGCTGCAGCCAGAAGCCCATGATCTTCAGGATTTCGGCCTGCACTTCAGGATGCGATGTGTTGAGGTCGGGCTGGAAATCGTAAAAGCGATGAAAGTAATAGGCGCGCGCATTCTTTTCATAGGTCCATGTAGTCTTTTGCACGCCGGGAAATACCACCCCCGAGGCCGCATCTTTCGGCTTGGTTTTCGACCAGACGTACCAGTCGCGATATTTCGATTGCGGATCGCTGCATGCTTCCCTGAACCACGGATGCTGGTCGGAGGTATGATTCACGACCAGGTCAATGAGGACTCGCATGCCGCGCTGTTTGCAGCCCCGGGAGAACTCGACGAAGTCCCCCATGGTGCCATAGCGGGGATCGACGCTGTAGTAATCGGCAACATCATAACCGTCGTCGCGGCCAGGCGACGTCTGAAACGGCATCAACCAAAGCGCCGTCACGCCCATGCCCTGCAGATAATCGAGCCGACGCAGCAGGCCCTGGAAGTCACCGACGCCGTCGCCGTTTGCATCCATATAGGTTGCAACCGACAGGCAATAGACGATTGCGTTCTTGTACCAGAGATCGTTAATCATGCGCGCGTGCTCTCGATCTGTAAACTACCCTAGGAGTATTTGTTGAGATGCGAGAGTTGATCTGGTGGCAGCACGCCGTGGTGTACGAAATCTATCCGCGATCATTTCAAGACAGCAATGGCGACGGCATCGGAGACCTGAACGGCATTCTCATGCGCATCGACTACCTGGCCGTGCTGGGTGTGGACGCGATCTGGATTTCGCCCATCTACCCGTCGCCGATGGCGGATTTCGGCTATGACGTTGCCGATTACTGCGGCATCGATCCCATGTTCGGGACCATGGAAGATTTCGATCGCCTGCTCGCGGAGGCACATCGCCGCGGCCTGAAAGTGATTCTCGATTTTGTACCCAATCACACATCCGATCGGCATTCGTGGTTTCTTGAGAGCCGGTCATCTCGCGATAATCCGAAGCGGGACTGGTACATCTGGAGGGATAAACCAAATAACTGGCTCAGCGAGTTTGGCGGGTCGGCCTGGGAGTTCGACCAAACCACCGGCCAACATTATTTGCACACGTTCCTGAAGCAGCAGCCCGACCTGAACTGGCGCAACCCGGAAGTAAAAGCGGCGGTTTTCGATGCGCTCCGCTTCTGGCTGCGTAAGGGCGTGGATGGCTTCCGCGTGGACGTGATGTGGATGATGATCAAGGACGATCAATTCCGGGACAACCCGCCCAATCCCGGTTATCGCCTTGGTCAGCCACCACATAATCGTCTCCTGCCCATCTACAACTCCGATCGGCCTGAGATTCATGACCTGGTGGCGGAAATGCGAGCGGTGGTGGATGAATTCCCGGAACGCGTTCTGATTGGGGAAATCTATCTGCCCGTGCCGCGATTAGTAGCCTATTACGGAGTGGACCTGCGCGGAGCTAATCTGCCTTTCAATTTCCAACTGCTGCAGTGCGCGTGGAGCGCCACCGCCGTGGCGCAGGTAATCTCCGACTACCAGGCCGCGCTGCCCCAAGGAGCGTGGCCGAATTGGGTGCTGGGAAACCACGACAACGCCCGCATCGCCACCCGGATCGGAGCCCGCCAGGCACGAGTGGCTGCCATGCTCCTGCTGACCCTGCCCGGAACCATCACCATGTACTACGGCGAGGAGCTGGGTATGTGCAACGTGGCCATAGCGCCCGACCAGGTGCAGGACCCGTTCGAAAAGAATGAACCGGGCCTGGGGCTGGGACGTGATCCGGAACGAACCCCGATGCCGTGGGACGGCTCGCCCACAGGCGGCTTTACGACCGGGTGGCCGTGGCTCCCGCTGGGCGATGAACACGAGATCGTCAACGTGGCTGAATTGGAACGGGACGACTTTTCGATTCTGCGGCTCTATCGCCAGTTGATTCAATTGCGGCAGGTGAATCAGACGCTCGTGAGTGGCAAGCTTGAGAGCGTCATCGCACAACAAAATGTGTTGCGATATGAGCGGGCTGATCATGCGCATCGCATTCTTGTCGTCCTGAACATGGTGCCGGAGCCGACGCAGGTATCGCTGGAAAACGGAACCGTTCTGGCCTCCACGCACCTGGACCGCGAAGGAACCAGAGTGGGAGGTCAATTCGACTTGAGGGCCGCAGAAGGGCTGGTAGTGAGGCTCGGCGTCTGACACGTCTGCGTTCTAATTCGACCATTCATCCGGTTTTTCGCGCCTTCCGTCCGGAACCGCGCGCATTTCAATTCCTGACGCCGCTACCTTTTCCGTAGAGCAGAATGCTGCGGAAAGGAACGGCGCCCGATGAATCCACTTGACCCCCTGGTCAGCGTCGAAGAAGTCTGCCGCAAGTTTCCCCTCGACCACCGCGACGTAACGGCACTGGATCGCGCCAGCCTGAGCGTGTCCGCGGGCGAGTTTCTGGCGATATCAGGCCCCAGCGGAAGCGGCAAGTCCACCCTGCTGAACCTGATCGGGTGCATTGACAAGCCGACCAGCGGGCGCATCCGCATCGATGGCACGGATACCGGCGCGTTGAGCGCCAGTGGCACGACAGAACTGCGCCGCAAGAAGATCGGCTTCGTGTTTCAGACGTTCAATTTGATTCCGGTATTCACGGCGGCCGAAAATGTCGAGTTCCCACTCTTGGTGCAGGGATTGGGAAGCGGGGAGCGGCGTCGCCGAGTGGCGGAAGCGCTGGAGAGCGTGGGCCTCGCAAATCGCGCGGATCAGCGGCCCGACCTGCTCTCGGGCGGCGAGCGCCAACGCGTGGCCGTGGCGCGCGCCATCGTGCATCGCCCGGAGTTGGTGCTGGCAGATGAGCCCACCGCGAACCTGGACACGCGCAACGCCACGCAACTCATCGACCTGATGCGCGAGCTGAATCGAAGCCTCGGTCTCACCTTCATTTTCTCAACGCACGATCAGCGGCTATTGGAGCATACGCCGCGCATCGTTCGGCTAACCGACGGCCATGTGGAATCGGATAGTGCATTGGAAGGAGGCAGCCATGGGCAAGTTCTTGCTACTTGCGTTTCGTAATGTGTTTCGTAACCGGCGGCGCACGGTGATGACACTGCTGATGGTGGGTGGCGGGGTTGCCGGACTTCTGCTGGTCGGCGGGTTCTTCGCCTTCATGTTTCGCGGGCTGCGTGAAAGCACCATTCGCACCGGGCTGGGACATATCCAGATTTACAATGCCGAGCACTTCCGGCGCGACGAGGTCCACGTGCTCGATACCGGCATCAGCAACTGGCGGCAGGTGGCCGCGGCCACGCAATCGGCGCACCATGTGCGCGGAGTTGCGCCGCGCATCGAGTTCTACGGAATGTTATCGAACGGCGTGAAGTCGTCAGTGTTCATGGGCAGCGCCGTCGATCCGGACACCGAGCACCGCATGGGGTTCGATCCGCGCATCGTTTCCGGGCGCGGTCTGAGCGGCAATGCCAATGGTGAAGTGGAAGCCCTGGTCGGAACCGGCGTGGCTCGGTCGATGAGCGTAAAGGTGGGCGATGGCCTGACCATCCTCGCCGTGACCGCGGACGGCGCTCTCAACGGAATCGATGTGCAGATCGTCGGCATAGTAAGCACAGGCTTCAAAGACCTCGACGATCGCTACATGCGCATCACCCTGCCGTCAGCGCACCGTCTGTTGCAGAGCGATCGGATCACCAAGCTGGTGGTTGGACTGGACAAAACCGAAAACACCGATGCCGTTGCGGCCGAGATCGCGCCGCGATTGCAGGACCCGTCACAGGCGATGACTCTCAAGAAATGGATCGAACTCGCGGACTACTACAAACAGGTGCGCACTCTTTTCAGCGGCATCTTTCTCTTCCTCGGCATTATTGTGTTCTTCATGGTGCTGATGGCCAGCGTTAACACGCTGCTGATGTCGATGTTCGAGCGCACTCGGGAAATCGGCACGATGCTGGCCATGGGCACACCGCGCCGGTGGATCGTGGCGCTGTTCATGGTGGAGGCGACCCTGACCGGGATTCTGGGAGCCGCGGTGGGCGTAGTGGGAGGCAATCTTCTGGGCATGGCGCTGAACGCTGCGGACCTGCATCTGCCCGCGCCGCCGGGCACATCGTTCGACATGCTGTTCAACGTGCTGCACGTTCCCAGCCTGATGGTCGGTTCGTCGATGATGATGATCGTCTCTCTCGCTTTGGCATCGATTTTGCCCGCGATCCGCGCGTCGCGGCTGCAGATAGCGGAGGCATTGGCCCATGTCTAACGTGAATTGGATTCTGCGCAGCTTTCTGCTCCTGGCCATGGTGGCGTTCCTGCTTATGTTCGCGCTGGTGGGCCACGCCGCGCCGGCGACCGGGATTGTTGATGCCGAAGCTCTGTTGAGGCGCTCCGATACCTTTCGCAACGGCTGGCCGTCGTTTGTCGTGCGGGTCAAGATCGACGACTACGAAGCGGGCAAGCCCAACGAGGAGCACTTGTACGAAGTTTCACAAAAGGGCACCGACAGGACGTACGTGGAATTCATGAGCCCGCGCGAGAAAGGCCGTCACCTGCTGATGGTCGGCGACGATATGTGGGTCTATCTGCCTGATACCAGCCGACCGGTGCGCATTACTCCGCTCGAAAGGCTCAGCGGCGACGCATCCAACGGCGACGTGGCGCGCACCAACTATTCCGTCGATTATTCGGCAGCGTATTTGCGCACCGAAAAAATGAGCGCAACTGAATGTTATGTTCTCGAACTTACGGCCAAACGGAAAGGCGCGACTTATCAGAGAATTCTCTATTGGTTGCGAGCGGAAGATGCCCGCCCCGTGCGTGCCGAATTTTATCTCACTTCCGGAAAGCACATCAAGTCGGCCACCTTTGACGAATACGCTCCTTCGGCAGGCAAGATGCTGCTTCGCAAGCTGACCCTGTATGACGAGATACGCCATAGCTCGCACAGCGTGCTCGAGTATTCCACCGCCGTGCAGCGCGAGTTACCCGACAAGTTGTTCTACCAGGGCCGGGCAGACCGGTTCTAAGTGGGACGAACAGAGGGATGGACATGAAAAGCAGCGTTGTGACTCTGCTGGCTTTCGTGGCAGGCGCGTGGAGCTTTGGTACCGCGCAGACCGATCCCGTGCCTGCGGAGAGCCGCTACACGATGCGCTATTCCGTGGCAATCATCGACGATGCCACGTTTTACGGAAATGTGAGGGCGCCCATTCCAACCGTGTTGAATCAGGTGCTGCTGGAGCCGACGTTCAGCCTGAAATATCGGAACCAGTGGACTTTCTCGAGCAGCCTGGTTGCCGCCGAAACCACCTATGCAGATAACGTGGCGCACATGCGGGTGAAGGAAACCTATGCCGGGATGTCGGCGGGCGACTTCGATTTCACCGTGGGCCGCAAGATGGTGCGCTGGGGCACTGGCTACGCCTTTACCTCGGCTGGAGTGCTGGATCCGCCTCGCGACCCAACCGATCCTGGCGATCGGCTGAATTTGAACGAGGGCCGCGACATGGTGAAGGTCGACTGGGTACGGGGGCAGCATGCGATTACCGCCGCATGGTCAACCGCGGAGTTGGCGCGAAAGGGTATGATGGTGCGCGATACTAGGGCCATTCGGTACAACGTTCTGATGCGCGGGTTCGACACTTCGTTCATCGCCGGGCACGATCGTGGCGACGATTCCTTCGGCGCCGTGACATTCACGCGCGTTGTCGGCCAAGCATGGGAAGTGCACGGCGAAGCGACATGGCGCGAACACCTGGCATTTCTGCTGGGTGCGAAGTACACGACTGCCACGGGCGTCACCTTCATCGGCGAGTTCTACACGCCACCGAACATTCCGTACTATCGGGGCATAGGCGTGCCGCCATGGGCAGGCCGACAGCACTACGGCTTTCTGAACGCGGGAAAGACTAGGTTGCGCGAATTGCCGGGATGGAAGGAGTGGGACGTGTCGGGAGCGGTGGTCGCGAACTTCGATGACCGCAGTTATGTTGGAGTCCTCGATTTGAACCGCTGGTTCGGCAAGCATTTCTCTTCCTATCTTCACCTCGAAATGCCACGAGGCAAACCGACATCGGAATACGGTGCGGCTCCATATTCAACTGCGACGTCACTGGGAATCAGGTTTCAGCTATGAACGCGATTTCAGATCAGACTGACCCGCGTTGCGACGATCCGATCGAGAAATCGATGTGGCGCGGAGTGCTCCGTGCATGCGTGTGGATCGTGCCCATCATTTCCTTGGGGATCGCGGTATTTCTGCTGGTGGTGCAGCACGCCCGGCTTTCTGAAGCGGGTGGCAAATTTCTGTCCTCGATGGTGTATGCACTGGTCATAGGAATACCATCCGCAATTCTGCTCAACTGGGTGGGCTTTCGCTACACGGAACGATTTCCGCGCCTGGTCGTGCTGATCAATTCCCTGGTGCTTCTCGGCACCGCAACCTTGGGATGCTTTGCTGGCGCAGTTTTGCTCCACTTTCTGCAGGGTTGGGATTATTGGAGGGAGTTCAAGCTTTCGTATCCCACCACGATTGTTATTACTCTCACGGTCGGCCTTAGCATTTCCTCTTTCGAAACCATGCGCCACAAACTGCACTACGCGACTCTGGAACTGAGGACGCGGCAGGCGGAGCAGGAACGCGCCTACAAACTGCTGGCCGAGGCGCGGCTCTCGTCGCTCGCCTCCCGCATTCATCCGCATTTCCTTTTCAATACGCTTAACTCCATCGCCTCATTGATTCCCAGCGATCCGAAGCGCGCCGAGGACACAGTCGGCAAACTCGCGTCGCTGTTGCGGTTTTCGCTGAACGGCAATCAGAGCGGGCTGGTGCCGCTCAAAGAGGAAATGAAGATCGTGAGCGATTACCTGGAGATCGAGCGCACCCGTTTCGGGCCGCGGCTGCGCTACACGATTGACGCACCGGCAACACTGGATGAAGTGAAAGTTCCTCCGCTCGCGCTGCAGACACTGGTCGAAAATTCCATTAAGCACGTGGTCGCACTCCGCGCGCAGGGAGCGACCATCCGCGTGGTTGGATCTGCCGACGGGAACCTCGTGCGCTTGCAGGTGATCGACGACGGACCGGGATTCGCGCTCGAGTCCATCACGCCCGAACACGGCCTGGGCAATCTCCTCTCTCGCCTGGAACTTCTCTTCGGGGAACGCGGCCAACTCTCGGTGAGCCGAGCGGATGAGAAAACCGTCGTGAGCCTGCTGTTTCCTGTAGAGTGATAGTTTCCGCCATGGAAGCCGCACCGCTTCGCGCCTATCTCGTGGATGACGAGCCGCTCGCACTGGAGCGTCTGAGGCGATTGCTGGCGAACTTTGAAGAAGTGGCGATCGCCGGCAGTGCGACCGATCCGGCCCAAGCCCTCAAGTTCCTCTCCGGGAACGAGGGCAAGTCCATCGACGTCTTGTTTCTCGACATCCAGATGCCCGGGATGACCGGGTTCGATCTGCTTGCGCGGCTGGCGGAACAGCCCTTCGTGATTTTCACCACAGCCTATGATGAATACGCGCTGCGGGCATTCGAAGTGAATTCGATTGACTACCTGCTGAAGCCGATCGAGCCGGAGCAACTGGAGCGCGCCGTACGCAAGCTGGAACGACTGCGGCCGATGGCGAAGCCGGGATGGCAGCAGAGTTCCGAGTTGCCGGAGCTTCTGCGGGAACTGGCCTCATCGCTGCGCGGCGAAACGCATGCTTATCCGCGCCGCATCGCTTCGCGGGTGGGGGAACGAATCTCGTTTCTCGACCTTGATGCCGTCACGCATTTCCAGGCGCTCGACAAGCTCACGTATGCCATTGCCGATGGGCGCCAGCATAGCGTGGATCAGACCATCGCCGATCTGGAGCGGCGGCTTGACCCGGCGCGTTTTCTCCGCATTCATCGCGCCGTGCTGCTCAACATGGATTGGATCCAGGAGGTCAATTCATGGTTTGCCGGCAAGGTGGTGGTCACGCTCAAGGATGCGCGCCACACGCAGTTGCCGGTGGCGCGCGACCGGGTGCGGATTTTGAAATCGCGGTTGGGCATCTGATCCCGCCACACAAAAAGAGCCTCGGAAAGACTTACCCTCCGAGGCCCTAATTCAAAAGTGATCCGAGACGTTGCCGCACGGCAGGTAGTTACGCCATCGCCTCGCGCCCCATCGTCTCGAAGACCAACTGGTTGGAATTGCGATCGGCGTCGATGCGGACGTGCGCGCCGTGCAGGATTTCGCCGTCGAGAATCTTGATCGCCAGCGGGTCCTGCACCATGCGCTGCAGCGCGCGCTTCAGCGGCCGTGCGCCGTACGCCGCATCCGAACCGGCCGCCAGGATCAGCTGTCGCGCAGGCTCGGTGAACTCGATCGAGATCTGCCGGTCTTCGAGCAGCTCGCGCAGGTCGTTGAGCCGGAGTTCCAGGATCTGGTTCAACTGCGCATGCGCCAGCGGACGGAAGATCACCGTGTCGTCCACGCGGTTCAGGAACTCGGGGCGGAAGTGCTCGCGCAATACGCGCATCACGCTTTCGCGCGCCATGTCGAAGTCGTGCTCGGATTGCAGCTTGTCGCCAACCAGCATCGCCGAGCCCAGGTTCGACGTCATGATCAGCACCGTGTTCTTGAAGTCCACAGTGCGGCCCTTCGAGTCAGTCAGGCGCCCGTCGTCCATTACCTGCAACAACACGTTAAAGACATCAGGGTGCGCCTTCTCGATTTCGTCGAACAGGATGACCGAGTAGGGCCGGCGCCGGACAGCTTCCGTCAACTGGCCGCCTTCGTCGTAGCCGATGTACCCCGGAGGCGCGCCGATCAGCCGCGCCACCGCGTGCTTTTCCATGTACTCGCTCATGTCGATGCGCACCATGGCGTGTTCGTCATCGAAGAGGAACTCCGCCAACGCACGCGCGGTCTCCGTTTTGCCCACCCCCGTCGGCCCAAGAAAAATGAAAGAACCGATCGGTCGCTTGGGATCGCTGAGGCCGGCCCGCGAGCGCCGGATCGCATTCGCGACCACGGTGAGCGCGGAGTCCTGCCCCACCACCCGTTCGCGTAGACGCTGCTCCATCTGCACCAGCTTTTTTACTTCGCCTTCCAGCATGCGTGACACCGGAATGCCCGTCCACTTGCTCACGATTTTCGCGATGTCCTCTTCGTCTACCTCTTCTTTCAGCATGCGCGCAGCGGCGTTCCCATCGTTCAGGGCGTTGTCTTGCGCGGTATTCAGGTTGCGCAGCTCGGCTTCCAGCCTAGGCAGTTCGCCATATTGGATCTGCGCGGCCCGTTCGAGTTGGCCACGGCGCGTATTCTCTTCCGCTTCGAAGCGCAGAGCTTCAATCTGCTTCTTGAGTTCGCTGATGCGCGTGATCGCCTCGCGCTCCTGGGTCCACCGCGCGCGTAACGCCGTCACCTTCTCCTGGATCTCGGAGAGGGCCCTTTCCACTTCTTCCATCCGCGCGCGGCTGTTGGTGTCGGTTTCGCGCTTCAGCGCCGCGCGCTCGATCTCGAGCGAGGTCGCCTCGCGTTCGAGCTGATCGATCTCCGTGGGCACCGAGCCGATCTGGATGGCCAGCGAAGCCGCGGCTTCGTCCACCAGGTCGATCGCCTTGTCGGGAAGAAAGCGGTCGCTGATGTAGCGATGCGACAAGGTGGCCGCCGCCACAATCGCCGAGTCCTTGATGCGCACGTTGTGGTGCGCTTCGTACCGTTCCTTCAGCCCGCGCAGAATCGCAATCGTGTCCTCCACGTTGGGCTCGCCCACGTAGACGATCTGGAAGCGCCGCTCCAGGGCTGCGTCCTTCTCGATGTATTTTCTGTACTCGTTCAGAGTGGTGGCGCCAATGGCCCGCAGTTCGCCGCGCGCCAACGCCGGCTTCAGCATGTTGCTGGCGTCGATCGCGCCTTCCGCCGCGCCCGCGCCCACCAGCGTGTGCAGCTCGTCGATGAACAGCACGACCTGGCCGTTCGATTCTTCGATCTCTTTGAGAACCGCTTTGAGGCGGTCCTCAAACTCGCCGCGGTATTTCGCGCCCGCCAGCATGGAACCGAGATCGAGGGAGATGACGCGTTTGTCTTTGAGAATTTCCGGAACGTCGCCCGAAGAGATGCGCCGCGCCAGGCCTTCCACGATGGCGGTCTTGCCCACGCCCGGTTCGCCGATCAGCACCGGATTGTTTTTCGTGCGCCGGCTCAGCACCTGGATCACGCGGCGGATTTCTTCGTCGCGCCCGATCACCGGGTCCAGCTTGCCGCGTCGCGCCAATTCGGTCAGGTCCTTGGCGTATTTCTCCAGGGCCTGAAATTTGGCTTCGGGATTCTGATCCGTGACCCGCTGCGAACCGCGCACCGCGGTGAGCGCCTGCAGGATGGCCTCATGCGTCGCGCCCAGCGCCACCAGGGCCTCGCGCGCAGACTCGCCCTTCTGATGGGCAGCCCCGAGCAGCAAATGCTCGGTCGAGATGTACTCGTCCTTGAAGTTCGCGGCCTCTTTAAAGGCCTGTTCAACGACTTTATTCAGCGCCGGGCTGATGCCGGGCTGCGCCGAAGAGCCCGCGACGCGGGGCAGCTTCTGTTCGATTTCGTGCAGGCTGGCCTCCAGCCGTTCGGTGGGAACACCGATCTTGCCCAGCACGGAGGGAATCACGCCTTCCCGGTCTTCGAGCAGCGCCAGCAGCAAGTGCACCGGCATGATCTCCGGATTGCCCAGTTCCCCGGCGCGCTCCTGGGCCTGCTGCATCGCCTGCTGCGACTTGACCGTCAATTTTTCCCAACGAATTGCCATATAAAACAGCTCCTAGCTATTAGCTTCTAGCTCCTAGCTTGTTCGTATCGAACGAAGCCGCAGCTAATATTCAAAGATTTGTGATGCGTCTTGCGTGTTCATAAAGAATTGCGCCGGGAGCACCATACGGTGCGCCCGGCGCCTGATCCCTTGCCACCAGCCCCGAACAACTAGAAGCTAGTAGCTAGAAGCTGCTTTGTTTTAGCGCGCCCCGACCAGTTCGGGCTGTTCTTTCTGCTCCATCTTCTCCGGCCCGCCCACGTTCACCTTGATCTGCTTGGGCTGGGCTTCGGGCTTCTTGGCTAACTCCAGCTTCAAAATGCCATTGGTGTAGGCGGCATTGATGTGCTCGCTGTCCACCGTTGAGGGCAGCGTGAACGAGCGGAAGAACGTGCCGTAGCGGCGCTCGATCCGGTGGAAGTTCTCTTCCTTCTCGTCCTTTTCGAACTTGCGCTCGCCCTTGACCGTGAGCGTATTGTTCTCTACCCGGATGTCCAGATCCTTCTCGTCCATGCCGGGCACTTCGAGCTTCAAGACCACTTTCTTCGGGTCCTCATAGATATCGACCGCAGGCACAAAGCTGGCAGTGGTCAGAGGGCTGTCTCCTTCATTCATTTCGCGGAACAGGCTGTTCACGCGGTTCTGCAGTGCAACGACTTCACGGAAGGGATCCCAACGAGAGATTGCCATGACTGTGTTTCCTCCAAATGCTTTTTCAGAATTCTTGGGTGCCGGGCGGCGGGACCTGAAGACCTCTTTTTACCGCAGGAGCCTCGCCCCCCGGCCCGTTCACCCTATCTGATGGAAACTATAGCATAAAGGATGCAAGAAATGTGAGTGGTTTTTACTCATATTATCATTCTGTCTAACCAATTGCCTTTCAATGACTTAATACTTCCGCTTCCCGCTCCACTCCAAATAACTGGCGAATTCCTGTTGCCCCGGCATGCGCATCTGGAACTTTCCTGTCATCACGCCGGCATTCAACTCGTAGCTCAGGCGGAACTGCGGTCCGGGCTGGTCCGCATCGGATAGCAGCACCGCTGTCCCGGGTTTGGGCACGGAAACCGCGTAGTGGATAACGTGGCCTTCGTTATCGAAATAGATCGCCCGCAGGCTCTGTCCGGGACCCCCCGGGGTAGATGTAAAGCAGGTCCGAGTGCTGGCAATTGAAGTCGTCCGGGCCTTTGCAGTCCCATAGGCCGTGCGCCGCGCCAGGACGTGATCCCGAAGCTCGAGCCGAAACGAATAGGTGCCCGTGCTCTGGACCTGCGCTTGGCCGCCGGTCGTTTTTGCTTCCCATGTGCCGATGAGAAACCGTACCCCGGCCCATGGACCGGTGGTGTCAGGTTTTGGGCCGGCGCCACCCAACTCGCCACAACCAAAACCAGTACCAGCGAAGAGACCTGCCTCATCTGCATCATGATCGCTTGCATCCCTCCGGGGCAACACTTGCGGTGCATCAGCTTGGTCCTGCAAGTCTAGACCGATCCCGCCCCTGGTTTGTCATTCCTTTGCTTCCGGCTGCGCCTACCCGCCGCATTACCATCGGAGGAGAAATGTTTGCGATCGTCGCCTCCGTTCTAATCGATTGGCGCTGGATCTGGCTGATCGTGGCCGCCTTTCTGGCCGGCGTTCTCAATGCCGTGGCCGGTGGAGGCTCGTTCCTGTCGTTCCCGGCGTTCCTGGGCACGGGAATCCTGCCGGTCCAGGCCAACGCGACCAATACTGTCGCCCTCTGGCCGGGCCAGCTCACCTCCATCGCCGCATACCGCGAGGACGTTCGCAAAAATACCCGGCTCATCATCCCGATGTGCGTGGCGGGTTTGCTGGGAGGAACCGCCGGAGCGCTGGTGCTGCTCAGTACGCCGCAGACCATATTCATGCGCCTTGTACCCTGGCTACTGCTGATCGCTGCGACCATTTTCGGGGTCAGTCGTCCGGTCACCCGCTGGCTCGATCAGCGTAAGGCTGCCCGTCATCAGCACCCCGGCAACTGCGCGGCCCGCCCGCCCCGCCGATCCCTGGTCTTCGTCGCCACCATGCTGGTGTGCTTTTACATCGGCTACTTCGGGGCTGGCGCAGGCTTTCTGATCATCACGCTGCTCTCTCTGCTTGGCTTTGAAGACCTCCATGAGATCAACGCCCTCAAGGTAGTCTCCACCACTGCCGCCAACGGCATCGCCTTTCTCATCTTCATGATCGGAGGGCAGGTGGCTTGGCACTACTGCCTGATCGCCATGATGGCGTGCGCCATCGGCGGCTATACCTCCGCCCGCTTCGCCCGCCTGATTCCCCAGCCGGTTCTGCGCGCAATCGTGATCGTGATCGGGTTTGGGATGGCGGGATGGTATTTTTTCAAGACCAGCCACTAGCTACTAGCTTCTAGCCGCTAGCCCTTTTGTGCCAGGCCAAGGCTCCCGCGTTTGAACTAGAAGCTTGGAGCTAGAAGCTAGAGGCTCTCTGACTCCTAATCCCTGTAAACTAGGAGCATGAGCCACGAAGGCATCCGCGTCAGCACTCCCGAGGAGAACGCCCGCCAGGCGGAGGCCGAACGCCCGCTGCCGCGCATTGCGGTGACGCCTGAGAAGGTGAGGGTGCTGCTGACCGAAGGCAAGGGGCTGGAGATCGACTGGGCCGACGGGCACCGCAGTGCCTGGAACTTCAAATGGCTCCGCGACGCCTGCCCCTGCGCCACATGCAACGATGAGCGCCAGCAGGAAGGCCGCAAGCCGGGCCAACCGAAGAAAAAACCCGCCGAACTGCTTCCCATGTACACTCCGCCGGCCAAACCCGCCAGCGCCCACGCGGTGGGCCGCTACGCCATCCAGTTCAACTGGCTCGACGGGCACACCAGCGGCATCTACTCGTGGGAATACCTTCGCCGCCAATGCCAGTGCCAGGAGTGCACTTTCGCCGCCGTCGAAACCACCGGCGTTCCCAACTAGGAAACAAAGCTGGGTGCCCCAGGTCTCGATTTTGAGACCTGGGTAACGCAGAACTCATCCGGCACGATCCCCGGAAAGGCTGACGTTCGATCTGCGTCATCGCCAAGCATTCAATGAATTGACACATTCTTTTCCGCTTCGGAAATATTTTCCGCGACTTTCTCCTCCCGCCTGTGTTCAAGCCCCTTAACGGGGAAGTCCGACCTTTCATCACCAAACAAGTAAAGGTTTCCGCCAGTCGCTCGAGCTCGTCCTTTTTCTCGTAGTTCTGCATCATTCGCTCCACCCGGGCAACACCTGAAGGGTTAACTTCTGCTCTCTCGCTCTGCGCTGCCGCTTTAAGCTGCATTGACCTGGAGGACCACCATGAAGAGCACGAGGCTTGCTCTTTCCATCCTGTTTGCCGCCCCACTCGCCCTTTCCGCCGCCGACTACTCCTCTGACCAGCTTCTTCCGGCTGGCTCTCTCATTCAATGCACGACCTCCGAACCCCGTCTTTCCTCAAAAACTCAGGCCATCGGCGATCCGGTTCTGTGCCGGGTCAGCCATGCCGTCCACGTGGGGCGCTCGGTGCTCCCGTATAACAGCTACCTGGTGGGCCGGTTCGAAGACTACCGCGATCCCGGCCATTTTGTCGGCAAAGGATGGATGCAGCTCACCTTCGATCGCATGGTGATCGAACCAGACACCATCATTCCGGTGGATGCGAAGGTGGTGGACGTGCCCGGCTTCTCCATCGACCGCCTGGGCCGCATTCAGGGCAAGGGCCACGCCACGCGCGACACGATCCTCTGGATGATCCCGGTCCTGTGGCCCATCGACCTGCTGGAGCTGCCGCGCCGCGGGCCGAGTCCGACGCTCAAGACCGAAACCCGGATGACGGTGAAGCTGATGGACGACCTGCGGGTGCCCGAAGGTCAGCCGCTGGACCGCGATCCCTATGGGCTGGCGCACCGGCCGTCAGCCAAGGCCGACCCGCCGCCTCCGCCAGTTGAAGAGCAGCAGCAGGCTCCGCAGCCCACGGCCTCTGCTCCGCAGCAGAACTACGAGGCGCCGCAACGGGACTATGCTCCTCAACAGAACTACGCTCCGCCCCAGCCCACCTATGCTTCAACGCCCTACTATGCGCCCCAGCCCGTCTATGCCCCGGCGCCGGTGTATGTGGTGCAGCAGCCGGTGTACGTGCCACCGCCGGTTTACATGGTTGCCGCGCCGGCGCCACCCCCGGTGTACATGTACACTCCGCCCGCTCCGGTCTACATGTACAGTCCGCCGGCCATGTACAGTCCTCCGGCGATGTACAGCTCGCCGTCTCCTGCCTTCGCGTACGGTCCTCCGGTTTCACGCATGGCCGAGCCGCCCGCGTGGTCGCCGATGCGCAGCGCGGTGGTCTACCGCAACGGGATGGCGTACCGGCTGCTAATTCAGTGAACAGTGGACAGTGAGACAGTGGACAGTGGAACGACGGAGGCCCGTTCATCCGCAGCGATCGGAACGGTGTTCTTACTGTTCCCTGTTCACTGTTGCGACCGCTTCCGAAGCTGTGGCTGCAACCAGCAGCAGGGCACGGTTCTCCGGCTTGAGGAAGCCAGATCGAACGGTGTGGTCGAGAAAATCTAAAAAAGCATCCCAGTAGCCCAGCGTGTTGATGAGGATGCAGGGCTTGGCGTGGAGGCGGAGCTGTGACCAGGTAACGATCTCGAGCATTTCGTCGAGCGTGCCAAACCCCCCGGGCAGGATGAAGAACGCGTCGGCCAGCGCCACCATGCGCGCCTTGCGCTGGTGCATGGTCCCCACCGTCTCCAGGCGTGTGAGACCCGTGTGGGCGATCTCACGTCCGGAGAGGATCTCCGGCAGCACGCCGATCACTTCCCCGCCACGGGCGAGGGCAGCATCGGCCATGGCGCCCATCAGCCCGATATGGGCGCCGCCGTAGACCACGCCCAGCCCGGCATCCGCAATCGCCGTTCCCAGCGCGCGAGCCTCATCCAGAAACGCGGGGTCGCTTCCGGGAGTCGATCCGCAATACACGGCCACACGGCGCAGTCTGTTCAGCGATGTCATGGCAGGTCCAGCATAGCGGTTCCTGACGGGCGTGAACCGGCGTGAACCAGCCCGCTTGGCTGCTGTCGGGATCACAGTCCTTGGGAATGGAGAGCGATTACTGATTGGCGTGCGCCAGCAGCGCCCTGGCCCGCTTGCGCACTCGTTCCATGACTGCCGGATCGTCCGACAGGCGCTCCAGAATGTCGCGAATGGAGCAGATCTGTTGCGCCCGGCCGTCGCCGGCGGCTTCCTGCACGTTCTGGATCTCCTGGTCGAGGCCCAGAGGGTCGTGCTGCAAAAGAGTCTCCAGGCGAGCCCCCGCGATAATGGTGGTGGCCACAGCAACCAGCGAGTCCCCCAGTTGCTGGATGTCGGCGTCGCGAGAGTAATTGAACTCACACGAGCCCGCACCCTGCGGCCCGCTGTAACTCAGTTTCTTGGTTCCCTGGAAGGCGACTTTCAGGTGGCTTTCGCATTCGGAGTTGAAGAACTTGTGATGCTGGGCGACCTGAAATGCGTGCTCGGCGAATTTGGCGCTCACCTGGATATCTCGATCGATATTGGGCGGCTCAATGAACCTCGAACCTTGAGCGGTGGCGGCCGTGCCCCGCTCGGAATGAAAATGACCCGTGCCGTCGGGGTGGAACTGCAGCGTCCATTGCGAGGGCGTCAGACCTGGATTGGAGAAATCGACCCGGAAAACAGGGTCCGGGTCAGCGTGACCCGACACCGTGAGCGCAGCCAAAACAAACGCCAGGAAAAGAGCCTTCATCGCCCTGCCCCTTGCAATGTGAGAGTTTGCGCGGTGTGGATGTGACAGATGGCAATGGCCAGAGCGTCGGCAGTATCCGCGGGTTGAGGCAGTTCCGCCAGGTTGAGCAGGCGCGCCACCATGAACTGAACCTGTTCCTTTTTGGCCAAGCCGTAGCCCACGACGCTGGATTTGATCCGCAGGGGAGCGTATTCGGCCACCGGAAGTCCCAGGCGGGCGGCGGCCAGCAAGGCCACCCCGCGCACTTGCCCCAGTTTCAGCGCGGATTTAGCGTTCACGGAGTAGAACACCTCCTCGACCGCAACCACGTCCGGGGTCCACTGCTCAAGTTGCGCGGTGAGTTCACGGAAGACATGTTCCAGGCGCTGGGGAGCGGATTCGGCTTTCGACAGGCGGATCTCGCCCATGGCCTTGCAGATGAGTTGCGGGTCGCGTCCGGTATCGCAGGATTCCACCACTCCGTAGCCCGTAATTTCCGTCCCGCAGTCAATCCCGAACACCAGCATGGGGGCCAGTTTACCGCAGTTGAGGTTGCGCCTCACAGAGGGAATATCGAAAGTAAGGACGCGTTGAGCCTGGATCGCCTTTGCAGATATCGCGCCGGACCAGAACCTGGCGAGCGACCAGATGGTAGTAGTTGTGCCGATGGATTGTGCGAGGACGCGCTTGTGATTTGCCTGGCTGAGTCAGGCCGCGCTGATCAGCTTGAGGTAGTCGGGCTCATCGGAGATCTCCCGATGCCGGAAAGCACGCGCGATTCTGCGGTCCTTCAGGAAGAAGACGCCGGGCATTGGTATCCGTCTTCCCGAATCAGTCCGACACCATACTTGAACATCGCGCCTTTGAGCCAGCCCTTCCAGACCGCCAGATTGAAAAGTTGCAGATAAGGGTTGGTGCGCGACAACGCGAAGGCGGGGAGCTGATACAGCGTGGAATCTGGGTTGCTGATCCTCTCCACATCGGAGAGATGGTAGTAGTCGAAGTAGGGCTTGGCTCGCTCGGGCAAGCCGAGGTGCACAAACACGGGCCGAACGCCCTGGGCTTCAATCTGCGGGCGCAGCTGTGAAACGCGGTCGAGAGCCATTGCGCAGAACGCGCAGCCAAAGTGGCGAAGAAAGACCAGGAGGACCGGCGACTCATCGAGCAGCTCGAGCAGCGAACGGCCGGTCTCGGTGCGAAAGCCGCGTAGAGATCCGGCGACATCCGAGCGCTCGGTTGACTGGAGGATTTCCATAGACATTCTCGTCGTCTCCGCTCCTGTGAGAGGCGCTATCGGATACAGTACGCCTGCCACTGCGAAATGGATTGGCCCACGACCTGACCCCAAAAACCAGAAGTTGTATCAGCAGGAACCTGGCCGCCTGGCGGAGCAAGTTAGGAATGCGGCCTCGGCCTTTCAGCGGTCGGGCCCACTACCGTGTCCCACCCGCGCACATGCCATCGGAACACAACCCCCGCAAGGACGTAAGGATCTGTTTCCGCAAACGACTCCACCGGCCGCGCCGAGTCAGATCGAAACAGCAACAAAGCGGTTCCATCCCTCGGGCTATCCAGGACCCCGCCCAGCAGCAACGCACCGCTCCGGACGGCAGTAAGCAGATGAGCCAAATGGGCTTCCTGCAGCGTGGGCGTTTGGCGCTCGGCGTAATCCGTCACTTTCTCGTAAAACAGCAGGTAATGCATCTTCCTCCTTGCCGGTCCGGCTAGCCCGCGTGATCCTCAAACAGAAAGGTAGGCAGCCCGTCGATGCTTTTTTGATTGCGCTCGTGCCGGTATTCATCCATCTTCTCCTCGCCCATGGAGCACGCGAATTCCAACAATTTGTCACGCTCTGCTTTGTATTCAAATAAGGGCACGGCGAAGCCACACGTGCTCATGATGGACTCGATCTCGAGCACGATGATCTGACGCTCTCCGGGGTATGCCGGGAACCTGGAGCGCATCTCTTCCCAAGCCGTATCGCGAGGGCGCACCACGCGCCCGCGTCCATACAGGCGCACGATTCGAGGCTGCTCTTCAAAGCTGCAGAACATTAACGTCAGCCGTCCGTTTTCCGCAATGTGCGCGGCGGTTTCATTCTCGCTGCCGGTCAGGTCGAGGTAGGCCACGCATTTTTCGTTCAGAATGCGCAGACTATCGCGGCCCTTGGGAGAGACATTGATGCGACCGTGGTTCGGAGCCGAAGCGTTGAAAAATACGTGCTGGGCAGCAATGAATTCGCGGAGACTCTCGTTCAACTCGGTATTGAAGCGGGCCATTTGGGGCGCCTCATCTTGGAGAATAGGCTGGAAGTTCACTGGTGATACGCGGATTAGGGCTACGCAAGATTCGAAGCCGACCCAATCTTCCGCCGGCGCTCGCGCCGCGGTTCCTGTTCCGAAGAGGTTTTCGATTGGGACCTGCGGCCGATGCCACCATTACAATTGCCGGCAATCAAAGTGCAAGGGGTTCCCCGATCTTTTGGGGCCGAATTTCCTGTTATGAATTACAACGACCACGCCGATTCTTGATCGTGTGAGATTGGAAATCCCCATTGATCTGGTCACTCTTCGATAACCACAAGGCAACATTCTCGGCAAAGTCCCGCCGAGCACTAAGGCTCTCGGCCTTTTGAATTTCAGATTCAGTAACCATGGTGATTTCTTATCTTCAGCATATCGCCAGAGTGCAGTCGCGGGCGAGTCGTGGCCTACTCTTCGCTTTGACGTGTGTTCGCCCCCCGAAGGATGAATTCCGCAAATCTCAATTCGAGAATCACTAACCCGTCGAGAATTCCGGAGGCGCGCTCATGATTTCTCACGAAAGCCGCGCAGTTTGCCGCGTATAATTCGCGCACCATCGGTAACTCCCCACGGAGGTTCGGAATGAAATCAGTACTGATTACCGGTACCAGCAGAGGAATCGGCCTTGAGACTGCGCTGGCATTCGGGCGTGCGGGTTATACGGTCCATGCCACGATGCGCAAACCTGTGCAGTCCCCACGGCTCCGGGAAACAGCGGCGGAACAAAACCTCCCGATCCACGTGACCGCCATGGACGTGGATTCAGATGAGTCCGTCCGCGTAACGATCGCGGCCATCGAGGCAAAGCACGGTCCCATCGACGTGCTGGTGAATAATGCCGGCACGGAGGTGCATGGGCACATCGAGGAAGTCCCGTTGGCGCAATTTAGGGCGGTGATGGAGACCAATTACTTCGGCGCTCTTCGCTGCATTCAAGCCGTGCTGGGGCAAATGCGGCAGCGGCGGAGCGGGTGCATTGTCAACGTGAGTTCGGTTGCCGGACGACTTGCGAGTGCGCCGCTCACGCCCTACATGGCTTCCAAGTGGGCGCTGGAAGCACTGAGCGAAGGTCTGGCGGGCGAGATGAAGACGTTTGGGGTGCGCGTGGCGATCGTGGAGCCGGGTATCATCGACACCGGGATGGCCCGGCAGATCGAGGAACAGCCGGGAACCTCGCCCTATCGGCAGCATGCTCGGTTTTCCGGGCTCTTCGCGGCTTCGCTCAAGGACGCGGTTCCGCCTTCGGTGGTGGCTGACAAGATCGTCGAGATCGTCCAGAGCGGGACGTGGCAACTGCGCCATCCTGTCGGTCCGTCGGCGGCTCCGTTCCTTGAATGGCGGAAGTCGATGACCGACGAACAATGGGTCGACCTGAACGCCAGCGATGACGAAACCTGGTACACCCGGATCCAGCAGGATTTCGGCATGGATACGAGGCCGGAGGCAGTGGGCCGCGGGACGGATAGAGAGGCAGCGGCGGCGGTTTAGGGGAAGGTCGAGATTGGTGGATCCCGCCCAAGCAGAGCTTGGACGGGGCACCCATTTTAGACGCTTTAGTGCTTTTCAGACTGGGGCTGGATCTGCTTGAAGCCGGCGGGGACTTCGAAATGCGAGGAGTCAACCGGCGAAGAGGAGAAACTCGAAACCGTGGTCTGCGATTCCATGAGGATGGCGCTGGTGGGCGGCGGAGCGTTCCCGGACTGATTATTTTTCTGGTCGGCGTTCTGATCCGCGGGCGGCTGCTCGTCTTTCTTCTTGTGACCGAAACCGCCGAAGCCGCCGAGGTGGCTGGTGAGAACAGATGCGGCGCTCTGCTTGGCGACATCGCCGGCGCTGGGCATAGCGGGCGATGTCTCCGGCGGCAAGGGCGCTTCAGATGCGGCCGGCAAGGGCTGGCCATTGGCCGTCGTGCCCATGCGCATCACCTGCATCACCGGCACGCCCTCGAGTTTCTGCATCTCCTTGCCCATGCTGGCAAGACCTTCGGTCGCTCCCGGATTCTGCGCCAGCATGCGGGTAAGGTCCATGCCCAGTCCGGCGGTCACCGTGGACATCTTCGCGGCAAAGCGCTTCTGGAAGTCGCGGACCTGTTCGTAGCCGGGTATCTCCGGCACCATCCACATGTCGTTGGTGATCGCCATGGCGCCGGATTGCTGTGTCTTCTGATCGGTGGCGTTCATGGTCATGGTGAGGATGGCTTCCTTGCCCGAGAGTCCGTTGACCTGCTTCTCCGCCCCGGTTTTGCGCACCTTGACGTCGAAGCTCACCTTCACATCGTCGGCATTGGGATTGGAAGGCTGCTGGGCGGCCGGATGTTCCGCCTGCTTCTTTTCCATCTCCTGGCGCGCGTTGGCGATCTGCTGCTTCATCTGGTCGAAGGTCATCACCGTGTAGGTCTTCTTGATGTTGTCGATATGGGTGATGGTCTCCTTATCGAGATCGATAATTTCGATGCTGTCCTGATTGACCGTCGCCATGCGATTGTCCTTCAGGTAAATGGTCGAGACCACGGGGTCCCCGGCCTTGCGCGCCTGGGAACTGAAGGCTCCCACCATCTTCATCATGTGGAGAATGGAACCGCCGGTGATCTGGGTGGTCTGCTGGTAGGTATAGTCGGCGAACAAAAATGGGGAGCCGGCGAGGGTTAGAACCCCAAGGCCGACGGCAAGGATCTGGGAAGTGCGGGAGCGAAACACACGCATGGATTGAGCCTCCGATGTTTTTTGGAACGTAGAAACGTTTTGTGGCAGAAAGGCGGGCATTTATGCAGGCGGACAGAAGCTCTCATCCGCCCTGTAGGGCCGAGGGGACACGCATCCCCGGAACCATAGGTCTAGTGGTGCGAATCGTAACACCGTTACAAATTAAACGTCAAAATAGACCAACTTCAAAACAAAAAAAGGGGAGGGTTCATCGTGGTGGCGATGAGCCCTCCCTGAAAAGGAAGACCGCGTTCTGAAACTGTTCTTACCGGCCCTGCGACAGGCGCGCCGCGTAGCTGGCGGGCGCCGGACGCTCATCCAGGCGCGACGTCACCTTGGAGCCGAACTGAATCGACTCGAGGATGTGACCATCGCCCGAAGATGCAAACCGCAGGGTGACATGCACGTCGTTGGGGTTGGCATCGCCGGGCCGCAGAGCATACGAGAAGCTCTTCGAGGCATCCCGGTTGCGGAGGATCACCGCGTTGTGAAAAATGTCCTGCTGAACCGTGTACGCGCCTGCAGGCATGGTCTGGCCGGAAACTCTAAAGCTGAAGGGGACATTGAGCGTTGTTTCCGCCTTGGCGGCGTGCGTGGACAGGGCAGCGGTCGTCAAAACGATTGCTGCCAGGACGGATTTGAAAGCCGCGATTCGCATGTGTTTGACCTCGCAAGCACACTAGCGAACCACAAGAACTGAAGGCGTTAACTTTCCGTCCAGAAAGCGTCAAGGTTCAGGGAATAGGGACCAACGGCCACGGAATAGGGACGAGCCATCCACGGTCAGCAAAAACGATGGCGGTTACAGGTCAGGAAAGCGGCGTAGCGGAGGATGTGGCGGGGAGGCTCCCGCGACGAGCGGCAAGCTCGTCGCGGATTTCGGCTTCGACGCTCTGGCGCTGCGGGTCGGCCAGATTTTCTGCCAGGCGGAGCGCCTGCTCCAGCAAGGCTTCGGCCTCCGCATCGGCGTGGCGGTCACGCGCGTTGCGGGCCGCGGAACACAGTACCCCGGCGGCCCGCTGCCAGTTGCCGGCCGCTTCGTGGTGCATGGCCATTTCGTGCGCGACGTTGACTTCCCGTCCGGCGAATAATTGCGCCAGGCGCTCGGCAATCCGGGTATGCCTGCGGGCGCGGCGCGATGCGGACTGCCGTTGATACAAGACTTCTCGGTAGAGCCCGTGGGCGAAAACGTAGAATGCCGAACGCGAGCCGTCAGGAAGCTCATCCTGGCCGGCGCGGCGGACAAAGTAGAGCCGGCGTGCCAGGTCGTCGCAGGCTTCTTCGGTTTCTGCAGGGTCGTCTTCGAGAGCGGCGGCCACGGCCCAGGCGGGAAACGCCACGTTCATGAGGCTCGCGGCCTCCAGCAGGCGCTGATCGTCGGCGCCCAGGCGTTCGATTTCCAACTCGATCATCTGCGAGAGTTCATCGGGCACGCCCGAGTCTGTTTCCGGGAAGGGCGCCCGCTGCCGCCACGCGGCGGATTCGCCGGTTCCTTCACGCACCAGGTAGCCCTGCGCGACAAGATGCTCGAGCATGGCCTTCACGAAGAGCGGATTGCCCTCCGATCGGCGGTAGACGAAATCATCGAGCCCCGGCGGGAGAGCTTCCTGCGCCAATTCCGCGCTCAGGATCTCGGTGACCGCCTGCCGGTCCAGCGGGCCCAGACTCAACTCCACGCACAGACGGCGAACCACAAGGTCACGCTTGAGAGCCATCATGGGCTGATCCGCGGAGCCATCCTGTGCACGGTACGTCGCCAACACGATCAGCCGGGCCGGTGTGCGGCGCCGCGCGAGTGCCGAAATAACGCCAAGGGTGGCCTCGTCGGCCCACTGCAAGTCTTCGAGTACCAGGGCGAGCGGCTTTTCCGTGGCCAGTTCCTCCAGGGCCGCGCAGAGCTCGCCGGGAAGCCGTTCCGTTCCCATACGCGCTGCGGAATCCGCCAGCGCCTGAGAATCGCCTCCCACGGTTGGCAGGCCCGGCAGGGCGGGCAGCCAACGCGGCGCCATGCGCGCCAGGATCCGGCATGCTCGTTCCCCATCCGGCGAGGCGCAGAGATGCGCCAGCGCCTCCATCACCGGGTAGTACTCCTCTTTGCGGCCCAGGGCCTCCACGCATTGGCCGCGCGCGATCATAATGGCTTGCGCCGAACCGGCCAGACGCAAAAACGCGTCCACCAGCGCCGTCTTGCCAATACCGGCGCCCCCGGTAACAAATATCGTCTGGCGCTGTCCGCCGGCCGCTGCGTCAAGCCCCAATCGGAGGCGGCGCAGTTCCTCATCGCGATCGACGAACGCGGGCCCCGGCCCGGCCGATTGCCCCTGCATCGCGGACGGGGGCGCGACACCGTTCTTTTCGTTGGCCCCTTCCGTCACCTGCGCCACAAAACTGTAGCCGCGCTTGGGAAGAGTTTGGATGAAACGCGGCGATCCCGCATCGTCGCCCAGGACCTTGCGTAGCTCGAGCATGTACGTCCGCAGCACCTGCGGCTGCACGTAGGTCTCCGGCCAGAGAGCATCGAGCAACTCGTCGTGGGTAATCAGGCGGCCGGGATTCTCGACCAGGTAACGCAGGATCGCATACGGCTTGGGCGGCAGCGCGATCTGCGCTCCGCCCCGCCACAGGCATTCGTTCCCCGTATCCAGTCGAAAAGAATCAAACTGCTTCATGTTCAGCTATCCCTCGGGGCAAAAGGAGGTTCAGGCTGTTCTGTAGCAAGAGATGTGCCACTCATGGCGATGGCGCCACGGCACGATAAGATTCACAAACCTTGGGGAAACCGGTCACTGCAACCGGAAATCAGTCACCGCGATCGAGGTGCTCCGCGCGGTAGCCGTCCACTATTGGACGACGGTGTTCGCACGCGCGCACCAAATAATTGTGTCGTTCGTCGCCGCAGTGTGACAGGACGGTTGAAACGAGGGGCAAATGGCCCAAACGCAACAACGGCCCGGGAACCGTCCCGAGCCGCTGCCGGTGATCTGTTGGGATTGGACGGCAACGCCCTCAATGGAATGTGTAAGTTACACATTCTTCAATGGACAGAATGGGCAACTTCGGCAGGATCGGCACATCCGTAGCACGGATTAGCACAAAAATCGGCGACTAGACGGCGCGGGGTCAAAGGCGGTGATACGTCCGCAAACGGTCCCGACGGAATGTCTTGAACCATTCACCGTCAAATGCCCCGATGTAGTCCTGTCCGTTGTTGCCCCGGCCTTCGCTCACGACCATCACATACCGGGGCGTGATTACGCCGTCACTGCCTTCGTATTCCAGATAGTACGGCAAACCTGGAGAGTGCTTCACTGACCACTCAATCTCAGGGAAGTTGCTCACGTGTGGCGGGCGCGTTGGGGTGCCCGTCTCGGGGAACTGACCGGCCTTGAGGCACAGACAGAGTGCCCGTGATTGCAACTGAGAGCATGGCGTTTGGTCCTTGCCACGCATGGTAAACGAATCGGACCCCGCCTTGCTGTGACGGGCCATCAGTTGTCAACGGGGCGCGGGGGCAAGCCCGTATCCTGGGGAGCGGAGGGCTGAGCCTTATGCCGACTAAAGAAGAGATGCTTGCCAAGCAAACGTACAAGGAAGACGGGCTAGAAGTGGAGAAGCGCGTTTTCTACACGCTAATGGCGGACAGCAAAGTGAGCCGGGAAACAATGCAAGCGCACCGCAATAGCAAGGCTATTGCACTACTTTTCAAAACGCTTGTGGAAGCCGGGACACTGACGGAAGACCAACTTGATGGGATTTTGTTAGAGGTGAATTCGTAACCTAGTCGGAGACGGCCCGTTTGCGGGGCATCCGGCACTGGAGTGCCCCGCATCGTCAATGCGCCCGCTCCCACTCTTGAATGAACACGGACAGGCTGTCCAGCTCTCCACGCTTGAGAGCGCGGCGGCTCCGAGTTCGATCTGCAAGAGGTCCTTGGTCATTCCACGCTGGAGATGACGCGGCGGTATGCAAACCTTGTGACGGCGGACCTTCAGGCGGTGCATGAGCGCCTGACCGTATTGGCGAGGTAGCCGTCAGAAAACCTTCTACCAAGTCGAGGGGCGAGCGATAGACTTAAGCGGTTAAAGCTGCGCCATAGGTAATAGGCCCAGCCTTGGAACGGAGGAAGACATGGACGCAAAACCACCCAAAGTTCTGCGGGGTTTGAGCCTACTCCGGCCCGGCTTGATTAGCATTGTAGTCACAAGCATCTTTGGAATGAGTCCATTTCCCTTGATCACCAGGGGGCAAACGCAACCCACTCTGCTAGGTCAATCAGCCCCTCTGATGTGGACCACTACCGGCGCGGAGAAGGTAGCAATCGATGTGGTTGGTTCTGTTGCCACTAGCGAGTCGATGCGCCGTAAGTCCCCCTGTCAAGACGACCTATCACCTTACCGGCACGAGATGCCGCCAGAGCGCCCTTGTGTCACTCCGCTGGCACACTGGTTGCACAATGGCTTGACGGGCAAGAAACTCGTCGTGTGGGGAAACAGCACCGTATCAAATGCGGTCTCCTTTTTCTACGAACTTGCTACCTACTGCTATCCGGGTCAACCCCTCGACGGGTTGACGTGTAGCCCAGTTACCAAAGACGTGGCCGGAATACCACGGATTCTCGGAAATATCTACAACTACGGGAACGGCGGGGCGACATTAGAGGAACTTCTAAATGGTTCCGGTTCTTATCCAATCGAAGCTGTCTGTACGGCTAAACCTGATCTGCTGATCATGCGGGGTCCCTTGATTAATGACGTGCGACTCGGGAATTGCGATCGGCGCTGTGCAACGGTGCGCGTTCAGCGGGCGTTAGTGCGGCTGGAACAATGCACTCCCGATTCCTCTATTTTGTTGACGACCGAAAATTCATTACTGACTACGGATCCCGGGAATTACCAATGGGTTCAGCCTGAAACCCCCGAGGCCGCACAGGCCTACACCGACATAATGCACGATGCCGTGATGGCAATGTCGGGGAGATATCCGAATGTTCTGGTATATGACGTCATGGCCGCGGAATATGGCACCATCTGTCCGGCTACATCCCCGCTAATGTTGAACCAACTCCATCCAAATTCAGCAGGCCAGCAGGCCGAAGCCGATCTGCTGGTACAAATCGTCGGAGTAACCAATGCGCATCGTTGGGGCGTCACTGAGGCTACGGCACAATGCATCAAGCACACAAGCGGCATTGCGGGACTGGGCCAATCGCACAGCGGCGATTATTGAGGCCGCAATGACCAACGTAGAAGCGAATCGGTCCCGCTTGCGCCCGTCCTCTTCTTCGCGTGCAATTGCGCGGTTCATCTGTCCCATTAAATCCGCCTTTCAGACCGCACCGGCTTGCGCGTGAGCCGGAACGACAAACGTCCCCGGAAGATGTCAGGTGGGAGATAAGCTCGGCGCTCTCCCCATAGGGGACACACGGCAATAATCCAGATGTCGGGCAGCATCCGCACTGGCGCGGGGATGGTTTCCCCGCATCGTTTGCACTGGACCGCGAAGTCACAAAGCCGAGGTTCGGGACCCTTCGACACACTAACAGTGTTGTAGGCGAATACAAAGCGAATATTATTCCGATTGAGACAATAAGCTTGACTCAGTGAAAAAGAAAATCCCCGCCATTTACGCGGGGATTCTTCATCGGTAGACTGTTGGGATTGGACTAAGGCCATCGCGCTGCCGCGAGTGCCCTCGGTATCTGACCCGGCGGTTGAACGCCACCGCTGGGGACTTCAGGGGTCTGGGGCGCGATGTCCTAGGCCTCAGTCACCTCACGTAACATACTACTGAAACATTCAATCTGCATTCGCTGGATCAACCTCCTTTCCCGTGTACTTTTAACCTAAATCGAGATGAGAAACGCGTCAAGCGGCGGACCGGCCCGCATCCCGGAAAGCAAGATATCAGCCCATAAAAACCCGCGCTATGATGGTTGCGAAAAGCGAGGCGGGCTGCCCGGGGTGATCTTCCCACGTCAAAGACTGCGGCGGAGTTCGCCGGCCGGCCTTTTGAAATTTCCCCCAAAGGAGCACCGGATATGAGGTCTTCACGGCTCATCGTGTTGTTGTCACTCGTCACCATTGCGCCGCTGGGGTGGGCGCAGAAACAGGTAAAGACCCAGGCGGAGCAGGATGGCTTCGCCGGCCCGGTAAAGTCGGTGGCAACAATTGTCGAACAGTCGAACGTCCCATGGCAGCAGCCGAACGGGCCGGTCCTCGTGATGCCCGTCTGGTGCCACGACTGCACATACTCGCCCGAAGGGTACCGGACCAAATCCGGTACCCTGGCCGGCGGAGAATTCGTGGGTGAAGATATTACATTGCATCGCAACGCGAATGGACGCGTAACGGAACTAATCGCGACCGATATCGCCCATGGGCAACTGACCCGGCACACGGTGATCGGTCCCTTCGGCAAGACCGAGGAGAGCTTTTACCAAGATGGAAAGTTGCAGGTGCAGAACACGTTCCGCTACGACCTCGACGGACACCTAACAGAGGAGATTTCGACCGATGCGACCGGCGAGCAGGTCGGGAGGACGCTGACCACGTGGACAAAAGACGATTGGACCGACCGAACCGGCTGGGGCAAAAACCAGCAGGTGCAAATGCGGGAAACGTTTGATCCCGCGAAGGATGAGCAGCATTTCACCAGTTTCGACGCGTCAGGAAACGTAGCCCTCAACTGGACGTATGCGCACGGACAGGTTCATCAGTTCTGGGCAGCGGCAGATGACACCCAGCAGTACGGAGCCGCTTTCGCCGATTTCGACGACAAGGCAAACCCGATTGCCTTCCATTGCCACAATCGCGTGTGCGAAGCGGCGAAAATTCACTACGAGTACGCCGATGCGGCCAGGCGCAACCCGGCCAGCGCGGAGTGGCGCGACGCCAGCGGCAACTTGTTGTACGGGGTCTATTACACCTACCGCTTCGACGCGAACGGGAATTGGAGCCACCGCGAACTTTCGGTGTGGAACGCCAACTTGGGCGCGCGCACGCCGTACGAGACGGACGACCGCCTGATTAGCTATTGGTAGGCGTTAGCTTGCGGGTGCCCCAGCTCTCACAATTCAAATCTGGAGCGGCGGCCGCTTCGGGGCTTGACGTCAGCGATTCCGGGAATTTACTTGCGATCTCAATGTTCGCTGAGTACACTGAGCGCCTTCTCGAATCGCGCACTCCATGCGTGCGTGGCCCCAGCAACCCGCAACCAGGATTGAGAAAGGGGACTTATGCCATCCACAGCCGTAGTAGCAACCCCCGAAGAAGTACGAGTCTTTATTCAGGAGTATTTCGACGCCTGGAGCGGCACCGATCTACAGAAAATTCTGGACTACTATTCGGACGACGTGGTGATCCAACTTCCTACCGGTACTTTGGAAGGAAAGTCCGCCGTTCGAGACAACTTTGTGATTCCGTTTGTGAAGGCGTTTCCCGGCAATGTGCATTCCATAGTTAACCTGGCGCATGCTGAGAATCTGGTGGCAGTGGAATGGAGCTTTGAGGCTGTCCACAAAGGCACTTTTGCCAACATCGAAGCCAGCGGAAGGACCGTAAAGGTCCCCGGCTGCTCATTCTACGAATACAACCTGGAAACCCGGAAAATCCCCGCTGGGCGCATCTACTTCGATGTTGGTACTCTTCTGCGCCAGATTGGGTCGGGAACGTAATCCGCGTAAGAATAGCCGCAGATCCCTTCGACTTCGCCGGTCGCGCCAACGCGCGACCGGCTCAGCTCTGGATGACAGTCAAGGTTGAGGTCGGCGAAAAAACTACGCCAGCGCGGCATTCATGTTATCGATGGCCTCGTCAACTTCCTGCGTGCTCTTGAAGCCCACCGTGGCGCAATCGATGCCGGCGTTGCGGAAAGCGAACTTCATGGCCGCGAGACGGTCTTCGTGGCGCGTGAACATGCCGTCACCCACCAGCTTCATGCTGATGACGCCCATGCCCTGCTGCTTCACCTGTTTCACGTGCTGCACGACTTCCGGCACGTTGCCCGGCTCGTCGGTATCGGGAACAGGCCCGTCCATGCGCGTGCCGTTGTGATTCATGCGGATCATCGCCACCTGCAGCCAGGGGTTGCCCGGCACCTGGCGCAGCGCGGGCAGTCCGTGCACCGAGGCGCCGCGCTTGAGAATGATCTTCTTCTCCTGGGCTTCGTTGATGCTGTCCTGCCAGCGCCTGGTGTCCGCCACCCAGGTGGGCGTGTGCTGGTAATGCAGAAGCATGATGTCGAAGTACTCGGTCTGCGAGGTCTTGCGCATGGCATCGAAACGCTGCAGCGGGTCGCCGGGCCGGTTGGTTTCCACCTTGGTCATGAGCTGGTAGCTGTCGCGCGGCAGGCCTTTGAGCGCTTCGCCCAGCATGGCCGGAGTTACATAGGCCTCGGCTGTTTCGAAGAAACGTATGCCGCGGTCGTAGGCATAGCGGATCAGGCGGGTGAACTCCTTCTGCCCCAGCGCGTATTGCACGTGGCCGTTGTTGCT
>Ga0070717_10000124_pt1 | contig 58419 bp, 86 predicted proteins | sample LARL113metaG_FD_71366 | JGI IMG/M metagenome (GOLD analysis project Ga0070717, IMG submission 71366) | Corn, switchgrass and miscanthus rhizosphere microbial communities from Kellogg Biological Station, Michigan, USA - LAR L11-3 metaG | ecosystem: Host-associated > Plants > Roots > Rhizosphere ...
ACGGGTTATGAGGTACACACGCCAATGCGTAGCGAGTCCGGATTCCACACAGCACCACCGACACGTTCCCACAAAATCACGCCTGTCTGATCGGTATCAGCAAACCGTTCGCGCAGAACTGTCGAGGTGATTTGCGCGCGCTCGCCGATAATATAGCCGGAGAAATCACCGAACAATACCGTCTTCGATGTCGCGGTACCGTCAGTCGGAACGAAGTCCGAGTTGAAGATCGGGTAGCCCATTAGTTCGTGCGGAACTGCGGAAAAGCCGCCGGCAGTCATGGCTGGCCACAGGTAGCGACCCGCACCGTCGACGTACTTGCGGATCTTGCCTTCAATGGTTCGGCGCATAAGCCACGTGGCACTATCGGCATACTGCGGCGGCAGGGAATACACGAGGTCGATCAGCGCGCCTGGCGGGCCAGGGTGCGTCGTATCGTTGACCATCACGTGCGTGGTGAGCGGCGTGGCTGTCACATCGGTGGTGCTGATGCCTGGTGCCGTCAGGATGCCAGTCGGGTGCAGCGCAGAACCGTCAGCGGTGATGAACTCGTTGTCTTCAACGAGCGCCATGTTCTCCGCGCCGTTCTGGGCCAGGAAGCCGAGCACGTTCACGACCGCGTCACTGATGAAGTCGTTTGAGAGCTTCGTCGCGCAGCGGATCTTGATGATCGGCACGTCGAACGAGCCGAACGCGGCATCCGTGTCCGAGAAGGCTGGCGTCTCACCCGCAACCGACCCGACGAAACCGCTCGAATAGATCGAGCCGGATGTTGCGTTGGCTTGAACCATCGGCCACTTCAGGATGTCGCGCGACGTTGCCTGCACACGCGCACCAGCGCGCCGCACTGCGGATCGCTGCGCCTTGCGCACGAGCAGTTCGGCCTGAATGTCCGGCGGGACGAGGAAGCCGCCCGCGGTGTCGGTGCCTTCCGAAAGCGCCTTCTGCTCGTCGCCACTCAGGCGCGTCCATGCCATGTTGGGATCGTGCATGAGGCCACACAGACGCAGGTAATTGCCGTACGCCTTGGTGTAGTCCGGCTGCATGGCGCGTCGCGTGAGTGTGTAGAACTCCGCCGCTTCCTTCTGGGCCGGAATGTCGCCGAAGAGCACAGCCTCCGGGAACATCGCGTACATCTTGCCCTGGCTGGTCGGGGCGTAGACCATGCCGCTCTTGACTTCCCAACCACCCTGGCGCAGCGCTTTGTGGCCGTCATCGTCGCCGTTGCCGACGCCGACTGGCACGCGGTACTGCGGGGCGTTGAGGAAGTCGTCGATGCGGCCGAGGTCGGCCTTTTTCTCGTCGAGTTCGCGTTCGGCTTTGATCTGGCCGGACAGTTCGACGCACTTGGTGGTGAGCTTGGTGAGCTCGTCGTTCTTTTCAGCGGTGAGGCCGCCGGCGCCGTACTGGTCGATAATGGCTTGTGCGCGCGCCTTGAGCGTCTCGAGTTCGCCGCGCATGGCAAGCAGAGTCATGGGTCAGGTGACCTCCCGGTGAGGATGAACTGGTGCTGGAGGCCGCTGACCTAGAGATCGGCTGGGCGTATGTCCAGAGCGGACATTTCACGGGCTCGTGAGCCGCGTGGCGCCTCGTCGGTGCTTGGCCTGAAAATGAGGTGGTGAGTGGTTAGACTTCGTCGACCTGGAGCAGCGCGAGTCGGTGGCGGAACATGTCGACGAGCATCTTGCCGTCTTCGCCCTTCTCGACTTTGTCGGCCCATTCGAGGATCTGGCCGAGCGAGTTGTGCAGCTCTTTGAGTCGCGAGCGCATGCCGCTGTTCAGCCGCGCGCCTTTCTTGGTGTCGATGCCGGTGCGTTCCATCGCGAGGCGATCCTTGGCGATGTCCGCGACGCACTCATCGAGCTTGTAGCCGACGATCAGGAGCGCGGCGGCCGCGCCTTCCGACCATTCGGGTGCGTGCGAGTCGATGCCGTGATACTCGGCATACGCGTGCGAGCCGAGGTGTGCGACCGACTTGGCGGCGATGTCGCGTGCGATGGGGTCCTCGCCGTCTGCCACGGTCTGCGCGTGGCTGAGCGCGTGCGCAAGGTGCTCCGCGTCGATCGTGCCGTCGTGGTTGTGGTGCGCATAATGGCGCGCGGCACGCGGCACAGTGCGGCCGGTGTCGTCCTTGGCCGACAGGCCGTTGCCCTCGATGTGGGCGAAGGCGTCGTCTGGGAGCAACGCGACGAACGCCGCATCCCACGGCTGAGTGTTCTGCGGCATACGTTTTGTCTCCTGGCGTGTGAGTGATTTCCCGGCGCCGGCCGCTTTCGCGACCGCGGAGTCCGGCGAGACTTCGATATTGAGTGAGCGCGCGCGCGCGACGATCTTCTTCGCGGCCGCGGTTTTCTTGGCGTCCGACTCGAACTGCGTCTGGTCGAACCGCGACATGGCAGCGCGCACGTGCGCGGCATCGCCGATGGGCAGATGGCCGCGGCCGTTGGAGTCGATGTAGGCGTAGTCGCTGCGGCCGGACGCGCCAGGGCGGCTCGTGCCGGGGTCGTAGCCGGCGGACGGCGCCGCTTTTTCGGTGGCTTCCTTCGACGGCACATACGCCTGGTCGACGGCGACGGGCGTGCCGAGGACCGGCTCCTTGTTGGCGTCGAGCTGGTAGGGGATGTCGTAATACGTGGAGTCTTCGTCGCCCATCATCTGCGGGCCCATGACGCACACCACGACGTGCGTCGGGAACGTGGCCATGACGCACACGTCCATGACGCCGAGCGCTTCTTCCGCGGCATCCTCGAGATCGTCGATCAGGTCCTCGTATGAATCGTCATAGGTGATGACCTGGCCGAGTACCGAATCCTTCTTCGCCTTCACACCCGTCATTTGTGCTAGGGGGTTCGCAGCAAAATCCGGGGAGGCAAGGAAGCTGTACTCGACCAGGTCAACATCGGTGAGGTGGCGCACGCCCTTTTCCATCGTTGAGCCACCGGGCGCGACGCGGTAGCCGATCGACATGCCGAGCGTCTTGCCACGACTGAGCCGACGCCGCGCAACTTCCAGTAGCGCATCACCGTCAGCCGTCGCGTAAATCGAGGTCGTCGTTAGCAGACCGTTCGCGTCGGCGCGCATGGAGATCGGCTCGCCGACCGGGAGCTTGCTGGAGTCGTGGCCGATGAAGGCGACCACGTCGTGGTTTTCCTTGATCGAGCGGTCGAACGCCTTGGGCTCGATCACATCGCCGGTTCTGTCGCGGTTCAGGAACGCAGCCGCATAGCCTTCGATCAAGCGCTGCGAGGTATCGACGTTTTTGACTTCGAGCCTCGTAAAGAGCCTTTGTGGATCCAAGGACAGAGCCTCCTTACGAGGTGGAATCGGGTGAATCTCTCGCGGCAGATTGATAAGTCTCTCGCGGCAGATTGACACCTTATATAAGGGAATATAAGGTGGGTGCTGTGAGGGAGGGCCGGATGGCTCCTGTAGCAGCAACGAGCAATGGCAAGGCGACCGAGACAGTGGTTCTGATGGAACTGCCGAAACCCGATCTGCGCACCGTGACTGTGCGTCTCGTTGGGACCTCGCCACTTATCAGCCACCGATGGGCCGACAAGGCTAAACAGCAGATGCTCGATAAGCAGATGAAACGCGCGAAGGTTGCAAAAGAAGCGAAGGACCCAGTACAGGACTATCGTGATTCGCTGTATCCGTTTCCAGGCGGCGGCTACGGATTTCCCGCGGTGGCATTCAAGAATGCGGCGGTGAGCGCCTGCACACAAATCAGTGGCGTAACCAAGGTGATGGCGCGCGGCGCATTTCACGTGATCGCGGATGACAAGGACACGGGCCTCGTCAAAATCGATGGCGAGCCGCGCCAGCGCCAGGACATGGTCCGCATTGGCATGGGGACGGCAGACATTCGATACCGCGGTGAATTCACCGAATGGAGATGCACACTGACGGTGCGTTACAACGGCGGCGTCATCAGTTCCGAAATGCTGGCGAACCTTTTTCAGCACGCCGGCTTTTCTGTAGGCGTTGGTGAATGGCGACCCGAGAAGGATGGAAGTTACGGGATGTTTGAACTGGCATGAGCTATGAGGCAGTAGCACCGCTTCCTGTGCGGAGTGACGTGCCGATCGATGTCATCGGTGAAGCGATTGAGTCGATCAAACGGGAACTCGGCGTACCTGTTTGCCCAGCAGACGAATATGTTGATCGCGCACGGCCCGAGAACTCACCTATCCATGGGACGCTGACATGGGATGATGCGGTACTTGCTGAGCGCGCACGGCGGGAGCAGGCGCGCCTGATTATCCGCGTAGTCGTGCGCACCAGTAGCACCGACGAGCTCCAAACGTGGCGCAATGTCCACATCACCGTCAGAAGTGACGATGGGGAACTCGTAGAGGGCGGCGCAAGTGTTGCTGATGTGGCGCCACGCAGTGATTTGCGACAGCAGGTGCTACGCGAATTGTTAGCCCGAGTGCGGGGTGATGTGGAAAACCACGGTTGGCTGACGGAAACGCAGCCGATTCTGAACGCCATTAAAGACGTCGAACGCGTCTATCTAAGCGAACACGCGCCGCTGATGCCCGTGTAGTCTAGCCGTGTCCTTGGCTAGGCAAGCCGGGGTATGGCGCGGCATGGCAGGCGTGGCTTGGCCCGGTGCGGCTTGGTAGGTTTGTGTGTGGCAGGGCATGGCAGGCATGGTTCGGCTAGGCTCGTCAGTGCAAGGCTCGTCTTGGTGCGTTAGGGCGCGGTTTGGCAGGCAGGGCGGGGTTCGGTAAGGCGTGTTTAGGTGCGGCTCGGCTTGTTTCGGCATGGCAGGCAAGGCCCGGTCTGGCGCGGTACGGCGTTGGTCTGGCGGGTCGTGGCAAGGCAGGCGAGGCTCGGCAAGGAACGCTGGGCGCGGCGCGGCGCGGCGCGGCGCGCCTGGCTTGGCAGGGCGTGGTTCGGTCTGGTTGGGCAAGGTACGGCGCGGCGCGGCGCGGCGCGGCGCGGCAGGCGTGCGAAGATAGCGGCATGGCCGAAGCAACAGATGAGAGCGTGTTAGCGGCGATTGAGAAGGGCGGCAGCACGTGCCCTGCCTGTGGCGAGAAGCCGGTCCGGCTGGTGAGCCGTTACCCAACGGTCGCCACGGTGGCCGACGAGGAAGGGCACCAGTGGGACGTCGAGGTCGAGCCTGAGAACTAGGGCTTCGGAATGAGCGCCGTCGTCGCGTAGCCCGGCGCGTCCGTCGTTTCGATCCAGATCGCGTTCCGCGCCAGTCGCCACCGGTCGGACACATCCGGCCAGTCGTGCACGGTCTGCAGATGCCGCTGGATGCGCATGACGACCGCTGCATCGCCCTCGAGCGGCGCACCGCAGATCCCGCAGCGCCAGCTACCCGTCATCAGTCACCTGACCTAGTCCGCGCCCATACCAACGATATAGGCCACTGACTTGGAGATATCGCGGTTGTCGCCGTCGGGCGTGCGGCTCATGCCGTTGCCATGCGCGCCTGGTCGCGTGTCGCGCGGCAACAGTTCGGCTTGCTGCGCCTCGCTCAGTGCTGGCGGCGGAACGGGTACGGCGCCCGGCAATGGCTCGGGCGGTATGAGGTTGTCGAGTTCCGTCGGCGTCACGATGTTCGGGATGTAGAGCACATCCGAGTCGGGTCCTTCGGATTCGTTGCCGATCATGACCAGCGCCTGGTTGCGCGTGAATAGACCGGCCAGCAGGCCGCCGCGCGCGCGCTCGTGCACCTTGTCTTCGTCCGCTTGCAGCACGCGGACCTTGCTCAGGTCGAAGCCAACCTCGGCGTGATCGAAGTCCTCAAACTCGGGCAAGAGTTGCGTATCGAGCTCGGCGGCCAGCAGTCGCTGCGTCGGGATGATGCACGACTCATAGGCTTGCTCGCGCATCTCGCGCATGGTCGCGCCGACTTTCGTGCGCTCGAGGCCCGCGCCCAGGCCGACAACCGCGGCGGGGATGCCCAGAATGGCGGTCACGCGCTCTTCAGGCACCATGCGCAGTTGCTTGAGGTCCATCTGCTGCGGCGAGAAGCTGAGCACGGCCACGTCGGTCTTACCGCTCATGATCAAGGGCTCACCGCGACGTTCGCCGCCGAAGCGAGCCATAAATTCGCCCTTGACGCGCTCGAGGTCCTCGGCCGAGACCGTGCCAGGACCGTGCTCGGAGGGAGAGAGCACGACGCCTGGCACGCCCAGGTTTTTGAGGATCGACGAGGTGAAGCGCGCGGCTTCGTCGTCGGTGAAGATCTCCTGAAGCAGCGACGCGAGTGGGGACAATCCCTTACGCACGTTGCTCGGATCGAGCCCATAGCGGAAGTGCACGACGTCCTCGACGGCGACCGGGATGTGCTGCAGCGCGTCAGGGCTGTAGACGTAGTTCGTCAGGAAGACGCTACCGTCCTTGGGCCATTGCGGCTGCATCATGTGCTGCGGCACCCACCACAGCTCGACGACCTTGCCCGCGCCCGAGCGCACCTTCAGCCAGTAGCTGTTGCCCGTGGTGAGCATGTCGGTGAGCGTCGCGTACCAGAGCAGGACGCCCGAGTAGTACGGGTTTGGCTTGCGCAGCAGGCGTGTCAGCGGATGCGGCTCGACGGCTTCGCGTTTGTTGTCGGGTCCATCGATGAGGACCTGCAGCGGCGCCTCGGGGAAGGTACGGCAGATCCACAGCACGGACGCCATGACGATGGAGTTCGCGTTGGGGTCCGTGTGAGCTGCAGCATAGTAATTGGTGGAACTGATAAATGAGCGGCCCCAGGTCGACCAGTTGCCGCCGGAGCCGTCCGAGTTCCAGAGCGAGCTCCAACTCTGGCCGAACGTCATGCTGAAGCCGCGTTTGACCGCCGTGAAGGCGCGCGTGATTGGATTGGCCATCGCGTGCCTCCAGTGGTGTCAGGTAAGTTGGAACGAGAGCATGAGCAGGGTTACAGCATGGGTGGTGACTTGCGAGCAGGAGTTCGCGGATCACTGGCGACTGGTCGGTGCCTTCGACGACATCGAGGAAGCCAGGCGTTGCCTAGCGAAGACGCCTGACGGTGTGCTTTATGAGTGCGACGGTGAAGACTGCGAACAGATCGCGCCGAAGAACTACAACGCCGTCCAGCGTGGCGGCGTGTAGGCGCTGAGCACAACGGCATCGCCGCAATCAGGCGAGCGGCCGAGCCGCTTCACGATGTCTTCCTTCGACTCGACGATGATCCCGGTCGTGCGCATCGACCAGTGCGGCGCGCACAGATCCGCCAACAATTCGCTGTCCGGCGGCAGCATCAGGTTTTCGCCCTTGTCGGGGTCGAGCGCTTCGCGCAACTTCCAGTACGCCTCGGCCCGGCGATTGGCGAACCGCAGCGTGTTGCTGCGATCGCGAGCGCTCGAGGACTCGGCGAAGTTGATCGGCACCACCTTGGCGCGCTGCTGGCGCAGCAGGTCGTAGACGCTGGCGCCCACGCCGATCACATCCACGTTTGCCTGGCCGCCGTCCGTGAGCGCCTTGAGCGTGAGCGTGGCGACGGCCTGACCGTCCGGCGTATCGCTGCCTGGGTACTTCTCGAGCAGCGCGAACCACGCGCCGTAACGCCGGCTCAGCACCGTCTTGTCCGCGCCGCCGCGGGCCACGTCGACGCCGACGCAGTCCTGCGGGCCGTCAGGCAGCCTCGGCGACCAGCGCGCTTGCGCGGCGCGGATCCACGCGGTTGGGATGACCTGCCAGGGGTCGTCCTTGGTGCCCGCCTCGAAGTCGCCGTACAGCATCTGCGACCGCAGCGGCTCAGGGAACGCCTGCAGGATGGCGCGGTAGCCGGACTTCTCCAAGTAGGGATTGTCCGAGAGGTGAGCCGGGATGAACGTGCGCGAGCGCGGCTGAATCATCTCGCCCTTGAAGTCGAACGGCGTGCCGTCCTCGACCTCGGTGTCGTCGCCGTCCAGGATGGCGAACCAGCGCAGTTGACCCGGTAGCGCCGGGTGCGGATGCTGGCCGTCGAGCCAGGGTGCCCAGCGCCGGATGACCCACTCGCCCTCGGCGCTCGTCGGCGGATTGCCTGCGCCGACAACCCGGCAGCGCTGGCCGGGGATCGTCGTGCGGTTCCAACCGATCAAGAATCGGTACTGCCGTTCGCTGAGCTGGCTGACCTCATCGAACGCTTTCAGGTCGTGAGCGCGACCCTGAAAGCCCTCGGCATCGTGGTCGAACTGCACCGCGCCGAACTCGAGCACGCGGCCATCCACCAGGCGCCAGACGTTCGTCTGCTGGTTGAAGCGGCCGCGGCTGCCGATGATGGCGTGTGAGCGATCGATGATGTCTCGGAGCTGCTTGTACTCGCGGCGGAAGATGATCGATCGTCGATGCGCGGTGAGTGCCAGTCCTATTTCGAGGTCACTTTTCCCGCCGCCGGCCGCGCCGCCCAGGAAGAGCTCGTCGGCTTCACTGAGCCATGCCTCAGTCTGCGGTCCCTTCTGCGGGGTCCAGATCGGATTCGATTGTCCCACCAACAGCAGCAGCGCGGTTTCGGGCCCGCTGAACGATGGCAAGGACTCGGGCATCTCGCTCTTCGTCGGTGAGGCTGTCGCCAAGTGGAGCGCCGTCCTTTCCGGTCAGCTCGTCGCGTGTGACGTAGCCGCGGTCCTTCCCGACGGTACGCAGATAGAACTGGATGGCCCACGCCTCGCCGTTCTGCACGGCCTGGTAGAGCTTGAGTTCGGCCGTGTCGCCGGCGAGGCCGCGTTCGAGGTCGAGCGTCTCACGTAGCGCCGTGGATTGGGCGACGCGCGCGGTGATCGTCTGTCGTGAGCAGCCGAGTCGCTTGGCCGCGATGAAGACCATGCCGCGCGCTTCGTGCAGGGCGGCGTCGATCTGGGCGGTCGTGTAGCGGGGCATGGTTCTGTGCTCAGTTTGCTCAGTTTGCGAGCGTTGCAGTCTTGCCGGTGAGCTTCTGCCAGCGGTTCACGATGACGTCGCAGTAGCCGGGGTCGATCTCCATCAGGTAGGCGGTGCGGTTGGCTTGCTCGGCCGCGATCAGCGTGGAGCCTGAGCCACCGAAGAGGTCGAGGACATCCGATCCAGATTCGCTACTGTTTGCCAGCGTGCGCGCAATAAGGGCAGTCGGCTTCTGTGCCCCATGCAGCCGTTGCACGGTGAAGTTTTCGGCTTTGATTTGCCAGACATCAGGCTCATCGCGCGGGACCTTTCGTCGCGTCTCGCCCCACGAGCCAAACATCAGGAGTTCGTAGCGGAAGCGGTATTGTGACCCGGCTTTGATCCAGTCGTAGTCCCACACGATGACATTCGTAAGCCCATAGCGCGCCACGTCCTCGAAGATGAGCGGGTACGTTCGCCAGTCGGTCGCGATATACCAGTGCGCGCCCGACTCAATTGCGGTCGCCATGCAGACGAGCCAGTCGCGGAAGAACGGGCGCAGGATCTTTAGATCGGACAGGCTGCTTTGAATGCCAGTCGTGGATACGCCAACGGCATAAGGCGGGTCGCAATAAGCCATCTGCGCCTTGCGACCGTCCATCAGCCGCTCGACGTCGGTGAGGTTGGTCGAGTCGCCGCACAGCAATCGGTGCTCGTCCAGTAGCCACAGGTCGCCGGGTTTTGTGATCGGCTCAGACGGAGGCTCAAGGTCGGCCGCGTCCTCTTGGGGGACCTGCGTCACGCTGTTGAGTAGACGGTCGAGCTCCAGCGAGTCGAAGCCCAGCAGGTCGATATCGCTGCCCGCGTCCTTCAACTCGGCCAGCAGATGCCCGAGATCATCCTCGACCCACATCCCCCATGCACCATTGTCTTTAAGAGCCCGTTCCTTGGCGAGTTGCTCGGGGATGTCGCTCAACTCGGCGGGGACATCCTTCCAGCCAAGATGCTGCACCGCGCGATAGCGCTGATTACCCCCATAGATGACCCCTGCCGTTGTGGCAAGGACAGGGCGCAACTCCAATAAGCCGGGATCTGCTTGGATGGAATCGCAGAGGTTCTTAAACCGCGCTGACCTGATCTCGCGGGGATTCCAAGGAGCTGGCGTGAGACGGTCCAGTCTCACTCGTTCGACGCGCGGCATATTCACGACGCCGAATACCCGCACAGATTAGGCAGCCGTAGCGATTGAATGTTTCGGGTGTCCGCGGGTGACCATTGCGACAGGTCGTCGCTATTGGTGGCACCCAATCGAGCGGTCGTCCCTGTTTGACGAGCCACGCCTCGCGAGCGCGCGTCTGATTGCACGCTCGGCATTGCCGGCCCTCCTGCGTTTCGTAGACGTTGTCGCCACTTAGCAGGTGAGCACGAACGCAGCGCGTCTTGGCAGCGTTGATTGCAGTAGGGCCGCGGCCAATCAGAACGTTCTCGGTGAACGTCACCGGCTCTAAATGTGAGAGGTCCAAGCACCGCCGGTGCCGACAGCGAGGACCGCCCGGACATGTCTTGTCCTTGGTGTGGCAGCGATGATCCAGGTGTTCGTTCGGGCTGAGCGGACGCACTGCGTAGATGTAGAGCGCGCGATGCAGCCGCTCTGTTTTCCCGCTGATGCAGATCGTGGCATAGCCCCCTGAGTCGACGCCTTCGCGCCACTCCAAGCAGCCGTTCGATAAGCGTGTTGTATGCTGCGCGACATGTTCGGGGAGCGGCGGTCGGCGCTTCGGCATGTGCCGATGTTACCACTATGCCGCCGTAAGTCGCGCCATCGTTCGATCTCATGCCTGGGCCGGCGTGTACTTGGTCACCAGCTCGTCGAAGACCTTTTGCGCCGTCAGGCTCGCCGCGCGGGCCGTCTTTGCATACGCCTTGACCGTCGGCTTGACCGCGCCCTTTGAATCCATCGCCAATTCAACCGACGACTGGCCGATGCTCAGTTCGTAGACCGCGGCTGTCAGCAACGCCGCCGCCGCATCGTTCGGCACTAGCTTTTTTGGCCGACCCGCGCCGACTCGTGCTCCGCCTCTCATAACGAATCGTTTGATTCCCCCATCTGATGCATCTGAAATGCTGATGACTTAGGATTGCGATGAGCGTGTTGACGTCACACGCGACGCACATTTGCGTAAAGGAGGGCACCACCCGATGCCGAGAGGAATTGCTGGATCGGGACGAACCGCTACCCGCACGACGCGGACGCGATCCTCGACCAGTACGCGAGCCCGCTCACCATCGTCGTCGTCGACGGCGCAGCAGATCATCTGGTCTGGCGCCTCGCTCGACGGCCAGCACCTGTTTCAACTCGTGAAGTCAGGCATGGTCTGGCAGCTCTACGAGCTCAATTTCACGGGTGCCAACGCGGCCAGCCGGCGCATGGTCACGACGCAATCCATGTTCATGGAGGCGTTCGCCGCCATCGGCTCGCAGTACGCGCTGCTGATGAATGCCATTCCGAGTAGTCGGCTGGCGAATCGCTCAGTCCGCGCGAGCGCTGCTAACGCGATCCCCGGCGCAATCGTCGCTGCGCAGCCTGCCATCGCTGTCGCCGCCAAGCCCAGTGCCAGCGCCACCAGGCGCGTGCGCCGGCGCGTCAGCGTCAATCGGAGCACTCCCGCCACCGTCAGCGCCGTCTAGGCCCGCAGGGCCCGCGGGTTGACTGTGGAGATGGCTCAGCCAGTCGCTGAGGTGCTTCACGAGCAGCCCGCGGTCGCTCATGTAGAGGGTTTCGTTCGAGACGAAGTAGCGCGGGTAGCCCGCCCCACCTTCGGCGGTCGCCCAGTCACAGCCAGGGCAGACGTGGGCGTGCTCATCTAAGTGGACGACGTACGCAAACCATACGTGCACTTCCGCGGACACGCGGCATTTTGCCTCGGCACACGATGATTTAAGCATCGCCGCGGCGAGCAGGTCGGTGAGCATCTCGTCATCCACGCACCCTAACCGTAGGCATGCGCCCTCTTGACATGCGCGGTTCGACCCTGAACAGGCGACCTATGTAGGGGGTCAGTAGCCAACCAGCCGCACGGCGGCCATCGTTCGGTTGTCGGCGTGCGTCTTGAGCATGATTGCCGTCATGTGGTGCTTGATCGTCTGCGTCTCGACGCCCAGTAGCCTGGCGATCGACTTGTTGGGCAGGCCACCGATCAGGAGCCGCGCCACGTCCCGCTCGCGCGGCGTCAGATGGAACTCGGGCGCGTCATAGAGCACCATCACGTGATCAGCACGTCGGCGATGTCGAGCACCTCCCGCTCAAGCGCCGCGAGTTGCCGGCTGATATCCGCACACATGCTCACGATCGCGTTGAGCTGCAACACGGCCAGCGCCATGCGCTCTCGATCCTGGTCGGCGCGTTCGCCGCATCGCACGGCATACCGATGGGCGGCCGCGCCGCTGGCGCGCATGCGCTCGATCTCTGAGGTAAGGCTGATTGGCTCGGGCATTGAGAGCCTCCGTGTTCACAGGCGATCGACCGATGCCCTGAGTCGCTCGGGCATCGCGATCGCGTAAATCTGCGTCGTTGCCACCGAGCTATGGCCAAGCAAGTCCTTGATTTCGAGCAGGTCCGCACCCTGGTACAGCAGGTTGCTCGCGAACGAATGCCGCAGCTTGTGCGGCGTCACGTGGCGCACGATGTCGGCGCGCTCGGCGGCGGCGCTGATCATGAGTTGCACGGCGCGCGGCGTCAGGTGCCCTGATCGGCCGCGGCGCGACGGAAACACCCAGCCCTGGCGCCGGCCGTCGAGGTGCACGCGCATGCTCGCGGCGATGCGGCGGTGCATCGGGATATTGCGGTCCTTGTCGCCCTTCCCGGCGTGGACCTCGAGCATGCCGTCCTCGAAGTCGACGTGCTCAGCCTGCAGACAGACGATCTCGGAAATGCGAAGTCCCGCGTAGGCGCCGACGAGCAGCAGCAAGCGGTCGCGCGGCGTCGGCGCCTGATCGAAAAGCCGCTCGAGCTCCTGTGGTCTGAGGAAGACGGGCAGTCTTCGTCGCGGCATCAATCACTTCGCCATTTGATCGGAAGGCGAACTCGCGAGCGAGTACTTTTGCGAAGCGCGCGCGCGCACGCGAGCGTAATGCGATACATGAAGAGGCCAATGGCGAGGGTCGCGATTAGCTCAAGCGGCGTCGTCTGGTATGGCGTGACGAGCCAGTCGAGCGGGTTCACGCGGCACGCTCGATGCGGTCACCGACGTGCTCGCCGTCGGTGTGGTCGAACCAACCGCGGCAGTCGATGACCGGGCAGGCGTACCCTGGCGGGCCGCGCCGCGGGCAGATGTTCAACCCTCGCGCCACGATCTGGCGCATGCGTTCGTGCAGCTCGGCCTGCGTCTGACCCTCGTCCTCCATGCTCATTTCGAGGATCTCGGTGCCGTCCATCTTGTGCGTCGGCGGCTTCCAGTGCAGCCGCAGCGCCATCTCGCGGATACCCCGGTGCCGCGCGCGGTCGACGAACCACCGGTTAGCCCCTGGAATGTGCTTGGCCACGCTGACCGCGGGATAGCCAGCCACGTAGTACTGCCAGATGACCTCGCGCACGACCGGCTCGAGCAGGCTCAGCGCCCAGTCGAGATCGGCCTGAATCGCGGCGCCCATCTCGAAGCCGCCCTCGGGTGTTTCACGTGGTAATCGCTGGCTGCCCGAGTCGTCGCTCGCGCCGCTGCCCGTCAGCCGCACCAGATCGTCGTAGCGCCAAAGCAGAAGTTTGACCCTGCCCGGTGAGTAGAAGCCGTCGCTGTCGATCGAGGATCTCAATCCCTGGTTACCCATAGGTTGCGAGCTCCTGGCCCCCAAAAACGGGCACAAAAAAACCGCCGCTCAGGAGCACATTCGCTCGTGAGTCAGCGGCTCAGCCGGCCGTTTCGGTAATTACAGTCTACTCGCTATAGCTCGTCGCGCGTGCCGTGCGTCGATGAAGGCGTCACGCCCTCGTGCGCGAATCGCTCCTTCACCTCAGCCTGGTAGGACGTCGGACCGAAGTCGAACAGCACGTGCCCGGTCCGCATTCCCTCGATCTGCGGCCGATGGTCGAGCATCCACGCGATCAGCTTGGCGATGCGGCCGTTCACGGTCACCGCGTGCGTCGAATTGATGTTGGCAGGCCCGTCGTTCGGCAGGATCACCACGACGGCATACGGCTCGGGCAGGTCACTCAGACGCGACGGGGCCATCCGACCCTGAGATTTTAACGGCGATTGTCACCTAGCCTTGCGCTGTTCGCGCATGACGCGCAAATCCCGCAGCACCAGAACGGCTCGTTCATCATCCATCTCAAGGCGCTCCTTGAGCCAGCGCATGAGCACCTCGTCTGTCTCGGCTGCAGTAGCGGTCTGGAGTAAGTCTGCGGCGACGGACCGCGCCTCCTCCGGCGTCAGATAGACCGCTTTCCGATCACCGACTGTAAGCCCGACTAGACCCTTTCTGGTTCGTGCGCCGAAGATCGAGTGACACCAGATCGTGGTCTCTTGGCCAGATTCCGTCTCGGGCACGGCTCACACCAAAGGCACCAGTTTCACAGGAACAGGGCGATGCCGACGACGAGCATGGCGCCCCAGAACAGTTTGGGGTCCCACGGGACCACGCCGAGCAGGCCGAGTACAGCCAGGACGATCAGCACGACACCGATGACCCACCCGAGATAGCGGGTCTGGAAGGCTACAGCCGGCGGTGAGGACATGGGGAGCAGTGACCTCCGTTCCTGCTCCGCGACTGTAACACTGTGATGCGTTAGTGACCTCGCACGCGACCGCGGTAGCTCCACCTGTCCTTGCTGTTGTCGCCACGCGTCAGCAGTCGCAGATGCACCAGCTTCGAGCAATCCTTGTTGACGCACACGCCACGCAGATGATCGACCGTCTGAGTCGTCCCGTCAGGGTTCCGTGGGATCGCTCCATACGCCATCTCCCACCTCACCCGGTGCACCTTCTGCCAGCGACCATCCAACCAGACCAGCCCGTACCCATCCTTGTCGTGCTTGCCGCCCCAGCGCTCACAGCTTCCCTCGGGATAGATGCTCACCAGTAGCTTCTGCAGAATCGCACTCGGCGGCGGCAGCATCTTCGGGCCAGAGTGCTCCCACACCACGGGTTCGACCTGCTCCCACTGCGGCTCCTCGACTATCGTCCAGCGCGGCACCATCCGCGTTTCGCCATCCGACAGATCCGTCCGTTCGCCTTCCACTACGCCATCCGTCGCGGATGGGCGCGATTCCGACGGCTTGGGGAAGTGCACCAGACGGCGCACCTTGCCGTCGTGCTCGACCCACGCGTGGTAATCGGGGATGCCGTCAACCTCGCTCTCCGAGAGGTCCAGTGCTTTCGCCACCTTCGCGCGCTGCTCAGGTTTGTTCGGGCGGAAGTACACCCGCGTCGCACTGTTCGTCGCCATCGCATCGTCTGCATCCTCTTCGGCGTGCACCAACGCGTCGACTGCAATCAAGCGGCGCCTGCCCGCGGCAAAGAATGGATCAGCCAGGTCGATGCGCTCGCCGAGTTGGTCGGCTTCCTCGAAGATGAGACGGAAGCCGCCGGGCACGAGATCGCCGACGCGCTTCGCCTCGGCCAATCCGAACGCTACCGTGTCGCCGCACAGTCCTGGGTGCTTCCATCGATCGTTGTCGATGACCACGCCCTTACCCGCGCGCAGCAACTCGGCGATGTCGACGCCACCCGAGGCTACGCTCGGTCCCATGGCCATTGCGGTCGACATGAACCGCGTGATCCACCCTTCGCACGCCATCTTGAGTCGACGATTGGTCTCGACGAGCTCCTCGACGCCAGCACCGATTGCCTGCAGCGAGCGCGGCTCGCGCGCTTGGTCTAAGTCGCGGATGACCCGTGTCGCGGCTTCGCGCGCGGCCATCATCCATACACCATTGCCGCCACTACGGAAAACCGTAGTCAGCCGTTCGGCGACATCCTCGGGCGTGCCCTTGAGAAAGTCGATTGGCATCTGCGATTCGCCTGCGGTCCAGATGAAGTCCGCGCGCCGGCGCAGCGGGTCTGACACGTCGGGCATAACCGCGAGCCACGGACGTGCGCCATCGCAACGCACCGTCGCCACACTCTCGCTCTTGCCGGCTCCCGTCGGCCCAGGCCACAGCGCGTGTGAGCGCTTGCCCGTGCGGTCGATCACCAGTCCGTCGACGCGCATCACGTCGCGCGGCGGTCGCACCTTCCAGTATTGACGCCGCCACCATGCGGTGTTCTTCGCGCGGCGTATGGGTTTATCGACGATGCGCCGCGGAGTTGTGGTGTGATGCGCGCCTGGTCGCCACACGAGCATGAGGAACAGTCCGAACACCAACAGACCCACGGCGATGTGGATCTGGTCAGTCTGCGCGAGCCACCAGGCGTACGCGTCAGTCGCGGAGAGGGTTGGCCATTTCAAGGAGCCACCACAACAACAGCGCCGCTCCCACGATCAGCCAGATGCTCACCTTCACGACCTTCATCGCTACCGTTCCCGCTATCAACAACGCGAACATCTCGCACCTTCTCCCTCGGGTCCGTGGTGATGGCCCGGTGCTCGTCAGGCGATGCCTGAATATCCGTTGGTATCAGTAGACCACCACAGTCAAGCAGCGCCTGACCGCGCGCTGCGCTGCGTAAGAATCGACGCGCGGGCGCCGGCAGACCCACGGCATTGCACAGCTTGTCGAGATCGTTGTCATGCTGCTTCAGGTAGACGCGTATCGCGGCGTTGTTCAGCACGGCCAGGCCGCCGTCAGAATCGAGCATCTCTTTGACCTGCTGCGTCGCGATCCACAGACTCAAATAGTGGTGTCGTCCGATGCGCGCGATCTCTTCGATCAGACTTGCCAGTTCAGGATTCCGGAGTAGTGACCACAGCTCGTCGAGAATGAGTAGTCGCGGTTTAGGATCACTTTTCGCCACAGCCCACAACTCGGACACGAAGTCACGAAGCCGAGACGCCCGCTCAGCGTAGGGTATGTCTGCCAGATTGAAGGATCGTGCTCCGGCGACGCTGGCGTATTCGGCTGGGGTGCGTTGCTCAACGATCAATACCTCCACGCCGTGCAGACGGCGGCATAGCAGTTTGAGCAGGAACGATTTACCCATCCCGACCTTGGCGAGCACGATGCCGCCGAACGACTCGAGCGACGGGTCGAACGGATCGAGGCGCACCAGCATGCTGCCGTCATGCGTCGTACCCAGCTCGGCACCATTCACATGGTTGACGGTTGCCGGCTGAAACATCCACGTCGAGGCGGTCGACGTGCAGTCGAGCGTGCGATACGCGCCGAGCAACTCGCAGCGGCCAGTGGGTAATGTCGCCGCGAGTCCGCGGTCCTGCTCGTACTTCGCGAGGCGCACATCGGCCAGGGCAAGGCCGATCTCGTGGCGCAGCGTGTCCGCGCGGTTCTTGAGCTGGTAGCGATCGCGGGCGTACACCGTGAGCACGACGGCAACTTTCACGGGCCGGTCCTGGCGGGCGATCATGCGCTCGCGCGTGTAGGCTGCGTCGCGTTTACCGAGTTTGTTAGCCGGGTCCTTGCCGCCGTCGTCCTGCCAGGTCTCCTGTCCCTTGAGCATGCGCGCGACGCGCTGCGCGTCCTGCGGGATGACGTGGATGGACGCGTCGACCGGCAGATCGCCGGCGAGTGCCTGGCCAAGCCACCCCGGCGCGACCTCGCGCGGCCAGCGCCGCAGCACTAGCGACGCGCACCATGCGCCATCGAGTCGTATGCCATCGGGTCGGACTTCCTGATTGTGCTCCTCATATGAGGCCGCGAAATCGGAAGTCCGTAGCCCGACACCTTCCAGCGCGTTCCTGAGCGTGCGCGTGCGCCACTCGAGCGCGCCGCTGTCTTCCGCGGTGATCACCGCCAGCCAGCGCCGCTCAAGCAGCGGCGGCCTCGTCCAGTCGTGCTCAGTTGTTGTCGGGCGCGCCTGGGCTATGAGTTGCAGCGGATGCGACAGCCCCATGAGCACTCGGGCCAGGGACTCCATTTGATCGCTGCGTTCGGCGACGCTGGCCACCGCGTAATTGGTTGTCGGGGTTAGCTCGAGCACGCTGTGCATTCAGGACCTGCTCAAGAAGGGCACATGCTTGCTGAGTCGGCGTACGCCACTGACGGTCGGCCATCTCAGCCAGGGTAGCCTTGTTCTCGTCGCGGATCGTAACCGTGAGTTCTTCCATCGTTCTCCCAGTGCGTGTGTGATCGGCGGCCACTGCGCCACCTTGAAGAAATGCCAGTAGGCAAGCAGCCATTCGTGAGCTCGGCGCAGGCCGAGTTTGCTGCGCAGACCCGCGGCGACGGCACCGATGTACGGCACGTCGGCCGCGGGCTCGCCGGTGAGCGTGAAGACTGCGACGATCGCGAACAGCGGCAGCGTGTACCAGAGCGCAATGCCGCCGATGTGCAGTGGCCCGAAATCCTTCGGTACTGCCAGCCACCATATGAGCAGGCCCGCGCCGAACAGAACGGCCAGATCGACGAAACCGTCTGACCGCTCGAGTTCGGTCGGGACCGTAACGGTGACCGGCGGCTGGTCGCTCATGCGTGAATAGCCGCTCCCACGGTCATGCTCGTGAGCATCACGGCCGTACCAATTAGCGCGCAGATGATGCCTTCTTTACCGCGCTGGTGATTGCCGAGCGCCATGATGCCGCCGGCGATCAGCAGTGCGAAGCCCGCGATGACCGGCACCAATGTGAGCGCTTGCGTCAGGATCGCTGTAAGAAGTCCGAGTAGCGGTGCGAGCATCCTTATCTCCAGATATCCAGTAGCCGGGCAATCATGACGATCCCGGCTACGTCAGCCGTGATCAGTGCAACCACGAACGTCAGCGATAGATACCTCCTCATCGCGCCACCGCACGCGCGCGTGCCAGGTCACTTGCCCAGTTCGGTGCGCCAGGCAATCCACCGCACCCGCCGGGATACGTACACCATTGCGTCCATCCGCCGCGGCGGTAGAGCACCAGTGCGGCGCGCGCATTGTTGATGGGCACACACAGCGCAGCGTTGCCGCCGAACTCGGCCCAGTGCGCGCTATTAATTTGCCAAAGTCCCAAGTCGAACGAGCCGTTGTTGTTGCGGCCGGACATGGCGCAGGGATCGCCGCCCCCGTCCTCTGCAATGCTGATTGCCGTGGCGGTAATCGCCTCGTCGTGCGAGAAGCCGGCCTCGAGCGCTAACACGAACCGCTGCGCGTCACTCACCAGGGGTTGCGGACCCGCGGACGGTCCGGTCACGACCGGCACGATGGCGATGGCACCGAGCGGCAGGCTGTCCACCGATGTCGGCAGCGTCGTGCCGTCGTGCTTGCCAAACCAGAATGGCGCCCAGGCTTGCTCGTGCATGCCCATGATCGGTGCCATGAACACCACGGCGAGCAGCAGGACGGCAATCGCGCGGATCACAGGCCGACCCTTCGACGGATGAGCATGATGGCCGCGGCCGCCATGCCATGCCCACGTTCCTGGCCCGCGCCGCCACCGGCGATCAAGGTCTTCGGCAGATCGCGAATGAGCAGCAGCACCACGATGCTCAGCAAGGTGCCGATGATCCCGCTACCGCCGAGCGTCGCGAGCACCGACGCGACGCGCAGGCCGAGTACGACGAGGACCTGACCGAAGAGCAAACCAACGGAGAGACGCGTGTAGTGCTGCGCCAGGAATTCGGATTGCTCGGTGGCGTAGCACAGCAGCGCCAGCGAACCGACGGCGATCAGGATGTCGATCAGTCCGAGACGGAACAGCAGCGAGAAGATCAGCAGCAGCGCGACGATCGCGTACACGATGAGCAGCACCAGCGTCGTGAGCTCGCCGGACGGCATGAGCCCGATCGACTGCTGCGGCAGCAGGAGGTGCGGCTTGATCAGACTTGGCAGGTCTGGCGCACCGATCGACGTCGTGATCGCGTTGTTGAGACGGATGCCGATCTCCCACCACACGAGGTTGCCGATACACAGCACGACACCGAAGACGAGCCGGCCGTAGTTCATGCCCTGGCCGAGCGCGTGCTGCGCGCCCGCAGCGAAGATCGCCAGTGCCACCAGGCCGAGCGCGACATTGCGCAGCAGCTCCGCGAGGCTGCGAATGCTCGGGTTGTTCCACGACATGTCGTCGGGCGTGGTGCGCCAGACGTCCGGTAAGCCGAGCAGGTCGTTGGCGAACTGCACTGGTGGCGGCGCGACGACCGTCATCAGGATCGACTCGGACGACTGCACCGATGCGTCGGCGATGATCTGCGGATCGGGCGGTGGCGCCGTGACGGTGATCTCGTTGTGCACGGTCACGTTCTGCGGGCCGCCCGAGTTGGACGGCGGCGGCACGACGATGGGGTTACCTTCCTGAGCGATCAGGAGGCCCATAGCGACGAGCACCATACCGATCACTAGCGCTCACTATAGAGCACCGTTATACAGCCGTCTAGTGCTATAGAAATCCCTGTGTTACTCTGCGAACACGGTGGATGATCCGCTCCTGACCGTCCGTCAGGTGGCGCAACAACTCCAGGTCGCAGAGATCACCGTCCGACGCTGGATCGCGACGGGCCGCATCAAGCGCGCGTCGAAGATCACCAGTCGCAGCGGCTGGCGCATCCCGCAGTCCGAGGTCGAGCGCTTGCTGCGCGAATCGTCATAGGCGCCAACGCGCACTGAGCGACGCGACCTCCGCGGCTTCGACCTGCGACGGATCGGACCACGTGATGTAGTCGCTCAGCGTCGACCTGTCGAGGTGGCCGAGCCGCGAACGCAGTTGCAGCTCGGCGCCAGGTCGCTGCGCGAGGAAGGCGGAGGCATTCGTGTGCCGGCATTTATGAGGATGGGCGTCAGGCACACGCGCTGCGCGCCCGAACTCGGCGAACATCTCGCGCGCGCGGCGCGTCGACAACGGATAGCGCTCGCGCGTGGTGAACAGTGCGCTGACGCCGGGCCGCGCCTCGCGCACCTTCAGCCAGTTGCGTAACGCTGCGAGCGCGGGCCCACCGTCGCGCCGATCGCGCACGCGGAAGATGACGCGCCGCGGGTGTCCATTCTTCGTCGTGCAGAACGTGATCGAGCCTTCGGTCAGGTCGACGTCGGCGACGGTTGCCGCACAGAGCTCGCCAATGCGACAGCCAGTGTCGAACATCAGCAGCAACAGCGCGCGGTCGCGGATCGGGTTCGAGCCGGCCGACGCGGCCTGCACCAGGCGCCGCGCTTCGTCTTCGGTGAATGGTTTGCGGTGCAGCTTTTTCACGCGCGGGATCTTCAGTCGCGCCAGCGGGTCATTCGCGTACACATCGTTGTCGACGAGGAAGCGCGACCACGTCTTCAGCGTCATCACGCCCTGCTTCTCGGTCGCGACGCCGCCGCGGCGCCCGGTCGACTTGCCGCGCAGCCACGTCTGCCACTCGCGCACAAACTGCGGGTTCAGTGCGTCGAGGGTTGGCTGTACGTCGTGCTCGAGCAGGAACGTCAGGAACGAGTCCTGGTAGATGCGGTACAGACGCAGCGTCTGCGAGCTGCGATTGAGCCGTTCGAGCGCATGCCGATGAAACTCCGCACAGTCGATCAGATCCACGGGCAATCCCCTTACCCCTAGCCGTGGACCGGTGCGGTGTGCAGTCGTCACTTCCGTATTGCCCTCGGAAGCGACCCGCTCAATCCACGCCGACAGGGTATGCAGCGTCGGACTGATGCGAGAAGTAGCGGCAACATCACGGGTGCATTACGCTAATGGCGCTGCATGCCGGCATGCCGGAGGATGGTTAGGCGGCGCAGAGTGCGTTAGTGCGCGCGGGACGGTAGCCGAGCGGGTGCGTAAGCGTATGTTTGCTCCTTGCTAACGACTCCCCACCATCGCGGCGCGACTTGCGGCGGCGCGCAGGATGGTCGCTAACTGCGGCACTAACGGCGGCATCGCGTTCAGCATTAACGGCGGTCCTGATTTCGTCGATCAGGCGCAGGTTCGATTCGGCCTGGTTAGTTAGGTTCGTCCAGAAGAAATCCTCGTACTCGGGACCAACAGCGTCTGCCCAGCGCTCGAAGCGCTCGCGCACGGCCTGACGCCTGGCGTCGATCTCGGCGCGCGGTTCGCGCGGCTTGCGATGGCCGGCCAACTCAAGGACGTAGTCGGGGTCGAGGTCGAGCGCGGCGGCGATCTTTTCGCATGACGCGGGACTGGGCAGGATGCGCAGCGCCTCGTCTTCGGCGAGCCATTTGTAGGCGAGCTGCGCACTGACCTGACACTCGCGGGCGAAGTGGGGAATCGTCCAGCGCCGCTCCCTAAGCGCCGTCTTGAGGAAGTCGAACAGCATCGGAGGTGTGCTCACTCTCGCACGATTGGGAAGTCGTCGTCAATAGGACTTGACACTCTCACGCATGCGAGAGTAGAGTGAATCGCGTGCGAACCAAGCTGCGGCACCCAGTCGATGAGATCCTTCGGGCCAGGGGTTCGACCCAACGATGGCTCGCGATGAAGCTCCGCATGGATTCGACGCTGCTGCATCACTATCTGGCGGGTCGGCGCCAGGCACCGCCGGATCTCTACCAGCGCATCGCCGACGTGCTGCAGGTACCCGTGTCTTTTGTGGAGCCGCGAGACGCGGCCGGGACGACGCCGCTCGTCGCATGAGCTCTTAACGAAAAAAGCGCCGCTGGTGTCGATCCCAGCGGCGCGTGGTCGAAAGGTAAACCCCGTGAAGTCACCCTACGACGAATCTATTGTTGCAGATAACTCGCGAAATGCAAGCAACTCGTTGCCAGACGAGCATGCTGCATCAGGTACGGCGCTGTTCGCGCATCAGAACTGTCCGGTGTGCTGGCGGAAAACGGTCGCGCCCGAGACCGCCGCGGACACCGCCCGGTATGGGTTTGGGAAAGTTGGCGCGCCGTGACCGGTCACACGCCGGGACCGTGGGTGATTACGACGCATGAACCCTGGGAAATCGGCACGGACGGCACCGAGGAACTTGAGCAGGCAGCCGTAGCAACGGTGTGGAGCTCGGGCGCGGATGCTTCCCTGATCGCCGCCTCGCCGGAGTTGCTGGCAGCGCTGAAGGCGATGCTGAACCCGGATGCTGAAGGTGACATTGATCAGGCAATGGCGGCTATTCGCAAAGCCGAAGGGCGGACGTCATGAAACCGGGGCAGGCGCTCAAACAACTGGGGCACTTCCAACGCCGGGTTGAACGCGCCGAACGGCGCATCCTCGCCGACAGTAAACGCCTCGACCGCGCGCGGTCCGAACGCGATTACGTCGTGCAGCTCGCAGCAGAAGCTCGCGTGTACTGGCCAGCGGATCGAGGTGCGGCATGAGTGAGTGCGGATGCGATATCGAGATCTATCACCTGAACGGTACGGTAGCTGACCTTCAGCAAAGATTGGGCGATCTGCTCGACCGCGTGATCGTGCTGGAGAGTCAACTGCAGGACGAACGTGCGCGTCGCCGCGTGTTGTCTGGTCGCGTTGATTCAAACGAAATGCGCCGGCCGGGATTGGGTTGGGTGTCGTGAGCCTGCTCGTCGACATGGGACCCGATTGCACGTGCATTGATTCAGCGCTCGTGCAGGTTATGGCACACGAGCCGGCTTGTCAACGCGGCTCGTACCTCGACGGCTTTCGCGACGGCTTCCGTACCGGCAAAGAAGAGGGCTACCACGCCGGCGGCTACGACGCCGTGCGCAGCGCAACCGAACTGAATCGCCATTTACAGGACACCACGTTCCGCGACGCGCTCGCCAAGCTGCTGCTGTTCGTGGTCGACGCGGAGGAAGCGGGATGACCACATCACTGCTGCAGATGATTGGGCAAGTACGCGTGATTCAACGACTCGACGTTGTCGGGGTGTATCGCAAATGTGATGCATGCGGCGAGTTGAAGCCGCTCGAGCACTATCTGCGCTACACCGCCGGTCGGAAACGTGACCTCACGCCTTGCCGCGGGATTGGCTATCAGGTGTGCGCCGCCTGCCGCGGGCGATTGCGGAGCAAAGCGTCATGACGTCGTCAGCAGTGCAGGCGCGTCAGGCAGACGCGGAAGCGGACGCCGCAGCACGCGCGGAAATGAAACGCGAGCAACCAAAGGCGCCACTCATCAAGCCGGACGGTACGCCCACACCAGAAGGCTGGCGCAAGATCAACGAACTGCTGCGCCATCCAATGGCCACCAAAGACTTCAAAGGCAAAGGCGGCCGCATGTACACGTACATCACCGCGCGCCAGGTGCAGGACCGGCTCGATGCGGTCGTCGGTCCTGGCAACTGGTCAACCGAGGTAACGGTGGTGCGCTCGGAGCATCCGGTCGCGGTGCTGGTGACGATGTCGATCTTCGGCGTTCGCAAGACCGATGCGGGCTACAGCAATAACCCGGAGGCCGACAGTCCAGACGATCGCGCGTATGAAGACGAACCGCTGAAAGCGGCGGTGAGCGATGGCTTCAAACGCGCGGCGGTGCAGTGGGGAATCGGACGCTGGCTGTATGGCGACGGAGTGAATCAAACGCGATGACGAGTAAAGACGTTGTAAAGGCGGTGCTTCGCACACCAGCGCTGCCGGAGGCGCCGGCCGACTCACCATCGGCCGGCGTATCTCGGACATGACGCGGATTGCCGTCAGCGCCGCGACGCTGCTGATGATCGCCACGAGCTCGATGGCGCATGCCGCCGACGAAGCGGACGCGCCTGAGGTGATCCAGCAATCCGTGGAGATCGAAGGCGCGCTGAACACGCTGCACGAGGCCGGCTACGACGTGGACGCGGTGAGCTATCTCGCCTCGGAAAAGAAGCCTGTCGCTGCTGCCGTGGCCTCGCGCACCGTGCGCGTCCGGCTCACCTACTACGTCGAATATGGCGTCACCGCGAGCGGTGGGCATCCCTACGCAGGGTCGACAGCGTGCAGTTGGAATTTCGCGATTGGCACGCGCTTCCGTCTGCCCGACGGCGAGACATTTACGTGCAATGACCGCGGCCTGCTCGGCTCGAGCGGCTGGTTAGATTTGTGGCGCCGCCCCGACCTGGCGCGCGCATACGGACCATATGCCACCGCTGAGGTCGTCCCATGATGCCGAACGGCAGGGTGACGCTGAGTCGCCAGGTGCTTCGGTTGGACGATGGGCATCGCATCGCTCGCCGACGTCGACGGACGGCTGGCGACCGCGCGCAGGACCTGCTCTTTTACTTGCTGCCTGTAGCCAGCATCGTGCTGCTCGCGTGCTGCTGTGTGCTGCTGTTCTGGATCGGCGCGGCGGTCCAACGCCTCCTCCGCGGCGAAGGGATCTGAGCCATGCACACGCTACTGCTGACTTGTCTGGGGCAGGGAACAATCGAAAGGAGACGTACCTACCAGAGCCCTGTCCCCAGGCACCCGCGCGTGTTCGGTGCGGCTGAGGTCGCGCCATGAAGCAGCGCGCTGTGCCCAGGTGGTGTACGTGTCGGGATGCGGATGAGCCGTCGCCCTGGCATTGCGCATGTGGCCGATGGAAGCCGTCCGCGGCGCCGGTGTGCGAGGTGTGCTCGGAGGAAGTGAGCGCCAGTTTGCGACAGGCACCAGTCTTTAGACATGCACTGACGGACGATCAGGTGCGCGAGGTCCGGATAGCGATTGCTCAGCACGTCAGACATCTGGATCTGGCGGTTCGGTATGGCTGCTCGGATACGACGATCTGGAGCATTGCGACGGGCCGGTCGCGGCGGGACGTGGCATGAGCGCGCCATTGGGCCGCTTCGTGCTGGTGGAGCTGCACGAGGACCTGGCGCGGCACGGCACCACGTCGAACGTCGCCAAGCTGTCAATCAAGCACGTGCCGGGCGTAGCCAGCGTCACCGACCTGGCCGCGATCGGCGCTGAAACGCTCGAGACGATTCTCAGGACGCCGGACTACGACCCGCCGTTGCCTCTCGAACCGTCGCAGCGGCAGATGGAGTTGGGCGCGTGACGCTGACGGCGCCGTTCCCCTGGTTTGGTGGCAAGCGCCGCATTGCGCACGTGGTCTGGGAGCGCTTCGGCGATGCACCGAATTACGTGGAGCCATTCGCGGGCTCGCTGGCAGTATTGCTCGGCCGACCGCATGCAGCGCGCACTGAGACAGTCAACGACAAGGACGCGTATGTGGCGAATTTCTGGCGGGCCGTCCAGCACGATCCCGAGCAGGTTGCCTACTACGCCGACTATCCAGTCAATGAGGTGGACCTGCACGCGCGGCATGCCTGGCTAGTCACCACCGGCCGCGAGCGCGTCGAGGCCCTGCTGACGGACCCGGAGCACTTCGACGCGAAGGTCGCGGGCTGGTGGGTGTGGGGTCTGTGCATGTGGATTGGCGGCGGCTGGTGCGCTGAGGTCGGCGACGGAAGATTGCGTCGGCCAGCGCTCAGCAATGGGGGCATGGGCATACTGACGTGGCAGCAGCGACCGGACCTCGCGAAACGCGGCAATGGACGCGGGGTGCTCTCAACCAGTCGGCGCCGGCCTGTAGAACAGGCCGGCGCCCGAGGTGTGTATGACGTGCCGGCGAAGCGGCCACAGAAAGGTGGTGGCCACGGCGTACATCGGCTGACCGTTCCGCAGCAGGTACCGGACATCGCTGGCGATAGCGGAGCAACTGGCCGAGGCATGAATGCCTCGGCCCTCGATGATCGCGGTGGGTTGGTGTGGTGGTTCGAGGCCCTCGCCGAACGGCTGCGGCGCGTGCGCGTGTGTTGCGGCGATTGGACGCGCATCCTTGGCCCGTCGCCGACGTGGAAGATCGGCCCGACCGCAGTGCTGCTCGATCCGCCATATTCGCATGACGAGCGGACGGACGGACTGTATGCCCAGGACCACGACATCGCCGACGACGTGCGCGAGTGGGCGATTGCCAATGGCGACAACCCACTCATGCGCATCGCGCTCTGCGGCTACGACGGCGAGCACGACATGCCTGGGTCGTGGTCCGTGGTGGCGTGGAAAGCGCATGGCGGGTATGGACCGCAACGGAAGGACGGCACGGTCAACCAGAACGCATGGCGCGAGCGCGTCTGGTTCTCACCACATTGTCTGCTGCCCCAACGCGGGCTGTTCGATGCCCTGGAGGTGCCCGCGTGAAACAGGAGCTTCTGATTCGCGGTTGGCACCCGCGGACCTCGCCGAACGGCTCGCATGGGCATTGGAGCACGCATCAGCGCAACCACGACGTGGACCGCGACATGGCCTGGGCGAGTGCCAGGCAGGCCGGCTGGACCTACGTACCCGGCAGGGTCAGGTTGACCATCACGCTGGTGTACCCGCGTAAGCCAGTGCCGGACCCCGACAACGCCGTGGCTCGCTGCAAGGGCCTGATCGACGGACTCACGGAGAAACGCTACGTCTCGGGGATTCAGGAGCGGCGTTACAGCGGGTGGTTCACCGACGACAGCACCGAGTGGCTGGACCTGGAGGTGCGCGTTGTGGTCGAGAAGGGCATCAAGGCGGTGCGCATCGAACTCGAGCCGGCGGGGGTGCTGGCGTGAGCAACTGGTGCGTGCGGTGCCTGCGGCATCAGGACGAGGCGGCCGGGCCCGAGTGCAAGAACACGAGCTGGCACACGGGCGTCGTGCTCGAGCGTGCGCAGCCTGGCACGTGCTGGCGCTGCAAGTGCGACGCACAAACCAACGATGACGCATGCGGCTGCTGCCACGTGGCGCCGTGCGAGATGGAACGCTGATATGCATGTAAAAGAAAGGACGCCAGGTCTGATGCCCCGTCAGAGACTCGCGTGGTTCAAGGTATGGGTTGGCGCGACACGCCATGAGAAGGTGGTGACGCTGGACAACCTGGCGTTCCGGGTCTGGGTGGAGCTCCTCGATGCAGCCAGCGAACAACCGATGCGTGGCCGGTTCACGTCGTGTGCCGCGGCCGCGGCGATCGTTCGTCGGCCTGTCGGGGTCGTGCGCAAGCTCGCCCAAGCGCGGCTACTCGACGAGCGCGAGGACGGGGTGTGGCTGCACGACTGGGCCGACTGGCAGCGCTGGCGGCCTGCGGATGAGGCCGAGGATACGTCTCACGATTCACCCCCGGACGGTGGGGGAATCACTCAGGAATCACACCGGAATAACTCCGCAAAGACTACGGAAAAACGCAGGAAAACCGGGTCCCTCGTGCGTGTGCGCGAAGACGGAGAAGGAGACGTAGACAAAGAATTAGACGAAGAAGTAGATACCCTCCCTGCTGCTAACGCAGCAGGTCCCTCCCACCCGCCACCCGGGTTTTCCGAGGACGAACGATCGGAGATCGACGAGATCGAGACGACGCTCGAGCCGTTCGGGCTGCATCAGCGGCCCGAGTTCTGGCGCAAGGTGCTCGACACCTACGGCGAGCTGCCGCTGGGCATGGAGGCGCTCAAGCAGGCCGACTGGCTACGCCGCAATGGGAAGCGCATCACCAACGTGTCGCGGTACACGAACTGGCTCGACAAGGCGATGGTGGACTACCGCGAGCACGCCCCGCCGGCGCTGGTCGAGATGCCGCGGCGAGCGCCGCATGTCTGCACGATCGAGTGCGAGCATGAGTGCTTCGACCTCGAATGCGCGGTCCACGGCGCGGCGACTCGTGACGCGATCCAGCGCCGCATCGCGAGCCATGCGAAAGGCGCATTGAGCGCATGAAGATTCGGAGTGCCGACCTCGAGCGGCTTTGCGATGTAATGTTCGATCGCTGGTGCGCCGAGGAACTCATCGACCCGCGCCTGAGAGAGATCCTCGAGGAGGCGTTCGTCAACGGCTTCATGGCTCGCGATTCGCTCGAATACAGCGACGATGCGAAGCCTGCCACGAAGGCCGTTGTCGCATGACGGACGCTGTGCCCGAGTGGTGGTTCATGGGTCCGAGTGCTCGCGAGCGGCAGAGCTCGCCGAAGGAAGCGATGACTGACGGTCGAGTGCTCGAGGGCGTGGAGATCGACGAGACGGCGACGATCCAGGCGTGCAGGTCCTGCGGAAAGCCCGTGTGGTGGGGTGTCACGAAAAACGGAAAGGCTTGCCCGTTCGACGTGATCGGTCGCGAACGGACGGCGCAGACTCATTTCTCGACGTGCCCAACGCCCGAACTATTCAGGAAGAAGCGTTAGTGCCTCTGCTGATCTGTCCCACGTGCGAGAAAGAGTTCAGTCGGCCACGTTCTCTCATGAGCCGTCGTGGCGGCAAAAACTACTGTAGTCAGCGCTGTTCGGCTGACGCCCGGCGCAAGCCTGTGCAGATGAAACTGCCGAACCCGCCATGGCGCGTTCGGGAGCACATTCCGCCTCTTGAATTGGCATGGGCCGCCGGACTATTTGAAGGTGAGGGCACCGTACGAATCAATCCGCCCACAAAGCACAACCAAGGACATATTGAGGTGTCGGTTGCCAATACCGATCTCGACATACTGAACTTCTTTCAGGAGCGATGGCCTGCCTCTAAATTCCATAAAGTGACCATTCGCCCTGACCAGAGAGACGCTTATCGGTGGGGCATACCGTCCCGGCGCGCGCTCGTGTTCCTAAATGCCATAGAGCCATATGTGGTCAACACTCGGATGAAGTTGCGTATCCAGACAGCCCGCGAGTTCCAGATGCTGAAAAGCACTCCGAAAGGCCAGCGTCCTGATGACTATGGCGAGCAAGGATTCAACCTATGGATGTGGATGAGTCATTTGAACCGTCGCGGGCGAGACGTCGAGATTGCTGTATGACATGCAAAGACGCCCGCCAATGGAGCAAGAAATGATGACGAGACGATGTGATCCGCAGTCAGGAATGGGCTGGCATGGCACTGGTCAGAGAAAACGAACGGCTCCGCGCTGAGGACGAGCGGCTGCGCGTCCAGTCGCTTACTGACAAGGAGTGGATTCGCGGTATACACGAACAACTCGCGTTGGAGAAGTCGCAGAACTGCGCGCAGCATGAATGGTTCAGTGGCGGCTGTCCCTGTGATTGTCACACCAAATGAGTGCCCGTATGGCACGTAATAGAAAACGCAAGGGCCATCGAGGCAGCAGAAAGCGGTGACCTGGTTCTACATCGCGATGCTGTTTGCGCAGACGAGCAATCCGTGGGACGGCACATGGAAGTGGGCGACCTACGCTGAGCGAGCAGCATGGGACGCGCAATGGAAAACGCAGATCCGGATCGACACGGATGCGAATTGCGGCCGGCCCTACTGGGGCACCTACTGCAAGCTGCCCGATGGCACCTTCGGATTCGTGACGCGGTGATTCGTGTTGTTTCTGTCCGGCGTGTTGATCCCAGCGCTGCGCGTATCGGAGCGGACCGACTCGGGTTTCATGGCAACCCGAGACTGCGGCCAGAAGGCACCTCCAGGCATGACGGTGGCGTATGACAACGGGTGCTTTGCCGGGTCGTGGCAGCCTGAGCCCTGGGCGAGATGGCTGCACAAACAGCGCCGCGGCCTGTTTGCGGTGGTACCCGACGTGGTAGGCGACGCGCATGCTACGCGTGCTCGATTCGAGCGCTTCGCGGCTGTCGTAGCTGGGCATCAACCGGTGGCCTATGCAGCTCAGGACGGTAGCGACCGCTACCCGCCACCATGGGATGACTTCGACGTGCTGTTCATCGGTGGCACCAATGCGTTCAAGTTGAGCGAAATCGCCTGGCGGCTCATTGCCGAGGCGAAAGAGCGTGGCAAGTGGGTGCACAACGGGCGCGTCAATTCCTTTCGCCGCATGAGCGCATGCCATGCCTCCCTGGTCGACAGTACCGATGGCACGCTGCTGCGATTGGGCCAGAGCCGCAAGTACGCCAGCAATCCACGCTGGCCGCAGTTATGTTCATGGCTGGATATTCTGAACAGTCAACGAACACTGGCGGGTGCGACATGAGATTCTGGCGCGCGCCGCGGAGCGAACTGCTGCATTTGCGCATGGGCAAGATGTTCACGGCGTGCGGCCATCGCATCGTGTTCACGCGCTGGGTTGCCGTCATCGCAGCGCCATTGCCACCGGTCGAACGCGTCTGCGCCAAATGTCACGAGAAATGGCGCATCGCGGAACTCGTCAATCGCCTGTTCAAGATACCGGCATGAAGCCGGCGTTGTATCTGGTGCTCATCTTCGTGTCGGCGGTGCTGTTCGGCTGGACCCTGCGCGGCGTGTTCGGATAAAAAAACGGGCACAAAAAAACGCCCTCGCCCCGAGCTTGGGAGTGAGCTCGGAACGAGGGCAGAAGTTATCCAATTGCAGCAAAAGGGGAGTACACTACGACAAGAAATCGCCCCCACACCGCGGTCACGGCTGGGGGCAGGCACCACGGAGGTTTGTCCCGCGATGCATCTAGAGTCTAGAACTATCAGGATTCTGCCGCACCACTACCACGACGACCTGGCCTTCTATCGTGGCGATGGCTCAGAACGCTGCCTGGTGTGCGGTGTTCGAGACTACCCGAGCTGGTACGTTGGCTACCGTGATCACGTCACCGACGAAGGTCTCCCCGAGCGCTTCGCGGTGTGCAGCGAGAACCACGGACTGGTGCTCGCCGGGCGGGTGCTGTCAGTGTTTGAAGGTGATAATGGTGCATAAGTCGACCAAAGACTGGTTCGTTGAGGGACCAGAGGATGGATTCATGAATAACGATGGATCGTATGGTCGAGTGGCCGCGCCAGACTTCGACCATGACATGCCCTACAACTTCGAGGAACGAATGCGGAAAGCTGAGGCCGAGCGCGATGCCCTCCAATTGGCGCTCGACGCGCACCACAGGAGTCAGTTTCCGAATCTAGATCCAGGCGGGATCTGCCGAGAGTGCGGTTACGACGGGATCGACGTACCGACCCGACAAGCCTACGCGCTGGCTATCGAAAACGACTGTGACGCTGACGACTGAGACGCTTGGTGCTTAGGTCGGACAAAAGGCCGGACCAATGAGCACCCTGCGCGAGTATGCCTTGCGTCACGCTCACGACGAGCGGGATATAGCAGCGATCAACGCATGGTTTGAGGAAGCCACTGAGGAAGGCGACGTGCTTAGCTCTACCAAAATTTGCACTCGCTCAGATTGCGAGCGGGATCAAGCCGAGACAGGCGAATGTCACTGCTCCGTCTATGGTGAGCCGGCATGGACCTGCACAGAGTGCGGTGCAGTGTGTCTTCACGCTCGCTCCATCCATCGCTGTGACCCTGAAGAAATGGTCGCGCACTGGGCGGTTGGCCAGTTCAGGCTGGGCCGAAGGCTCGTTGCGCTGATCTCGCCGGACCAGGCGCACGATGGGCCGCGTTATGCGGGGTACTACTGTGTGGACGGCCCGGAACCGCTTGAGCCTCATAAAGATGGTTAGCTCTACCAAGCCAGACGAGGGTCACGTCCTGTTCTGGATCACCGAAGAAGACGGACGCGAGTTTGCTACGTGCGCTGCCGCGAGTTTCCGCGCCGCGATGACTGAGCGCGACGAACTCCGTGTCCAGAACAAGGTGCTGCAACTGCGGGGTGACACGTACCTAGAACAGTTACAGCAGCAACATGCCGAGATCGAGCGGCTGCGGGCGGCGATCAACGATCTGTTGGCGCTGATCAAGAACGTGGACGCTGAAGCCAACAACGTCCAATTGGATATCGCCAGAGCGCTGCGGCGGCACCACATGGACGCTTGACCGACTTATGTGCCGTGATATTGACCAAACGTGACTACCTGGCGGTCATTGGGTTCGCTTTCTTGATCTTCGTTGGCGGCGTGCTGGTCGGCTGAGGCTTGCGCGGGTTTTGGTAGAGAGATGTGCCGATATGACTGACAACGCTGAGTGGCGCTGCCCGTACTGCACGCGGAACTGCGTCAACGAACAAGCCGAGATCGAGCGGCTACGGGAAGCGCTAGAAGAACTCGTCCATATCGGCCCTTCATCAACAATGGGCGACCTTCAACCGTGCCCAAGCCAGGGCGCGTGAGGTGCTCAGTGCGGCGGCGGCACCAGCGCAGCGACAGGCGTGACCCGGCTGCGAATCACAACGCCGGCGCCGACGGCCAGCAGTGCGCCGAGCAGCGTATCGATGGCGGTCTTCTGCTCGCCGGTGATCGGGAGGCCGAACGTCACCGCGACCAGCAGCGCCGCATTGGCGAGGCTTATCCACAGCGCCGGCTCCGCGGAGAATGAAATGTCAGGCATGAAGTCCTCCGATCAGGTCGAGAGTGTCGTCAGTCCGAGCTCCGCGGCGAGTCGCGCGAACATCCCGGAGCCGATCCAGCGCGCGCCAGGGCAATTCGGCCGGGTATGCGGCGAGATGTCGCGATGGCCGAGCAGGTAGGTGATCGTCGGATACATGTTCATGGCCAGCCGACAATTGGCGAGCACGGTCGCATACTGCGCGACGGTCACCGTCTGATTGTTGTTGCCCAGGTCCTCAGTCTCGATCGACACCGTCAGATAGTTCGGATTGACCGCCGGTAGGTGATTGGCCTGCCACGCGTTGCCAGCCTCGAGGATGCCGTTCGCCCAGGCCGTGTCTTCGAGCTGCACGAACTGATCGTCGCGACCGTCCAGCCCGACGCCGAAGTGCGCGGAGACCTGGCTCGAGTTGTTGTCGAACGTCGCGACCGTGCCAGCCTCGCTCCCGGCTTCGGTATGGATGACGATCGCGATGGGCGGTCCTTCGTCGCGGCCCGGCCAGAAATTCCCCGATTCCCACTGATGCAGGACAGGGGTCGTAACCGGGGTTGTTACGGCCCGAACACGAAAGGGGCGACTGCGACGTTGCCTCCCGCGGGATCGATGGCGGCGAGTTGCCAGGCGGCTGAGGTGGGATCGCCGTCGAGGTGGCCGCCGAGGAATTCGCGCAGTACCTGCACGGTCATGGCCTGCTGTTGTTTCAACTGGTCGATTTCCGCCTGCAACTGAGCCGATGTCGTCATGGTGGGAAATGCCTTTCTTAGGGAGCGCGCGCGCCGCAGTGCTCGCAGACGCGCTGGTCGGCAGCGAGCGGACGGCTACAAAACAGGCACGTGCGATCGTCGAACCATTCGACCGGCCGCCACTCGGCCGCGCCGATCTGGCGTGATGACTCAGCGCCGAGCAGATCGTGCGACTTGTACTTGCCGCGTGGCGCGTGCGGGTCCCAGGTCATGCCGCGATGACGCGCTGCGCCGCGCCAGGTGCGACGTTCGCCAGTCGCCACCTCTCAAACAACATGGAGTCGAGCCAGAGTTGATCGTTGATCAGCGCGTCGTGCGGCGTGCGCGTCACGACCTGCCCGCCGAACAGGCCGAAAGTACACGTGCAATGGTGGGAGATGGCATTGACGAGCGCGTGCCCTTCGGATGTATTCCCTTTGAAATTTGCGTAGACCATGACTGGGCCCTTCTACACGCGCTGCGCTGAGACATTTGAATTAGTGCGGACGGAGGAACTCGAACACCACGATGAGCAGGCCGGCGAAGCCAATCGCCGTGCCAACGATCGTGACCATCAGCGAACTGGACGACATCGCCGTGCTGCGCTGCTCGCTATGGCCGGCGCCCTTGCCTTCGATGAGCGTGAGCCTCGACTTGACGTCGTCGATCTTGTCATTGAGGCCCTGCGTCGTGCTCTGCACCAGCGTGCCGATCTGATCCATCTGCTTCGCCGTGGCGGCTTCACTCTTGGCGATCGACTGCGCGCTGGCCAGGTTCTGCGCCTGGACCGCATCCCGCGCGGCCTGCAGCGCGGCGTCGACGGCGATCTTGTTCTCCCGCGACGCCTGGTCGGCTCGCTTCTCGCGTTCGGCAAACTGCATCGCCACAGACGCGAATTTCTCATCGTGCAAGAGCTGGAGGTGCTCGATACGTTCGTTGGCCGTCACCACCAGTTGCCTGGCGAGGCGTTCCATATCGTTGACGCGGATATCCATCACTGCGGCGTGAGCTACAAGCTCACGCCGCAGTGTGTCCATTGCCGAGGCGACGGCCTGATTGGTCAGGACGGTCGGATCTGGAATCGGCCGCGAATCGTGGCCGCGATAAAAGTCTGGTGGTGATTGGTCGGGCATGTCTTGCATCTCTCGATCTACCTCCGCCGACGCAATCCGCAGCAGACAAAAATGTGCCCCCGCGAACGTGTGAGTAGCCGTTCCGGGGGCATGGCGACTGAAGCGAGGACGCCTTCAGTGCTCAGCCAGTTTATATGACGCGCACTGGTCCGGCCTTTTTCACCGGAACCTCGGGATTGTCACTAACTTTCGCGTACACGTCATATAGGCCAGGCGTGAGCTGCACGACGCCGCCGACCGGCCCGACCAGGGCACGCGCGAAGTGCGTTGTCGGCACCGTCGTATTGTCCTGAACCCACGAGCCCGTCTTGAAGTCGCCCGCTACCGGCGTGGTGCCTTGCGGCACGAAGGCGAGCGCGACGACGTCCCCCGTTGGATCGATGTCCACGCCGGCGCTGGTCGCGGCAATGCTGACGTGGATGTACTCGAGCGACAACGACGAAATTACCAACAACGCCCGACCTCCGATTTACTGTTGCGGTGCGCCCGTGGCGACCTCTGGCTGTGGCGGCCCGATGACCCAGTGCACGTCGGGCGCGATCGCGCCGATGACCCAGTTCGCGAACGGCACGCCCGCGATGTACAGCAGGTCGCGCGGCGGGATGCCGCTGCCATAGGGCGCCGTCGCGCTGTGCGTGTAGTCACGTAGCCTCGGCGCTGCACGTGGCGGTAACTGCCAGTCGTAGGCTGGAACCTCGCCAGGCGCGCCGTAGAGCGTTTCCTGGCCTATCAGGTGGACCGGCAGCGACCTGAGGAACGTGTAGTCCCGCGCGCGAGCAGGTCCTCGCGGCGGCAGCACGCTCGCTTCGGTCGACGCGCCCGTGGGGAGCTGCTGGTAGACGTGCAGCGGCAGCGTCTGCAGCCACGTGTAGTCCCGCGCGCGAGCAGGTGCCTTCGGTGGAATCTCGGTCGGCCCGGTGCTGCGGCCTGTCGGCAGCGCATCCTTGCCAATGAGCCCGGCGAAGTACGACGCCGTGAATGAGTAGTCCTTCGCGCGCGGCGCTGCCTTCGGCGGCAGGTCGAACGATTGCGCGCCCGGTGGCGGCGGGACGGTGGGCGCCAGCGCGGTGTTGTTGACGCCAGGATCACTGAGCGTCGACGCGCGCGGTGCGCCACGTGGTGGGTTCGGCCAGTCGCGCAGGACCTGGCCACCGATACCATTCGGGAACTGGTCGAGTCCGACGAAGATCGGCAGCGGGGTGTCGAACTGCCCGACGTCCGCGGCCGTGCGCGCGATCCGGCTCTGCGCGAGCGGGACGGCGAAGGACGGATTCGGCCAGTCCTCTTGGACCTGACCGCCGGCGCCGTTCGGAAGAACGTCCTTGCCAATGAGACCCTGGAAGTAGGAGGCGCTGAACGAGTAGTCGCGCGCTCGCGCGGCGGCTCGCGGGTAGAGCTCGCTGAGCGCCGTGCTGAGGCCGTACGGAATCGTCGGCGGCGCGGCCGTCAGGATGATGGTGAGATTGACGCCCGGCTCGCTGAGCGTCGACGCACGCGGCGCGGTCGCGGGCGTGTTGCCCGACAACTGGTCGCCGACGACCATCGCGTCCTGCGCGATGAGGCCCTGGAAATAGCTGGCCGAGAACGAATAGTCCCTGGCTCGAGCCGCTGCCCTGGCTGGTAGGTCGTAGACCTGCGCGCCCGCGGCCAGTGTGTCCTGGCCGAAGAGCAGCGGCAGTGGCGTGTAGAGCCACGTGTAGTCGATGGCTCGCCGAGGACCCGCCGGCGCATTGCCGCTGAGCTGCTCGCCCGCGGCCATCGAATCCTGGCCGTCGAGGCCGTGGAAGAAGCCGGCGGTAAACGAGTAGTCGCGCGCTCGAGGTGCGCCACGTGGCGGCAGATCACACGGCGCGGTGGTCTGGATGAACGGCGGCGCCACGCTCGTGAGCAGCGGGATCGGATTCGATCCGGGATCGCCGAGCGTCGAGGCGCGGCGGGCGCCGGCTGGCGCATTGCCCGAAATCTGCTCGCCAGTCGCCATCGCGTCCTGGCCGTCGAGGCCGTGGAAGAACGCCGAGGTCTGGCCGTACTCGCGCGCTCGCGGCGTGGTGCGGTACTGCTGGTCGAGTGCTGCCTCGCCCGGCGGGATGACGGCCGCGGCGGTGGCGAGCGCGAGGGTGTAGTTCGCGCCTGGGTCGCTGGCGAGCGTGCGCGCGCGCGCGGCGGTCGGCGGCGCGTTGCCCGACAACTGCTCGCCCGTGGCCATCGCGTCCTGCGCGATGAGTTCGAGCGGGAAGCTCGCGGCGATGGTGTAGTCGCGCGCGCGCAAAACTGCGGGAGTCGGCAGGACGAACGATTGATCGCCGACGGCGAGCGCATCCTGACCGAACAGGATCGGGAGCGGGGTGTAAAGCCAGGTGTAGTCGACCGCGCGCCGCGCGCCGGCCGGCGGGTTGCCGCTGAGTTGCTCGCCAGGTGCGAACTGATCCTGGCCGATGAGTTCGAGGGTGAAGGCGTCCCAGCCAGCACCCATGTCGCACGCGATCGCCGCGGCGTAGCCCGCGCGCTGGCGCGCAACCGCGGCCGCATTCGTCGGCGTGAGTGTGGTGCCGCAGCCGTCGCAGCAGCTCGCGCCTGGCGGCAGCGACACGACGTTGCCGAGCAGCGGGAGCGGACCGTTCCAGTTGCCGGCGTCCGCGGACAGACGGGCAACGAAGGCTTGTTTGCCGACTACCGCGAAGGACGGATTCGGCTCGTCGAAGTTCGGCGCCTTACCAGGGCCGTCATAGAAGCGGTCCTGGCCGACAAACGACGGTAGCGGCGTGTCGTACTGGCCGACTTCGGCCGCAATGAGCGCGACGACATTCTGTGCTCGCAGGACGAGGAATGATGGGTTTGGCTGGTCACGCTGGACCTCGCCACCAACTCCATCGGGCAGCGTGTCCTTACCGAACAGGACATCGAGCGGCCCGTCAGCCTCAGCACTGTTGCTCGCCCGCAGTGCAACGTACGCCTGCTGTTTGAGAACCTGAAACGACGGGTTCGGGAAGTCGCGCTGGACCTGGCCGCCAACGCCATCCGGCAAAACATCCTTGCCGACGAGTTGCGGCAGGATTGCCTGCGCGGTTTCGGAAGTACCGGCCGAGCCGATTGCTCGCCGCGACTGGAGGTCTTTCTGAGAAAGGATCCAGTACGGGTATGCCACAGTGACTCCGGTTGGTTAGGACGCTGCGCTAACGCGTCATCGCATTGTCGTGATGGAACTCCTGCTGCATCTGCACAACCGGACCGAGACCAGGCGGGATCGTCGAGACCGCACCGGCTAACTGATATACCGCGGCCAGCATGCCCCACGTCGTACTGGCGTTGCTGCTGCCAGGAAACGCGGCCTTCATATCGGTTGTTTGCGTGGTGCCGGACGTACCAGAATCCTTGTCGCCAAACCAGCACTGATAGTCAACGGTGTCATTCTCATGAACGCCCCGTTGGGTGAGGGTCGTCCCACCATTGCCCGTCAGCACGAACGACCAGCCCGAGTCGAGATACGCGCCTGCCGTGAGCTCGTTGGCCGCCGTCGTCGCCGCCGACGCACCCGAAGACGCGGTGCCGCCTACGCCGGCCGTCGCCTTCACCTTGTCGGTTCCGGGATCGCTCGCCAATAGGCCGCTGTAGCCCGCGACGGTGAACCCGCCAACCGATGATGCGCTGGTGCACGTGACCACTGGCGTGCCCGCGGCGCTGGTGTGGCTGTAGAAACTCGCCCGGCACTGCGTCGTGCCGTCTGTAAACGTGGTAAACGTATCTTCGGTGTAGTTGCCCGCGTTGACGTTGTCGGTAATCGTCGGAGTAGTGGGCGGGGAACCTGAGCGGCGAGTGAATGCAGCCACAATAATGCGATCGCCGCTCGACAGCGCAGCTCCGAGCGTAACGTTGCCGGGGAACGTAATGCTGGCGCTGGCTGCGAACGTGCTCGCCCGGAATCCCCACGCCATACCCTAGCTCGACCAGCAGCTATAGAAGAACGGGAATGCCCACCCGTGTGAGCTATCTCTTCCGACGGTGTCGACCATAAGCAGATCGCCGCCGAAGACATGCTGGATGCTCGGCTGTTGGCCGGGCGCGGTGCGCGGCAACACGAGATCGGCACCGAGTTGGGCGGCGCGACTAAAACTCTGCACCGTTGAGCCATCGGTGCGACTGAGTAAGTCGACGTTGAATGTCGCCGCAGGACCATTGTTGACGAGGCGTATTTCGGTTACGACAGGCGGCGACAGACTATCGTCAAAGGTGTACGTGATCTTCGCCAGGCCGTTATTGAAGCCACAGGCATCACGCGTCTGGAGCGTCATGGATCGTCCCCTTATTGGCAACCAGGACCTGGCTGCACGGTGTACGCGTGCTGCGAGACGGTGACCTGCACCTGGCAATCGACGGGCGTGGCGCCCGGCGTTGGCGTCAGCGGTACGCTCGTCGGCACTGGAGTCGATGGGACGGCTGTTGCCGTCGCAACCGAGGCGGCCGTCGCGGTTGCGATGGGAGCGATCGTCGCCGTCGGCACTGAGGTTGGTGGCGAGGTCGCCGGCGGCACGCTCACGCTCGTATTGACTGTCACGTCGATGTTCTGCACGTCGAGGCCGGTAGCGGCTGCCAACTCGAGCGTATTGTCCCCGTTCTTGAGGTCGGCGAGGCTGATCGGCACCGATACCGCGCGCCAGTCTCCCTGCACATCCGGGAACGGAGACGCCACATTGCGCCACGGGCCGCCATTCAGGCGATACTGGAGTCCACTCGCCGTCGAGAAGTTACTCTCGACGTCCAGATTGAGCGAGGCGTCCGTCGCGCCGGTCAGATCAATCGCATGGAGAACGAATGCTGGCGAGCCTGGATGGGCGCCGCCGCTCAAGGCATAACTTAGCGTGACGGAGCCATCCGCGTGCGGGGTGAGCGCATCCGGGACATCGTAGCCACGCGCTGCCGGAAGTACCGGACCATCGAAGCCCATGCTTGCCCATTCGTAGTGCTGGTCGGGCGAGGCTCCCTGCTTGGCCGCGTTGTAGTGGGTGTGCGCATAACTGACGTACCCGCGCGTGAACGGCAGGTTGATGCCATCCTTGACGGCGAGTTGCTTGAGCGGACCTGACGGACCCTTGTCCGTACCCCACACTTCGACATGATTCTGAGACAGTCGGATCTCGAAGTGGTTGCGCTGGCCGTCCGCGGTCGTGACGCAGTTCGGCGAGGAAAAGTCGTTACCGTAGTGGAGTTGGGTCCAGGCGTAATTCCGCGCGAGGTCGATGTACTGCACGGTGGCGACGTTGCCGCCAGGAGTTTCCGCTGCGCATCCGCTGAATTCAAGCCCGATGCCATTGCGCGGCTGTGTCGCGACGCCCGGACCGTTGCCGACGGCAGGCTGCGGTTGATCGGCGATCCAGACCTCGACCCAGTAGGAGTGACCACCTTCGGTCTTCGCGTCGACGTCCATCGTGATGGTGCCGGTGCGACCCGCGAAGTCGAATGCCTGGCGCGGCCTGAATGACATGCGGACAAACGTGCCGTGATCGTCGAACTGCTCGTCGAAATACGAGCCAGTCGCGTCCGCGGGGCAGACATTCACGTCGCTATCGGGAACGATGGCGCCGAGATTCTGATCGCAGATCGGCAGCGTCGACGGACCCCAGGCATTGCCTGCAAGCTGGCGGGTAACGCTCCAGCGCGTCTCGTCGAGCCCGCCGCCACGCCCGCCGGGAGATGCCGTGGTGAAGGTGTCGCAAAATGCCGGGGTGGGCAGGTTGCACGTGTTCGGGGAGGCCGTCTGAAATACGGTTCCGAAGCCGCTATTGGCGACGCCAAGGACCACGACGGCGAGCAGCGCGATGATGACGAGGAGTGGAATGGGCTTGCGCAGCGGTGGCGGGATAAGCTTCGGCACAATCGGCATGGCGCCCTTCTTTCTGAACACAGAAAAGCCCGGCGCGAGCGCGCGGACTGCGTGTACGCGAGAGCGTCAGGCCGTTAGCAGCGTCGATTGCGTATTTGCGCTTGCCGTGCCATTCGAGCGTCCGTAGATCGCCTGGTGCACCAGTGGCATATTCTGCGGCGTGGTCATCACTTCGCTGAGGTGGCCGATCTGCGCGGCGGGTTGGACCCACACCTTGAAGCCGAGCTCGCGCGCGCGCTCGTGGCAGGCATAATCCTCGCTCAGGTAAATCTCGCGCCCATCGGCCATCGTGTGAATCGAGGGCATAAAAAAAGGCCAGAAGGACGAGATGGTGTCGTTCTTGTGCAGCAGCGGCAGCGTCTTCGCCATCCTGACGAACACGTCGCGGTGATAGGCCAGCGCGCCGCCGGCCCACTTGATCTCGAACGGTTCGACATCAGGCGCCAGCCACATCTCGCGTTCGCCATTGAGCGGCACGATCGCCGTGTAGTGGCCACTGCGCAGCGGCGTGACGCCCGCGGCGATGCTACGCTTTTCGATGGCCAGGTTGACGATGGCTTCGGCGGCTTCGGGCGTGAACTGGAAGTCGTCGTCCACCATGAGGAATGCCTCATCGCCAGGGAACTCGCGTAGCCAGCGCGAGACGGCGATCGAACGCACGCGCGAGATGAGCGCGTCGCCCGCCTCGACGAGCACGCGCCAGTCCGCGGTGGTGCTCATCAGATTCATGATCGAGCCGAACGTGGGCAGCGTCATGGTGCGATGCGCGCACAGAATCAGCGCTTTGGTCAAATCAGATGATCTCCCTGATTTAAAATGCGGTGTACGCTTGGTGACCTGATGACGATGTCTGAAGATGAACAGGAGATCAGCGTTACGCTTAACGCGGCTGACCTGCCCGTACTTGACCGACTTGCCGCAAAGCATGGCGTGAGTCGGAGCGCTGTGCTCCACGCGATGTTTCAAGTCGCGGACTTCGGCGACGTGGACGAGAAGATATGGGCGCAAGCCGGCGCGCGGAGTGCCTTTACAGGTCGATGACTCCGACGTTGCTCACAACTGTCGTCCATGGCTGGAGCGTGGTCCAGTCGTAACGGTGTGAGTACAGCGCAAGCGCCTCCTCGAGGCCAGGATGGCTGCGGATCGTCGCCGGCTGGGTATCGTGGACGACGATGTAGCGAACGGGATACTGCGCGAGCATCGCCAGAATCGGACCGCGCGATGCGGCCGAGCCGTCGATCAGGACGACGTCGGCGTGTGCGGCGTGTCCGACGCTATCCGGCGGTAGGCGAATGCCCTGGTGCAGTCCGGTGAACAGGTGGAGATAGCGGACGAGCCAGCGGCCGTCTTCCTCGTACGAGACGACTGACCGGCCGCGTTCGGCGAAGAAGTGCAGGAACGGTGTGGAGAAGTCGCCCGATCCGAATTCGACGATGAGGCCGGTGGTCTGCGCGATGCACCAGGCAAGGACCGGCAGATGCGTCCACATCTAGCGGCGACGCAGGCGCCACAACAGGAATGCGACCTGAGTCCGATCCAGCAGATATTTCAGGTGCCACATTCCCATTATTGTGCCCTCAATCTTGCGCGCTCAATTTAAAGCTGCTCGTAGATCAGGTGAGCTGACATCGGGCCTGAGGTCGCGCCCGTGAAGCCCGACAGTGAGACTTCACCACCGGTGGTTGCGGATGCGACCGCGTTACCGATCGTGATAATCTCGGAGCCCGGCGCGGCGACCCAGCGCACGATGCCGCCAAAGCTGTTGAATGACAGGTCCAGAAGGTGACGCGCGACGTCACGCTGCGGCTTGGTGGTCGCGGCGACACCGAGTAAGGCGGTGCCCGCGATGGCGGCCGGGTTGAGCGGCGTCCACGACTGCTTGGTCGTCAATGCGGTAAACGACGCGCCGACCGTTGAGTCACGCGCAAAGGTCATGATGTTCAGGGCGCTGGCCGTGTTCTCACCGCCCATATAGATCTCGATGAACTTGTGCATGATGGTGGCCGAACCACCCTGCACAGCCATATAGGCGTTGTCAGTGATGTTCACGCTGTCGGCGAGTGCGGTCGGAGTCCAGCTATTTGCGTTGAATGTGTACTGAGCGATAATTCTACCCTTGCCTTCGTGGTGCCCTACCGGGCGGAATGGCCGGGCAAGAGGAGCCCGGAAGATGTGGTGCGCGCCGGAGCGCCGGCGACCGACAGAATGACGTTCGGCTTGTCGTAGTACTGAGCGACGAATGGCGCGCAACTCGCGCCATGTGCACGAGCCTCGTCGCAGTCGTCGCAAATGATCGCCATGCACCGGATGCACACGGCGCGGTCCCGCGTGCGGCGGAACTCCTTGATGACGACCCGACAGCAATGCACGCAGGTATAGGTGGCACTCTCGAAGACCGTGCCTTCCGGCACCATTGGCGTACCGGGTGAGGCGCGGTGATCGATCAGCAATTCGCCGGCGAGGGCTTCCAAACTAGACATGCCGATACGCGGTGCTCCTTGACGCGGGAATGGTTGACTCCGCCCGGTATCCGGGCGGGATGGCTGTCGCCTATAGTCGGGACGGCGACATGAATGAGTTATTCCAATACGTGACCGGCGTTCAGGCCACCGCGAAGGTGCTCAACCTCTGGAATGGTTCGAGTAACGATCCGCCGCCCGCCGGATTCTTTGATCCTGGCTTCGACGACTCGGCGTGGCCTACCAGTTCGAGCCCGTTTGTGGCCTTGGGGAGTCTCGGGGACTTGGAGCAAGCGCTCGCACCCTGGGTAACCCCGCCATCAGCCACCGCGCAGTTCATCATGCGCCAGCACTTCGCCACGCCTGCCTCGCCGTGGCGGTTTTATGGTCCGGTCGACTTGCTCAACGGCAACGCCTTTACTCTGGCCATCAATGGTACCTCGCTGGCTGAGTTCGCCGAAGACGCTCCGTTCAACCCGATACATCCGACACCAGGCGCGGATAACGTCATCGTTATGGTCGGGACTGCCCTCAGCGTGGGTGAAGGCTGGGTGGCCTTCCGGGTCACCTTCTATACGCGGGACCTGCGCGAAGGCACCGTGTTCGCGTGGGGCACACCGGTGTTGGGCGTGTCCGACAACGGCGTCATGGGGGTTGGCGATACGCTCGCGCACCTGACGCCCGTACCCATCGGACTGACCCTACCCGCGACTATTTGTAAGGTGGTGAGCAACGGCAAGACGTCGCTGTTTCTCGATACCAATGGCGACGTGTACGCCTGCGGAGACAATACGACTGGCATCGTGGGTTACGACGGGACCGCCGGCTATCACCCGGATAGCAGTCCTCACGCGACGCCGATCAAGCTGCCCTTTCGGTACATCGCGGATGTGTGTATTGGCGACGATTGTGCCATCACGATAGATAGGTACAGCACCATCATCACGTGGGGTGTGAATGCACACGGTTCCTTTGGCGACGGCACGACTACACCGGGCTCAGCGGTTCCGCTGAACAACACGAATACGCTCGGCATTTTGTGTCGCGGCCCAGGCTTTCCCGATATCCAGATCGCCGCGGGCAAACACTTCACGGTGTTCGGCACCGGTACAGGACTGACCGTCGCCGGCGAAAATACATATGGGCAACTGTCGCGCGCTACCAGCGGGCCGGATGTCATCACCAGGAACATTGCCATCGGGTTCCCCATAGGCGTGGGCCAGGTCACCTATTTGTCCGCTGGTGCGGACAATATGCTGGTGACGATTGATACCGGCGCGGGCACCGTTTGCTACGGTTGTGGCCGAGCCGAACTTGGCGCCCTCGACTCGAACCTCTATGCGGCCGGGACGGGCGCGGCTCACATCGTCAACACGTTGACGCAACTGGACCACTTCAGCGGACGCCGGACGAACAAGTATGTCCAAGCAGGGCCCGTCGCTTTTCAGTTCGACAAACTCAGCGAACAGATACAAGCGCTGGGTGACGGCACGCCGTATGGGGGCACCGCTGCCTACCTCGATTTCAATGGCGAGCAGGCGAGCGTAGTCTGGGGTGTTGATAATCCTACCTCGGCGGGCGTGAAGAGGAACGCCTCATTTGACACGTTCCTGTCGTTCGGCATCGCCGAGATCAACGGCGGCTCGCAGAATAATCCGTACACGTTCCGCAGTTCCCTGGCCGTCTATGCCGCGATCGCGGACAAGTTCATCGAGACGCTCGATCCTCTTGACATCGGCGTCAACTCGGAGCACCTGTACACCTGGGGCTGGGGCGGCGCGGGACAGATGGGCAGCGGCCACGACTCGACGTCGAATCTGTTACCTGTCAGCGAGAACGGACTCGAGGGCGTCTCGCTGGCAACCGTCGCCGAGGGCATCATGTTCGCCATTTCACGGACCTTCGTCCCACCAATACCGCGCACCGGGCGCAGCTTCGTGACGGTCATCGGCGACTAGATCGGCAGCGTCGTGTTCGAGCGCTGGCTCGTGTGCGACGGCGTGAGCCACGGCCGACGATTCGGCATCGCGAAGTGCTGCGCGCCTGGCGGCGGTGGCGCCGCGCCCACCAACCAGAGTTCGACGTTCGTATAGACCTCAGTCCCAAAGTTCGCCGCTACACCGAAGCCGAATGAGCCGTTCGTCGTGGTGACCTGATGCTGAATCTGGAATGTTTTGGCCGACGCGATGGCGAACTTCCCTGCGATGAACGTCCTCGTCTGCGGCGCATTCGCGACGGCGGCGCTATATTCGCTCGTGCCGGGTAGCGTCGTGGCGCTGTCGGTGATATTTTGCAGCCGACTCTGGTGGGCGCCCACCTGACAGGCGGGCGCTGAGGCCGCGATGCGGTACGTGCCGGCCTGCAGGGTAAATTGATTACTGGCCAGGCCGATCAGCCCACTCGCATCGTTGACGACATTCGTAAGGGTCCGTGTTTGCCACGCGCCGCTCGTGGCCGTACCGCCGGTAACGTTCTGTGCCTTCTGGTCTTGGACATTCGCGTACGGCGGGTCGTTCGTGCTCAGCCCTATCGGCCCGGTAGGTCCGACCGCGCCGGTGGCGCCGGTAGCACCGGTGGCACCGGTAGGCCCAACACCGCCGGTCAGTCCGGTGAAGACCAGCGGCGTCGTGTCGATGACGATCGTAGGCGTCGTGGTCAATACCCACGTGGTGCCCTTGTAGGTCGTGCCCGCGTACACGTAGACGGAAAAGCCGATATAGAAGTCGGACGCGGCCGACGCGTCGCCCGCTCGCGTCATCAGCGACGTCGGGCCGTTCCAGACCCAGATTCCGTTCTGCGAGCCCGAGATCTGGTTCGTCAGCAGGACGCGATCGCCGCCGACCAGCGTGACGCTGTCGATGGTCGCGCCAGGCGCAGCAAGCGTGATATTGCTGGGCGAGGAGACGCGGCACGGTACCTTGGTGCGCTTGTCTTCGTGCAGATCTGCGCCGGTCAGCGTGTTGTGAACGATGCTTGGAATGGACGGACTCCCCCTGCTATCGCCGCAGCACGGTTGCGCCGCTGATGCTGATGATGGTGTCGCCGCCGGTATCGATCAGTCCGGCCGGGACGGCTGGCCACTTGAGGCGACGGTAGAACAGCGCGAGCGTCACGCTCGTAATAGGCACGGTCACGCTCGCGAGCCGCGCGCTCAGAATGTCGTTGTGTTGAATCGCGGTAACCCAGCCCGTTACGTCGAGCGCTGTCGCCGCGGCTAATGTGAGCGATGGCGTTACTGGTGCGACCGGCGTCCGTGTGGGCCAACTCGTCAGCGTACTGATCGTGAGCTCGACGCTCGCGGTGCCAGCCACGTCGGCCACGAGCTGCGCGCCGACCAGGCGCGCCACGAGGAGGCCGATCGGAAAGATCAGGACGTCGCCGATAGTCGGGGTCTGGCCCGCACCATCGAAGACGAACTCGATGTTGAGCGTCTGCGCGACCTCGGTCGGCGTCGGCTCATTGCGCGCGTCGCGGCGCATGTTGCGGAACACGTCGACGAGCTGCGCATCGGCCTGCATGGTCATCTAGATGCCCGCCACGTAGATCGGATGCTGGGTGACCTCGCCATTGGTGCCCACCTCGGTCGTGACCGACTTGACCCACATGGTGTCGGCCGCCACACCCGAAATGAAGTGGAGTTGAGCGGGACCGATCAGTGCATCTGAGGGCGTATGCAGCCTGACGATCTCCTGATTGCGGTCGAGTTGCGTTAGCCAGAAGTTGGCGAGATCGGTCGCGAATGCGTCCGTCTCGATGAGCGGCGACGTGACGTGATAGATCGAGCCGGAGCCAATCAAGCCGCTTGTCGCCGGACCAGTACCGTCGTCATAGCCCTCGACAAGGACCGCGCTGCGGCGCCCGATACGCGTTGAGGTTTTCTGGGTATCGCCGAAGATGTCTATGCCGACCGTGAAGGTGACCTCGGCGCCGATGCCGTCCGTGACAGAGATCTGCTTGAGGTACACGTTGCCGTCGGCCGAATCGAACAGCCGATAACCGGCAGATGCCTCGAGCAGTCGATGCAGGTAGGCGGCGGCCGTCTCGTGCGTGCCCCAGGTGAACTCTTCGGGCGCGAGCGTGCCGTACACGTGGCCGGGGTCTGCGAGGTTGCTCGCGCTATAGGTCACGCCGACGGTGCCCAACACCGCAGTCACGATCTGTTTGAGCGTGGCGCTCGATGCTCCGACGAGATCCTCGAATGCCAGGCCAGGGCGACCTGAGCCATCGCCGGCGTTGATCGTCTCGACGGGATTTTCGTATTCCTCGAGTGCGTATAGCGGGCCCTTGCACAGCGCGATCACCGCGTGCGGCGCAAGCGTGGTATCGAAGCCGACGAGCGTTCCCGCAAAGCGTTGGGCGACCGTTCCGGGCGTGCAGCCGAACGTGACGCTAACGCTGTCGCCGATAGCGCCGGCTTCGGTTGGCAGGAGGATGCGCGCCTCGCCCGAGACCTGATCCCAGCCATACGAAACTTGCGCGCTGAGCGCAGTGCCGAGCGAGGTTGTCAGGACCGTCTTACGAACGATGCCGACGGCGGTCGCGACGGGCCCGTTGCCGTCGAGTCCGGGATTCAGGTCGCCATTGGTGCCCGAATTGATGATGGCGGGCATCAGGAGGTGATCAGGAACGTGGCGCTGGCGCGGGAACGCAGCGAGCCAGGCTCGATCTCCGAGCGTGCCAGGCTGATCAGAATGGCTTGATGACTGTCGAGATTGTCGATGTTGAGCGAGCCGACGCCGGCACCGCCGCCGATGTCGACGATGACGTTGTTTCCGCCAGGTACTGGCCGCTGTGACACGGCCCATGAACGCAGCGAGAACAGAGCGCCCCACACTGACGCGTTATCGATGAGCAGGCCGACGGTGATCTCCTCGAGCGCGCCGCCTTTGTCTGAAAAGCCGTCCGACGTCGCAGCGAAGGTGACGGTTGTGCCACTGACCGAGAAGGTGCTCATGGTGGTGCGCTCAAACCTCGGTGGTGTAGGGTGTCGAGTCCGGGGGTCAGATAGCTGCGATGTCCTTGGATCACTCAGAGGATGAACTCGCGCGCGCGGTAGCGCGCGGCATTCGTCAGGAACGTGAGCAGCGCGAGAACATGGCCGCGCGCGTCGTCATTGCCATCGTGCTGTGTGTTGTGGTGTGGTGCGTCGTGGTCGCAGTCACGCAGACGGCCGGGGTTGCGACAGTCGCTGCGGTGATCGCGTTCGTGGTGCCGTTCATCGTGGGCGCGCGAACGGTCGGCGACGACCTAGCGGGGCGCTGAGCCAGTCGCGAACGAGCCACCCAGCGCGCCGGCGACCGGCGTGCCCTGCATCGCGGCCTGCCATGCTGCGGCGATCGCATCGACGACCGCAGCCTTGACCTGATCGACCATGTTGTCGACGTGCGCCGGGTCCGAGGCATTCACGCCGTTCACGGTGACGTTGATATCGCCCTGGTGTGTCACAGCCGGACCTTCCCCGCCGGCGCCGGCTACGGGTGCCGGTCCGAAGGTGGGGAACTTGTCGCGGTTCTGGATGAGGAAGAGTTCGGCCGATGCGGCCTTCTCGCGCGCTTCGGCGATGGCCATTTCCGCCTGGAATCCCTTTTCGGTCAGGTCGAATCGTTGCTTTTCCAGATCGACCACGTGCTGCTGGTCCTCGACTTGTCGCTTGGCGATGACGGCCGCGGCATCGGCCGGCGCCATCGCTTCGGTCACGCCGAGTTTCTGACCAGCGGTGGTGTTTGCCGCGAGCTGCGCGTCGAGGTCGGTTGCCGACTTCGCACGATTGGCGAGCGCGACGTTGTGCTCAGCCGCCAGTAGTCCCGGCTCGAGTTGCCTGCCCTGCTGCTGCAAGCTGTGCAGTTGCTGACGCAGCGCATCCCGATCGACGGCAGAGCCGCCCGAGCGCGAAGCCGCGATCTGCGCCTTGATCTCGTTCTCTTGGAACGTGATGTCGGCGCTCGCGTTCTGTAGCGGCGATGCGGATTGCTGCGCCAGGAGCGATGCGCGCTGCTCTTCGAGTTGTAGTCGGTCGCGTGCGAAGTTGACCGCGTTGCGGTCGATATCCTCGATCTGGCGCTTGTACTCGACCAGTGCGGAGTTCGCTTCGACCTCAGCCGACTTCAGCGTGAGCAGTTGCTGCGCGTCAGCGAGGCTGTCGATGTCGAATTGCGCTTTGCGTCCAGCCTGCGCGTTTTGCAGGCCCTGGAGTTGGGCTTTCGCGACATCGGCTGCGGCTGTCGCGGCTTTGCTGCCAAATGCGCCTGTCCCAGATTCGCCTTCTGCGCCGGCGCCCGCCTCAGCCGACGCGGATGACGCCAGCAGATCCCCGGCCGAATTGCCGGGCAACTTGTTGAGCAGGTCCCTGGCCGTTGTCGCGGCACCACCGAGCACCGGGGTGCTGAATGCTTCCTGCGGCAGGCTGTTATAGGCGGCCTTGAGCTGATAGAGCGTGTCGATCGCATCGCGCAGTGGCTGGCTGAACGTGTACACCGCAGCACCGATCACTGCAAACATCGCGGTAAGCGGCGTGAGCACGACTGATGCGACCTTGGCGGCAGCGGCCAGCACGACCATGCCCGACCCGATGCCGAGCAGTGCACCGGTCGCGGGCGAGTCGGCGACGGCCTTGAGTTGCGGCGTCAGGCTGGTGGCGAGCACTCCAGCGAATCCCGCGGTGGCTTCGGCGGCGCGCGTGATAGCCGGCATGAACACGGCGCCGAGTTGCACGGCAATGCCCTGCATCGCGAGGTCCATGTCTTTATGCGCAAGGGTGAAGCGCAGCACGTCGTCGAGGTTCTCGCCCGTGAGCGTCAGGCCGTACTTCTCGGCCGCCGCCGCGGTCGCTTCGATACCGGCTCTGCCCTGATCCAACATCAGCAGCATCGACTGCGAGCCGCGGCCCATGATGGCCGTGAGCGCCAGGTTCTTCTGCTGCTCGTCCGTGCTGTGTTTGAAACCCTCGGCCAACATGGCGAGTTTTTCAATCGCCGGGATGGTCTGTGATGCCGCGACCTCCGCGGACACGCCGAACTCCTGCAGGAACTGGCCGGCGGTCTTGCCGCCGGTCGTCGTGATGCCCTCGATGTCCTCTTGGCCAGCGAGGGCCTTTTCAAAACGCGATAGGCGCGTCGTCGCCTCGTCGAGCGAAGGCGTGTACTTCTCGAAGATAGCGACCAGCGCGCTCGAGTTCGCGGCCGTGTCGCCAGTGATGCGCTGCACGCTGAGCACGGCCTTGCCATACGTGTCGATCTGTTCGGCCGCATTGGCGATGCGCTCTGAGATGGACATGGCGACGTTTGCGGCGAGCATGCCGGTGGCCATGCCGACGGCCATCTTGCCGATGTTGTTCAGTTCGGCACCGAACTTGCCGAACGCGCCTGCCGACTCTTCGGTCTTTTTCGCCGTCTTCTCGACGGTGCTCCCCGTATTGGCCATGATCTGCTCGAGTTGGCGCGTCTGCTGCTGTAGCTCGCTGAGCACGCCGTTAGCTTCGCCCGCATTCGCCGTGATGTTGATCAGGAGCTCTGCGGTTGACGCCATCGACCAGGAACCAGGGACCTTTCTTGTGCCGCGGACTTCGCGTTCTTCTCGGCTTCCTCACGCGAGCGACGGAACCGCTCGTTATCGATCTCGAACACGGCCAGCCAGTAGGCTTGCTCACCGCGGCCGAGTTCGCGCAGCAGACGCTTGTGCGTCATGTGCAATTCCTTGGCGATCAGGTACTCGTTGTGGAGTCCTGGATCACTCAGCAGATGCGCTTTTGGCGTCCTCTTGGGCGCGCCTGCCGACACCGGAACGCGCGAGGATCTCGCTCAGGATCGTGTTGACCGGACCAAACGAGCGTTCGATGATCCAGCGTTTAGCGACTTCGTAGTCGATCTTCGGCTCGATCATGCCGAGCGCGAGGCACCAGGCATTCAACAGGTCCTCGTTGGTCTCGCGCTTCTTCGGATCCCACGACTGCACGCGCGCGACAGCCAGTTCGTCGTAGCTCAAGCTGCGCACTTTGACGAACCCGCCCCATTCGGGGATCTCGAGGTCCGTCTCGGCGCGATCGTTCGCGGCGTTGATCTGATCGACGGTGAGCGCTTTCGCGCGCATGTCGGCGACGACCTCGGCGACTGCCTGCTCGAGTACTGCCTCTTTCTCTTTGATTGTTGCGGCGGTCACAGTACGCCCGTGTTGCGGATCGCGAAGGTATCGGCGTTCGTGCCGCCAGTGACGGCGACCGGACTGGACGCGACCAGGGAGGTGTAGACGCGCGTGATGATGACGCCCGGCGGCTGCGCGGCCAGCACGTTTGACGCACTGATGACCGCGAGGTCCTGCGTACCAGGGATCGGGGTTTGCGTGGCCGCCGTGCCCGAGGATGCCATCGGGATGACCGTGCCGTTTGGCTGCGACGGCGGAATGTTCGCCGTGTACGTGACCGAGGTCGTGGCGCCCGTGGACTGGACCGTGACGGAGATCGTCGAGGCCGCGGAACCCGTGCTGCCGGCGTTGGTGACGACGACCTCGAATGCGTCCTGCAAACCGAGGATGACCTTCTTGTCGACGACCGTCGCCGTGCCGCTGCCAGTGAAGGCGACCGTGGCCAGGCGCATCGAGTGGTCCTTGCCGTTACGCAGGATGCGGACGTACTCGGCGAAGCCCGCGGGGAAGTCGAAGGGCGTGACCGTCTGATGGGTGGTCTTTGCCCACGCCAGCAGTGTCAGGCCCTGGCCGTTGGTGCCCAATCCCTGCGATGCGGTGCACGTCTGGACGTACTTGTCGATGCTCGTGAGGGCGAAGCCGAGCTCGTTCTTGACCGCTTTGCGGGAGATGAGGTTGGACTGGCCAGCGTCGAAGTCGGCGAAGATGCGCGCGGCCGGATCGGTCGTCTGCGCGGCGTAGGCCGTCAGCGTCTGGCCGAGCGTGATGTTGGCCGTCGCAATCGAGGTGCCGCCACCGTTGAACAGGATGCGAATCATCGCGATCAGGCAGTAGCCCGGCGGAATGTTTGGCCGCACCTCAGTGTCGAGGCGATCCGCGCGCGGGCCGCGGAAGACGGTCAGCGCGCCGAGGATGTCGCAGCACAGCGCGGCGTCGTAGAACTGGCCAGCGAGCAGCGCCGAGCCGTCGGTGCAGGTCTGACTCCACGTCGCCGTTGAGCCGAAGGTCGCATTGGTTGCGCATGTGACGGCCGCGCCCTGGATGGTGACGTTGCCGCCGGTGACGTTAACGGTGATGCCAGGACCGACCTGGGCGACCGCGACCGCGCTGCCAGCGGTGATGCCGGTGATCAGGTCGTTACCGCCGCGGCAGTAACTTTTGACGGCCTCGAGCCAGTAGAACGGGCCGGATTGATGGCCCTCGTTGCCGACGACGCGCATGTATTCGTTGTGCGCGCGCCCCACCCAGGTGCAGACGTTGGTGAGCAGTGTCGTATCGACTGCAATAGACATCAGGGGTTCTCCGTTGCGTCAGATACGACGACTTTCTTTGTGGTTGGCGACTGGACGCCGACAAGAGAGCAGTACGGCTCACCGGTCTCGGGATCGACCGCGCCGCTTTTCGCGAGCTCCACCAGCGCCGGCGACGGATAGTCGACGACGTCGCCGGGCTCGTGCGTGCCTTCGCGGTCGGCGATGCGCGAGCCTGCGCCGATACGAACTGGCTGACTCACGAGAACGTCACCAGCCCATCGACGGCAAGCTTGGCCGTGAACTCGGCGGCGCCTTCGGCCGGGGTGTGCTCGTCATAGAGGACGCAGTAGGCGTTGCACGAGCGCGTGCCGCCGGCGGCGCCCTGCGGCTTGAATACGACCGCGCCAACGGTCGGCACGGCTTCGGCCATCTTCGTGGTAAAGACGGTTGTCGCCGTGACATGTACCCAGCCTTGCAAGTCGATGAGGGTCGTGGTGGGTCCGACGATCTGCGAGACGGCGCCGCCGCCGAGGATGGGCAGGGGCGTCTCTTTGCGGGTCGGTGAGAACTTGACGTCCTTGAGGAAGAGACTGATGTCGGTTCCCGCATAGCTGAATGTGGCATCGAAGCCGCTCGAAAAAGGCATCAGGAGACCTCCGAAGGAGTTGGGGTGTAGGCGTTGGACGAGTTAGGCGCCGGCGACGGTGCTCATGAGCGGCACGTTCACGGTGAAGCCGTAGAACTCACCGCTGCCCCATTTCATCGTGTAGACGAATCCGGTATTGCCGAACCCCATCTTCGACGTCAGGTGCGCGCGATCGACAAACCGGTCACCGACCTGGCTCAGGTGTGTATACGTGTCGTGGAATTCGGTCGATAGTCGCAGGCAATCCTGGTACGCCTTCGCCACGTTGCCTGTGGTGACGGATGCAACGAATACGCGCACCCAGTATTCGCAGGTGCCGAACTTGGTGTAATCGTCGGGTCCGAGTAACGTCATCGCCGCGGGAAACGTGACCAGCGTCTGCGGCAGGTTCGTCGAGCCGTAGGCGATCGCGATACCGGGGATCTGGCGATTGACGGTGGCGAGCTGGTCGATGATCTGCGCGTGCGTCTGCTGCGCCATCAGCGATTGAGTTCAGCCTGTATCGCCGCGGTGAAGTCCCGGCCGATGGCTTCGGCCGACTCATTCACGACTTGCAGATCGGTTTGCCAGTGGTGCATGTTCCAGGCTTGATGTGGATCGCCGAGGGTTGGATCGTGCTCGACGAAGCCGGCGTACGAGACGTCAGTGCTGGCGATGACGCCCATGAGACCGCCGACTCCGCCAACCGGTGATTGCGCGCCCCAGCTTCGGCCGAGGTCGCCAGTGCGGACGTAGGTGCTGGCCGGTGGTGGCGGCGGGTAATCCGCCAACCGCTGCCGGATCAATTCCTGCGCGCGTTTCATCGGCGCCATAAGCGTGTTGAGCGACGCCGCGCCTGCGAGTTTCGCGGTCAGTTTCTCTAAGCCGACGAGTTGGATGGTGATCTGCACTCGTCTATGCTCCCCAGACGAATTCGCGGTACTTGCCCGCGACTTCCCACAGGATGGCCGCCACGTCGACGTCGCTGTAGCCGATGTGCACCGCGGCGCCGCCCAGCGATGAGCTCGAGCCGCCGCCGGGTGTTGGCTTGCGGTAGTAGATCATGGCGAGCTGCAAGCACGCGCGGCGGATCGGATAGGGCGTGATGCCGTCCTCGACGATGCCCCAGGAGCCATCGATCTGGACACGCGCCTGGCCGAGCGGGAACTCGAAATGGCCGGTCTCCTGATTGGTGTCGATGGTGCGCTTCGTCTCGGCGTTCAGCGGCAGCAGAAAGTAGTCGGTGTTCGCCGTCCAGAGCGTCTCGAAGATGCCGTCGCCGTCCTCGTCCGTCTTGAGCGTCGTTACCGAAATGAGAGGTGGCACGCTGATCGACCGCACATTGAGCCAGCCCGGCCACAGGCTCGAGGAGTCGACCCAGCGCGTCAGGGACAGACCGCGGCCAGTCAGCCCTGACGTCTGGATTGAGAACAGCTTGACAGCGCTGCGCGGCGCGAAGGTGCCCGGCTCCTGAAAACAGAACGCGTCGATGGCGCGTGACGCGTCTGTGATGGCGCGATCGAGGCGTGCGTCTTCGTTGGGATCGGTGACCTGCATCTCTTCCGAGAGGTCACCGCGGAGGCAGTAATTGGCAGCGGCTGTCATGGGATTAGCCTCGTCGCGTCCAGCCGACGCCGCCGAGCAGCAGCAGGATCACGACCACGATCAGGATGAGGACAATGGGATCCATCTATCTATCAGGCCGACGGGCAGGCGGGATAGTTCGGACGCAGCACGGGACCGTCCGCGCCGGGCTCGAAGCAGCAATCAACGCACCTGTCCGAGTCGCAGTGCATGTGATCGCCGACGTCGTGCTCGAGCCGCAGCAATCGGCCACAGTGCGGGCATGGCGGGCGGTTCTTGTCGGCAGCTTTCTGCGCGGCTTTGGCGTCCTCTTCAGCCTGCGCGACCGCGGCATCGGCCAGTTCAGCCGATTCCGCGGCCGTCTGCGCGGCCTCGTCTGCCGCGACAGCCTTGGCAGTCGGCTCTTCGGGATCTGTCGCTTTAGCCATCGACATTGTCCTCCTCGTCATCGTCCGGCTCGAGTCCCAGGCCCTTGCGGCGCTGCTTGTGGGCTTCGAGCACCGTGTACATGTTGTTGACGTCGATTTCGACCGTGGCCAGATGCCCGAGGCGGATGCCTGGATCGAGCCAGATCTTGAAGCCGAGGTCGACGGCGCGCTGGCAGAACGCCCAGTCTTCGCTCAGGTCGACGTGCTCGACGGGGTCGCGCTCTTCGATGACCATGCCGCCGAACATCGGCCAGTACGCCCAATCCTGATTGGCGTGGCACAGCGGCAGCGTCTTGACCAGCGCGTCGATGACGCGGCGGTGCACGGCGATAAAGCCGGTGGCCGCAAAGCGGATCTCGCGCGGCGGCTCGCTTGGGTTGAAGTGAATCGTCTTCGAGTCCAGCGTGGCGATCGCCAGGTGCGCGCCGTCGCGAATCGGATACGCGGCGCAGATGATGTCGTGCCCTTCGCGGCACAGCTTCACCAGCCGGTTCGCGTCGTCCGGCGAGAACGTGATGTCGTCGTCGACCATCAAAAAGCAATCGTCGGCGGTCTGCCGATACCACTTGCTGACAATGATCCCGCGAGCTCGGGGAATGTAGCCGTCACCGTACTTGATTGGCGGCACGTCCCAGCCGCTGGCCTGGAGCTTGAGGACGCTGGCGTGTGTCGGGACACTCAGCGCGCGGTAGGCGCAGATCAGTGCGCCGGCGCGCGGTGGGGCTTCCTGGTGGAGTCGCTGCCAGACGCGCACGCGACCGCGCTCGTCGAGCAGTTCCCAGCCATGCGCTTCCATGCAGTGGCCCGGATGCCAACCGCGGTTCGCCTTCAAATGGAGCGGCGTCTCGCAGTCGAAGGTTGCCGTACTTTCGACCATCACCGCGTTCGGTTTGGCCGCACTGGCGATTGCGCCGAGGAACGCTTCCGGGTCCACGACGTGCTCGAGCACGTCCAGGCACACGAACATATCCGGATTGGTGAGGTCGACGTCGTTGAGTGCCTCGCGTACGTCGAACTCTTCCTCGTGCAGGAGCGCGCGCATTTTGCGGTTGGGCTCGACTCCGGTCAGGCCGAGTCCTTGCTTGTTCAGGTCGCGCAGTGCGCGCAGCTCGAAGCCGGCGCCGCAGCCGATATCGAGCACCTGCCTGGCGTCGATCTGCTGCGCCACGTGCGTCACGATGTCAGTCCACCGCTGACGCCACGGCAGGCTATGCCAGGCGTGCAGGTCGGCCTGCATACCGTTGGCGTCGCGATAGAACTGGATGATCTCGTCGGGTGTCGACGGCGCTTTGTCACGCCACTCCTGAGCCAGGCGAGCCTGCGCGCCATGCAAGTTCAGCGCGGCGCGCTCTTCTGTCGTAGACAAAACGCTGTATCCCCCTTCAGAGAATCCATCATGAATAGCCGCTGGTTGCGCTCGGTTTTGCGGCGAGTCTCGAATATGTCCGGATCGCCGCCGTAATGCACGAGGCCTATAGCGCCGCGTAGCACGCCGCCGGTGAGCATCTTGCCGTGGTGTCGTGGATGCTCATATACGCGGCCCGCGTACCGTGTCTGCGGGTTGTTCGGCCACAGGCGCACGGTGGAAATGTCGCGCCGACCTTCTCGGCCAGCGAGCGTGCATTGGCTTGTTTCGAGGCAGTAGCCGTCGACCCGCGTATTGGGTTGCCGCAGAACGGCCCGGACCATACCTGCGCCAAATGGCGTCAGGCGCTCGTCGGCGTCGATTACCAGAACCCAGTCCTTGCGGACTTTCGCTAGACCGATGTTGCGAGCGGCTGAGAAGTCGTCGCACCACGTGAAGTGATGAATGCGAGCACCAGCCGCGCGTGCGATACGTTCGGTCGCGTCCGTGGTGCGATCATCGACGCCGACGATCAACTCGTCAGCAATTGGCCCGACCGAATGAAGCGCACCCGGCAGGAGCGCTTCTTCGTCCCGCACGATCATGCAGACGGTGAGCTTTGCGCTCACGTTTCGCTCAGTTCGAGGCGATCTTGACGGTCTGGACGGCCGAGTGAGTCGGCGGCAGGATGCCTTCGCGGCGGTAGCGGATCGACGTGGCGCCGGCTACGACCGTGTTGGTGGTCTGCAGCAGCACCAGTCGCACGTAGCGGCCGGTTGGGCGGTAGACGTCGATGACCGCGACGTTGTTGTTGTTGGCCGCGAGGACCTGCACCAGCGCGGCATTGGCGATGTTCGCCATGTCCGACGCGTTGGAGTTCGCGCCGGTCTGAACGTACGCATCCAATGCGCCGAGGCCGGTAATCGCACCGATGGAAATGTTGAACGCGATACCGTCCCAGCCCGACATATCCGTGGTCGTGCCGTTGACGGCAGCGCCAGAGGCAAGCGACGCCGGATTGACGGCGACCGCGAGGTCGGTGGAATCGTTGAGGCTGGAGTGCATGGGCATGTGCGGAAGGCTCCTTGAGCGGAAGTGATACGGAGTGAAGTCCGGTACAATAAGGGCAACGAAATGCCCCCGCGCTGGAGCAACAGCCGGGGGCTCGGTCCCAAAGGAGTGCACCAATGGAACGTTTACAGAGTAGCACCGCCGAATGGCATGCCTACGTCGCGGGGTTCTTTGACGGCGAGGGTTCGGTGAGCATCGCGCGTGTCCGCGTCGGCGAACGGTCCGACTACCACAAGATCGTGGTGCAGATCGGGCAGAGGTCGGAACACGCGATCGTGTTGGAGCGCATCGCTGCTGACTTCGGCGGAATTGTCAGCGCGCAGATGGCTGCGAGCCGAGTAAATCGCCTCTGGGCGTCATACAGTAAATGGCAACTCCAGAAGAAGACCGACATCCGTTTGTTCTTGCTGGCGATGCAGCCATACGCAATAGTCAAGGCTCGGCAGATCGCGATCGGCCTGGAGTTTATCGACACGTTCCGGAAGGGCACCGCCGTGCGCGATAGCCTTGGACGTATCAACGGCAAGGTGCTGAGCCGTGATGAGATCGAAGCACGCGAACGGCTCCGACTCGCCTTACGTGAAGCGAACGAGTTAGGTCCGCCTCACATCAAGCCGTCCACGTTGCCGGCGTTGGATGCGCAGTTGCATTTACGGACAGATAGCGAAGCACTCGCAAATGCGCACGAGTTGATAGAGGACAAACGTCACTGGCGGGCCAAGTTGGAACCGGATCATGCCGTCGCCATCATCACGGAATACGCTGCTGGTGGAGTAACTATGCAGGCGTTAGCTGATCGGTACGGAGTGTGCCGATCAACTATCTGTTTCGTTATCCATCGCGCAACGCATAAGCGCTTTACAAACGG